>Ga0076930_101002_pt1 | contig 18389 bp, 14 predicted proteins | sample HotLakConsoUCCRE_FD_71149 | JGI IMG/M metagenome (GOLD analysis project Ga0076930, IMG submission 71149) | Hypersaline microbial mat communities from Hot Lake, Washington, USA - Hot Lake Consortium UCC-RE (version 3) (version 3) ...
TTGCAGACGATGATTTGTCCCTGCCCATCATCTCCCCCAACCCCTAGATGCGCCCTGAGCAGATCGGATGCGGGTCTTCACATCATCCAGAAACGCAACATAGCTCCCTTCATCCGGCATCAAACTCGACTTGGCCATCAAAATCCCCTCTAAAGTTAATGATTTCCTGATGCAGAACAATTCAATGCTACGACTCAGTTCTCACTGTCCGACAGCGACTCCATCAGAACTACTCGCATTCGATATACAAGTAACTCAACCTCATCAGGGGTCAGTTGATAAAACCGCTTACCTTCAAAGTGCTTAGCGATGTAGATATCGCGCTGCTGTTTTGACCACCCCAACTTAAACACACACTGGCGATAGGCTTCTCTCCTCTCATAGGCAACCCGTTCTTCCAGAGAAGCAGTAGGGGGTAGAGCGGGCAAGGGCTGATACTCCTGTAGATGAACCACCGAATCCCGAGAATCCCGAGCCGCGATCGCCTGTGGAAAAAGGGAACCATCCCCCCGCACCCCCCTATTGTTTGTTTTTGCTTCGATCCGAACCGCCGGCGCGACAGGGCTAGCGCCCCCACACTTCATAATTTTTTCTGGGGTTGGTAACACCCTTGATTTCTCGGGGTTTGACAATTTTGGCGGCGGTGGCGACGTGGTGGGAGCGATCGCTGAAAGGCTTGCTAGTTGTAGTGGCTCGCAAACAAGAATCGTCATGCTCGCAAACAAGGCGATTTTGAGCCCAGATTAAGTGCGAATAAGAAGACCTTCAGGCTCACATTATTTGCGAATGGGCTCAGATTAAGTGCAAACAGCTTGCAAACAAGATTTTCGGCTTACATTAACTGCGAATAAGCTGAAAGGCTTGAATAGCAGGGTATTTAGCAATTGTTTGTCAAATTGAATAGCTGCTGCGTGCCGCAACTATCCAGATTTTGAGGAACCGCTTGAAGTGTTGACAGGAAGGGGCTCTCGACGACTGCATTGGCTACAGTTCCAGTCCCTGAGTCTCACGGAATTCCAGCGTTTTAAGACTGTGCCAGTTGCCGCAAACAGGCCCGTTTTAGGCCAGGCGATTTTGACCGTTCTGAGACTCATCAGGAGATCGTCACATCGTGTGGTGAGCCCTTATCAGGACGTGCCAAGTGGCTACGGGAGAGTTTTTGGAACTCCAGCCGCAAAGTAAGTTTTCCCATGCAAAGCGAACTGCTCCGGCTTGAACTCAAGAGCTACGGGACTAGCCGCAAAGAATGGGATTGAATGCCTGAAAGCTTTGCCCCATAGACATCACAGTCTATTCGCACTTAATCTGAGCCGAAAGGCTTGTTTGCAAGCTGTTCGCACTTAATCTGAGCCCATTTGCAAATAGTGTGAGCATGAGGGGGTTCTTGTTCGCATTTAATGTGAGCTCAAAATCGCCTTGTTTGCGAGCACAACGATTCTTGTTTGCGAGCCGCTACAGCTAGTTAGGGGGTTACACATGATTCTGAAGAACGGTGGTCAGGGTGCCAGAGGGCCTTATATTTCTGCAGCGTCCGAAAGCTGCTACCTGCCAGCTTGGCCAAGCGCTCCATCAAGCCCCGAACGGTATCCGGCAAACCCTCGATCGCTTGGAGCTGCTCATAAGCCTGCTGGATGCGCTGCTGAGCATCTTTCGCCTTGACCTCGTTTTGATTCGGCTGTGAGCTGCCTTCAGCAGAGCCGCGCTTGGGTTCGTCACCGTAGGGCCAGTAGTAGTTCTGCACGGAGCGGCACCAGGCTTTGACGCGGCGCTCGATGTGGTGTTGGCAGTGTTGCCGGTAGCCGGGGAGGTGGGTGGCGAGCTCTAGGGTGTGGGCGATCAGGTCGTCACCTTTGAGTTCTAGAAAGACGTGCCCGTGGCAGGCGATCGCCTTGAGCAGGTGGTTGGTCTGGCCGGGGCCGCTCCAACCTGCTTCAATCTCGGCCTCCATGTCCTCTCGCCAGGCTTCGGCTTTGCGGCTCTTGCTGCGGTTCCGGCGGGCCTGTTTGCGGCGGTTATCGCGGCCAATCTTGAGAGCGTGGCGCAGCTCGTCGAGGTCTTGCTGGGCGGCGGCGGTGTCCCACAAGGCGAAGAACTGCTCAAGGCTGTCGCCGATCGGGTTCAAGTCATCATCCAGCAGGCAGGAGCCAGTGCCGGGTTGCAGAGGCAGGCGGTGGCCGTTGTAGAGAATGATTTTGTCGACGCCGTAGGTCTTGGGGTTGGGGAAGATTTCTAGTTGGCCTTTGGCGATCTCGTATCCCTGGGCCTTTAGGCATTCCTCTAGTCCCACGGCCAAGTCGAAGGTCTTGATCAGTTCAGGTAGGGGGATGTAGAGGTGCAGACCGTTGCTGTGGCTGGAGCGGATCAGGATCGTGCGGGTGAGGCCGATCGTTTCTAAAGCGGCGCGGATGTCGGAGATCGCTTCTGCATTGCAGTAGGAACTCGCCACATCGATATCGAGCAGGGCGTAATAGGTCTCGCTCTCGAAGCGGACGCCGATCAGCTTTTGCGGGTCTTGCCAGCGCTGCCACAGCAGACGAGGCCGCAGCTGGTAGTCCGTCACAGTGAGCCAGTCTGGTTTCTTGCCAGGGGGCGGAGCGGGTGCTTCGATAAAGTCCCAGAGCTGACGGCCAAAGAGGTCGTAGAGGCGCTGCCCAAGGGGGTCAGCAGGGATGGGCTTGGGCGGGTGAAAGGCGGCTACCACGGCGCACCTCCCGACCACTGTTTGTAGATGTTTAGTCGATACACCAGTTGCTGGGATGTCAGTACTACCCAGCGGATATAGAGATCCATGAGTTTTGCGTTCTTTAAAGAGGGCAATTAGCGGATTTGACAGCCCCGAAACGTAGGCTGCACGGGCTTTTCCCGACGACGAGAAAAGCGATCGCTAAAAAATTCAGAAAATTGAACGCACTAACCTGTTGCGCCGATCAAAGTCGGTGCTAATATGAAAGCGCGATATTTTTCATATGCCTGATGCAGAGCGATGACGTGTTCCTTGGCCGGAGATGTCGTCGTTTTTGCATTTCAGGGCTTTTTTTTAGTTCACATGTTCATCACCCCCTTTGGGCGCTGATCGTACCGCAGGTCTGGACGATGCGATCGCGCAAATCAACGTCTCCTTACCTGCAGCCAGCCAAAGACCTCATTTGCCGTCAGTGCTAACGGCAGGGCTGACAACATCGGCAAAGTCTCATCGGCTTTGAGGACAGTCGGCAACTGCCCCGGCAGAAAAACCGTCACGGCCCGTTCCTCGGCATCCACCAACCAGCCGACCTGTCCACCCTGGCGAATGCAATGGACCAATTTGTCGATCAGTTTCGTCGGGGACTGCTCGGGCGAGAGGATTTCGATCGCCCAGTCTGGCACGAGCAGAAAGTCATCGGGCACTTCATCTTCATCGGTGAACGGCACTCGCTCCCAGAGAAAAACGGCCACGTCCGGCACGATTGCCCGGCCACCAAATGTACAGCGCAACTCCGGAAACGCCAAAGCAGTCTGCCCTGCTTCGCCCACATGGTTGATCGCCGTCACCAGCGCTCCCTGCAACCGACTGTGGCGTCCTTTGGGCATCGGTTTTTGAATGATTTGACCGTCAATATATTCGCTGGCGGGCTTGGTTTCCGGCAGCGCCAAAAACGATTCCAAGCTGATGGTGGTAGCAGAAGTCATTTTGCATCCATCTCACTTTCCATCGGTGGCAACTCTCCTGCCTCAATTGATTTGTCTACCGTCTCAATAATCAGTGTCTCGACGTAGTTACTCATACTGCGATTTTGAGCCGCAGCCAACTTACCCAGCCACTCTTTATAGCTGGGGTCGAGATAAACCATGAGCTTTGCTTTATCCGTTGCCATGCACGAATCATAGGCGCTTCTCTCAATCATGACGACACCCAATAGGTAAAAAACTGCAACTCATGAGCAAAGTATACTCATAGTATTAACACTGTGCTATTACTTTTAGTGAAACGATTCGGAATCGTTTCAGAAACATTTCAGAACTTTAAGCTCATGGACTCCACCGCTGATATTGCCAAGCGTCTGGGCTGCACCGTCCAGGCCGTCAACAAGTACCGCCGCAAGATTGAGAGGCGGGATCGGAAACAGTTAGGGAAACCAGATCCCACCGATGGCCGCCGCACGCTGTATACCGACGATGAGGTCGCGCTGATCGCCGAACTCGCGCCCAAGATTCCCGTCACGCCCGCTGATGAGGCGGCATGTCTCGACGCTGAGCTGATTGACGGGGACGGGGATCAGACGAGCTATGAACCACCGACGCGCATGTCTTTAGAACTGCGGCGAACTGCCCTACCTGCCGTGAACCGCCAGCACTTCGACCTGGCCGCTGCAGAACAAGAAACGCTGGAAATTGAGCAGCACACCACTCGCCTGGCCCGACGCGGCGATGCCCTGCTGAGTGACTTCGCCGTGGGTCACATACTGGCCGCTGCCGCCGACATCCAACGCACGATCGCCACGATGAAGGCGAATGCGATGGGGGATGCCGTGGCGCAGTTGGGAAAGCCGTTGGCCGAAGACGCCGACGCCAGTTGAAATGGCTCTGGCTCGTTGGGGCGATCGCCCTGCTGATCATTCTGCTCTACCCCTAAGGACGGTGCATCATGCCGCCAGACCCCGTTGATTCCCTCTCCCCCATTGCCCTGCAAAAAGCGACGCCGGGGCCGATTCAGCTGGCTTTCAAAAAGATTCAGCATGCGCCTCAGCGGTTGATTTTGGGCGTACCGCTGGCGATCGCTGCCCTGGTCGGAGTCGGCTTCATCGTTGCCAGTGGCTTCAAGGTTGCTGAGTCAGAGCCGGTCGAGTCGGAGGTCAGCGACTACAAGGCCCTAAACTGGCGAACGTGCGATTTGGGGCAATTTAGTTCCTTTAATCTACTTTTTTGACGAGAGAATAAGGCTTCCGGCTGTTGGCATGAGGCTCAAGCACCTAAAACCAGAAAATCCAGGCTAATCGCTGTATTCCTTGGATAGAGGCCCTTTCAGCCCGAACTTGCCCGATATCGCAGCCTCGCTCGTTTAGGGCCTTTCAGCACGGGGCCAGCTCGCCCCAGGAGGCGGACCAAAAGCAGTTACAGCGGCTGCGTCAGGCGGAGCGGGAGATCCAGGCCCAGTCACAAGGCAAGTTCGGCCAGCCGCTCAGTAAGGCGGCGTTGCTCACAGCTCTAGATCTTTGGAATCAGGCACCGCTGGCGGGGCAGGATTTTGTCCGGCTGCTGCCAACTCACGACCCGACACCGGAGCAGATCATTGAGGCACGATCGCAGAGCTTCATTGAACCAGATACAGGTGCGCTGAATGCCCCTGGTCTAGGCAACTCGATGCCCCAGGTCAGGGAGGACCAGCAGCGCCGCACCGATGCCAACCTTTCCGTGCTGCAATTAATGAGGAGAAAGTGATCCGGCTGGGACGATCGCTATCTGCCACATCTGGCGATCACAAAAATTGCCTTGCAACTGTCCGCCCCGGCGGCAGTTGGAATAGCAGTACGTCAGTCAGGGATTGGGATGCGCAGCCGTCAGTGACCTTGCAGCATAGTAATCAGCACTACAGTCAACCCAATACGAATGGGGAGACGCTGGCGAAAATTTGTCGGTTGCTGGGGCACAAACACCTGACGATGATGGCTGGGTATATGGATAGGCTGCGTCGTTTTTGTGCCAACAATCTCTGTAAATAGGATTGGCTGGATAGCACTAATAATTTCAACAAAAGATCATGGTTGACAGCGTTCAGGATGAAAGGTGAGCGCTATCCTAGCGAGGTATGGGGGCAGTTGATTAACCCTGATGTCTCAGGAAGTAGTAGCACCGAGAAAGGTCAGACTGTCGTTGACAGGGCTAGCGAGAGTAGACGACCAGCTAGCAGTTTGGGGTTGGAAGAAGCAGTCTAATGTGTGGGCGCAGCGGGCTGCCGTGAGTGTGTCTACATTAAGGCGATTTCGTGCCCGTCAACGGCTCCCAACCGCTACTTTTCAAGCGATCTGCCAAGCGTTGGAACTGGATTGGCAAACGGTTGCGGAGTTACCTCACCTGGCAGCAACGACTGAGACCGTTCCCCATCTCACGAGTGCTGCCTCCCCACTGGATGTAGAACTCTATGTAGTGCGGGCCGACTTACTCCACCAGCTCAGCCAGATTCTCGACCAGCAATACCGAATAGTCATCATTACGGGCATTACCGGCATTGGTAAGACGGTCTTGGCCGAGCAGTTCACGCAACAGCAGCCCAGCGCCGACTGGCAGCCATTAGCGCTCAATTTTGACCTGCCGAGCAATCAACTACCGTTTGTCGAAGTAGCGGCAGCGAGTCTGCGACAATTGGGCCAAGCGATCGCCGATGAAGAAACCCAAAGCTCGCAGACGGTACTCAAACGGTGGGTAGACTACTTGATTGACCATCCCTGCTGGGTGGTGATGGACTCAGTTGAGCAAATTTTGCAAGGAAATGAGCACAGTGGCTGGAGCGTTTTTATTGATCCCCTCTGGGAGATGTTTTTTCACCAGCTTTTAGGCGAAGAGGGGTGCCAGAGTCGTTTCCTACTCACGTCGCAAGATGTGCCTGCTGATATCGAAGTTCCGGGTTTGCGGTATCCACAAAGGCTGCATATTCAGCCGATACCAGGGTTCTCGGTAGCAGCTCAGCAACAGCTCTTTCGACAGTATGGGTTTGCCCCTGACCAGTTTGACGAAGGTTGGGCTTACCTGCTGCGGATTGGTCAGGCCTATGAGGGACACCCGCTGGCGCTGCAAGTAATTCTCGGGGAAATCATGGCAGTGTTTGAGGGGGATATCGTGGCCTATTGGCAAACCTATGGACCGGAAATTGCTGTGGTGGAAGCCGCCCAACAAGTCGCGGCTGAGCAACCAGCTTCATTGTCACCGCCTCAATTAGATTGCTATTCCCAAAGATTGCGGAAGGCGGTGCGCACCCGCATTGAAGCGACCTTGCGGCGGCTCCAGCAGGATTCGGAAGATGCTCTGTTGTTGCTGTGCATGACGGCTATCTATCGAGAAGCAATGCCCGAGTCCTTTTTGCTGAGTCCGCTGCAACGGCGGGGTTGGTCGACTGCTCGCTGCTACATTGCTCTGGATACTTTGCTCGATCGCTATCTTCTCGAAGTGAGACCATATCAACAACTCCGGCAACATCCGCTGATTCGCAGTGTAGCGCTGAGCTATCTAGAGCAGAGGGAGACTGAAGCGCTGCTCCCCGAGGTGAGTCATGACGGTGACGGATAACGTGCTGGCGATCGCCCTCGCCCCCATTGACTGGCCTGAAGAACTGGCGATTGCGAACGTCCCCCTGGATTGGTCACAGTTGCAGCGCAGTCAGGCTTCGCTCAAGGAGTCGATGCATTGGCTAGCACTAGAAAACTGGCTACATTACAGTCAAACAACTTTACCCACCGCACAATCTCTGGGGGATGTGAAAGGGCTGATCGAAGCGAGTTATCACAGTCGGATGTTGCACCAGTGGGAGCTGGCTTACCAGTTATTGAGTTATCCCGTGGGGGTGTCGGCACGACCGCTGTACGAACAGTTGCCCCGCTGGGGCCATCACCGCCACCAGGTCGAATTGTGGACACCATTGCAGGACAAACTCGATCAATCCATTGAACTGGTGTGCCTTAACGAATTGGGCCATGCCCATCGGCAGTTGGGGGAATTGGCGACAGCGGCGGAATGCCACCAAGGGCAACTAGATCGTGCCCAACAAGCGGACAATGACTACGAAGTGATGCGCGCAACCGGCGGCATCGCATATTTGCACAACGATCGCTGCCAGTTTCGGGCGGCTCTGGCTGACTTTGAACGTCAACAAGTTTTAGCCCATGACTGCGGCTCAATGCTTCATGAAATAGATGCTCTGAGCAATATCGCGCGGTTACAGGCAACCATTTGGGGACGTAAACAGCGGGGAGTCGTGGCACTAACGGCGGCTCTAGCCTTGGCACAGCAGGTAGCCGATCCCGCCCAAGAAACCAAAATCCTCAGTCATTTAGGAGACTGTTATTTGTGGAATGGTGACTATGCCTCAGCGTTGGCGTACCATCAGCAGGCAGTAAAGTCACCGGGTTATGCAGCGTTGCCGACTAGCGATCAGGCGATGGCCTTGCACTATTTAGGCATGGCTCAAACCCATCAAGATCAGGTGTCGACGGGTCTGGCAACTTGTCAACAAGCGCTGGATCTGGCGATCTCCCATGACCTGATCCGGGCGGAAATGCATTTTTTGTTTGACACTAGCTTGCTGTTCAGCCAGTTTTGCCGGGACGTAGATACCGCCATTGCACATGCCGACCGGAGCCTATGTCTGGCCCAGCGCCTGAACAGTCCGTATCATATCCTTCGCGCCCATGCGAATTTGGCAATTTACTACGCAACCCAGTCTGAGGCCGTGCCAGCCGAGCATCATTTTCAAATCGTGGCGGCACAGGCTCCTGTACTGATGCCTGAAATGCAGCCGAGTGAAACGGTTCACATTCTGGCGTGTATGGCTCAGATCAAGTGGCTGCGCGGTCAACGGCTGCAAGCGCTGGGGCTAGTGGCGTACTGCCTGATGCGGCAACCCCCATGGAATAGCGTCAACGGGCGCATGGTGTTGCGGGGAGCAATCGCGGCTCTATTTGTCCAACCCTGGCAGCACTTTCGGGCGTGGTGGCGGTCGGAGCGGTAATCTCATGATTCAGCAGGGCCGTGAGACCTACCTGATGCAGTAGCTGGGCCAGTTGCGAGCGAAACTGGGTGATAGAGAAGTGCGCGATCGCCTGTTGTCTCAGGTATTCCGGCTGATAAAGGCGCTCATTGGGGTGGTCACCCTGCAAAAGTTGCCGCAATCCGGCCAAAATCTCCTCACGATCGCCCGGATGCACTAGACACCCTAACTCACCATTCCGCAATGGATCGACCGCACCATCTAAATTGCCTGCCAGCACGGGTTTGCCACAACTCAGCGCTTCTAGATACACAATGCCAAAGCCTTCGCCAGCGCTGGGCATGGCAAACAGGTCGCAGAGTTGGTAATAAGCGGGTAATTCGTCATCGGCGACAAATCCAGGCAAAATCACCTGCTCTTGCAAACCGAGAGTGTTGACCAGGCGTTGAATGCGTGACAAATCGCTGCCCTTGCCCACTAAGACATAGCGAATGTCAGGAAAGTCGGCCTGCAATTTCGGCAACAGGCGAATAATGTGTTCATAGCCTTTGTATAGCGGTGACTCGCCCCCCAGTCGGCACACCGTTAGAATCACTTTCTGGTCAGAGGTAAGACCGTACTTTTCTAACAAATGCGAAGGTTTGGGCGCAATGGGAAAGCGACTCGCATCAAAGGTATTGACCAAAATGTGAATGCGATCGCCGGGAATGTTCTGCTCTCGCATGAGCCGCTGGCGGGTATATTGGCTGACTGCCGCGATACCGTCAGCTTGCTGCAGTGCCGTTTGCAGTAATCCCGGCGGCACCCCCCACACCTCTAAGCCATGGGCCACCACCCAATAACGGATGTTGAATAAGCGTTTTGCCAGGTATAACGCCTTGGCATAGGCCGCATGGGTCGCGATAAATACGGTCTGTGGATGCCGAAACGCCAGCCATAGCAGAGTCAATGTCATCATCAGGGTTTGAATTTGGCGGGGCCATTGTCCAAAACACTGGAAACGGACGCCCGGAATGGGGGCGCTGGTGGTGGTGACATGATCGGGGCGATCGTATTTCAGTAACGTCGTGCATTGAACTTCTGGCAGTACGACCTGCAACTGTTCGAGCAAGTTGCGCGTATAGATCTGCACTCCCCCGGTAAACCCAAAAATATTAGGAGCTATGCAGCAAATCTGAGTCGGCATAAAAATTCCTCGTCGTGTCCTCTAAAAGTGGGAGAGCGTCTCTAGCCAACATTTAGAGTGCTCTGGTCGCAGGCATAACCAACGTTCTTTACAAAAACTTGCTGGGCCACAGCTTAATGACCTCTCTGCCGATGCGTTGGTAAAGCGGCATCCGCTGGGAAAAGATTTTGGCGTAGCCGCTGGAGTTGGGCAGTAAGTTGCCTTCAGAGTTATCGATCATGACTTGCACGATCGCCACCCGCCGCTGCTGGGTCTGATCGGCCTCCAAATTGGGGATGACCTGCACCACTGTCGCGTCATAGGCCGTGAGCTTATCCGAATCGGGGCGAAACGTGACCGTAGCTCCTGGTTGCACAAAGTCCTTATCTTCTTGTTTGACCTGCACTTCGGCAGTCAGGTGATCAAGGTTGGCAATGCGCAACAGGGGGTCGTCGGGGGTGATCGCTTCGCCCAACCGCAGATCGAGATCGCGGTCGAGCACGGTGCCCGCCTGGGTGCTCGTCAATACTAAGTCGGTTTCGTGGGCTTGCAGTTCTTGCAACCGTTGTTCCAGGACGACAATGGTATCGCGGTGACTCTCGACCCGTTCCGTCGCTTGGGCCACCTGCTGCGCGGCGAGTACGTTCGCTTGTTGAAAGTTGGCGCTGCCGCGTTCATCCACCGCCAGATCAGACAACCGCTGTTGCGCGAGTTGAATTTCTTCCTGCTTGGCTTGTAAATCGCGCTCAGTATTGTAGAAGTGCAGTTCTTTGGTTTCGACCTCCTCTAGGGCGATCGCGCCCTGCTCATACAGGCTTTGATACCGTTCCCAATCGGTGCGTGCCATATCGAGTTGGCCTTGCAAGCGATCGCGCTGAATCACCAGCGCTTGCACATCGGGCGGCAGCACCCCCTGTTCCCAATCGTCAAGGCGAGTTTGGAGGCGATCAGCTCGCACTTGGACGGCTTGGGCCTGGGCCTGAGTTTCGATCAATCTAGCCTCCGCCTGGATCTGTTCTCGCTGAGCCTCTTGCCACTGTTCATGGGCCTGGGCGATGCGAGCTTTGAGACTGGCGATTTCGGCCTCTAGCTCACGACTGCTGAGGCGCACCAGCGGTTGACCGACCATGACTTCATCGCCCGGCGACACATAAAACTCTTCAACAATGGCGTTGGCGGGGGCACGGACGGACTGCCGTTCGCCCTCGGGCCATTCCAACACCACTTCTCCGCCCACTTGATACGGCACCCGAATGAAGCTGGCCAGGGTCAAGCTGCCCACAATCAACAGTAGTCGTAGAGGAAACTGGCGGGTAGCGGTGGGTGCGGGGGCTGCTGGCTGGGGCTCGGGAGATGCCGCCGGAGCCGGTGACTTGGTCTGAGGGGGAACGACCTTAAACGGCGGTTCGGGATGGGGATGGGGAGATGCTGTCATGGTTAGAAGGCCCTGGGTAGCAGTAATAAATCAGCCAAACGACGAATAAAAAGAGCGCTAAATAAGGAATGTGGGTGAGGATGGTATTGCCTAGCCACAGAAATAATTTGCCGAATATTAAAAGCAAATATAAAAAGCTGAAGGGGGCGTACGCCGCGAGAATGAGACGATCGCGCCCCCGCTCGAGACTGGGCTGGCGACTGAACCAAGCCTTGTATAGCCCAAACGACCGACCTTTGAGATTATTGATGCCCGTCGCCGCCGCGAGCAGATAGTAACCGTCAAAGCGGGCCAGGGGATTCAGGTTCAGCGCGACGGTAAACAGGGCCGCCACCATTAATAAAAAGGCTCCGGTATGCAGACTGGCGCTGTTGGCCGTGGCAAACCAGACCCAAAAGGCGATCGCGGCAATTACCAACTGACACAGTACCCCCGCCCCAATCACCAGACAATGCTGCCAGCGGGGCAGTCGATAGGAATCACTGCTATTGGTATAGGCGGCGGGCATCAGGCACATAAATAGTAAGCCCATTTCTGACACCGCGCCCCCAAAGTGCTTGAGCGTAAAGGCGTGGGCTAATTCGTGGAGGGACACTACCATCATGGAAAGCAGACCAAACGGCAGCAGTAGACTCCAGCCGTAGGTCTGAATGAGGGTTTGTCCCCACAGCACGAGATCTAGCCGTTGGGCGAATGCGAGTACTGCTGATAAGCTCAAAAAGCTGCTGAGCAACAGCAACACGGGACGACTCCACAGCCAATGCAGATACCGCACCTGGCAGGTGAGCCAGCGATCGGGGTTCACCAACGATTTTTTGAAATACAGCAGCCGCATGGGCGTAAATTTGCGGCGGGGGGGTTGGGGCGGCTCAACTCCTTCGAGCATTTGTCCTTGAGCGAGCAGGTTCAACAACCGCTTCACATCTGCAGGCTGGCAACCACACCGTTGCGGCAATTCTGCCAGGGGAACCTGGCCAATGTGTTCAACAATGTGCCGATCGGACGGACTGACCTGCAAGTGTCGCAGCCCGTCCGGATCCCCTAAAATCCAGTGGCCATCGCGCTGTTGGAACCATTGCACTCCTGCCTTTAACTTGAGTGTTGGGGGAGGGGACGAGTCAGGTGGAGGAGACTCGGTAGACATCAGCACACCAGCGTTGACCAGTTTTTGCAAAAGCTGATAGACGAAGTCGGGGGGAATGCGATCGCCCCATTTGGCCTCGCATCGTTGCTGCACCGCTTGCACCGTGAGCTGGCCGCTAAAGTGAGACAGCACAAACCCTTCTCGCTCATCGAAGCGGTGCTGTTGGGGCGCGTCGAGCCCTTGCAACACCCAGCAGTGATGGGCGGGCGATCGCTTTAGTCGCCAATATTCGCGTAGATCTGGACAGAGCCAGTCGCGGTAGTCGGTAGATGCAACACTCATAATCCAGTTGTATCCGTTGCCATGGGCTACGGCTAGGTTATCCGGATGAATTTTGGTTCAAGTTTTGGCTCAGTTTTTTAAACTTTGTCTTCACCCTGCTGAACCAGAATGCCCAGAAGCCTTATCAAATCAATATTTCCTAAGTAGGTTTTTCTGACTCCGTAAATCTACCTGCGTAAATCCCGAGGCTTGCCGTCGCTGCGATTACTAAGTGATGTTGATGGAGGCGGTGCTCAATGTAGCTTAAATAACGGCACCCCTACGTAGCCAGGAAGCATGACCCGCTTTTACGGCACGACAGTCTTAACAATCAGGGAGTTTTGACCCATGAAATTATTTGCGACCGTCTTTGGCCCCCGTCAGTCTCGCCAGCGATCGCCCCAAGGCTTTGCCCAGCCGCAGCATCAAACCTTTTTGCTAGAGCCAATTTTGACCCCCAGCGGCATTATCGACGGGGTGGATGAGGCCCCCGACGTCACAGACATCACGCTGCCTGATGATGGTATTGAAACTGATATTGAATTTGATATTGATCCGACTCTGGCCGATGTGGCCGTGACAGAAACTGATATTCCAGAAACTGACTTAGAAGATGTCGCATTTATCACTGAGCTGGATGACGGCCTCGCTGCTGAGCCCACCTTCCAGTTTGAGTCCGGCTATTTCACCGTGGGTGACAGCGGTGAGGTGACCATCGACTATCTGTTCGACGGTGGTAAATATCAGGGCGAACTGGCCATCTTTAGCCTGGAGGGGATGGAAGACTTAGAGCCGGGGTCGGAAGCCTTCATTCAAGAAGCCGCGAATCGGGCCTTGAGTGACTCTGAGTTGGGCCATGTCGTTATCTCTGATAAGGCAGATGGAGCCCGGTTCTCGGGGGGCCTGGGTGAGCGGGACTGGAATAGCGGCGACTATCGCGGCGCACAGACCTTTGAAATGCGGGCGGGCGATCGCTTTGGCGTGATGCTGGTACCCAATGGCCGGGTAGAAGCAGTGGCGGAGAATCCGGGGGTGGGCGGCACTACGACACCGCTGTTCTCGCTAGCGACGGCGAATCCGGATGATGGCCTGCAACTGGGCCAGATCGCCGATGTCACGGGCGACGGCAACACTTATGTGTTTGAAGACATGCGGGTGGGTGAGAAGGCGGACTATGACTACAACGACCTGATCTTCCAGATTCGCGGTGCGACTGGGGAAACCGCCCTCGTCGACGACCTGATCGATCCCGACCTGGAATGGCGCGACAGCGACCTGGGTCAGGCGATTGTAGATATCGCTGTACCTGAGTTACCAGAAGAAGTTGCCAAGCCAATTGATGATGTAGAAACTCCAGATTCTCCTGTTATTGAACTCACACCAGAAATGGGTTTCCTGGAAAAACCGATTGAAGTCTCCGACGGGATATGGTTTTTAGGCGGTAAGAGCCCAGATGAACTCGATCTTAAAACTACTCACTCTAATCTCAATGCTGCTGATACGACGAACACTGACCAATTGTGGGCTGGTGGTGGCCTCGGGCTTAATCTAGATGGTAGTGGCGTTAAAGTTGGAGTATGGGATGGCGGACATGTTCTTGGCCATCACCAAGAATTGTCTGGTCGAGTGAGTTATGGAGACTCAAGTAGCTATAGCGATCATGCTACTCATGTTGCGGGCACAATTGGAGCTTCTGGTGTGCGCACCGATGCTCACGGAATGGCAAGTAACGTCAGAATTGATAGCTTTGACTTCAATAATGATGTGGCGGAGCTAGAAGCAGCTGCACAAAATGGTTTATCCCTTAGTAACCATTCTTATGGACGCTATGCCGGATGGACAACAGATAGACTTGACTTTAGGGGGTATGAATATGGCCACCTTGATATTGATACCTGGTTCGGCGATCGGGGAAGGTTCTCTACAGAAGATCAAGATTTTGGTAAGTATACCGGCCTTAGCCGTAACATTGATGCTGCTTTGTACGACAATCCCAACCTGCTGAGTATTTGGTCGGCTGGGAACGATCGCGACGATAGCTTCACGAATAGAGCTGGAGATAACACCTATGCTGCTTACTTCTCTCAGAATCCTGGCATTAATGGTTGGCGGGGAGCAGGGTGGTATCGTGTACCAAATTCAGGTGTCACAGCAGCACCGGGTGCAGATGGTGGAATAGGCGGATACGATACTTTGAGTCCTGGTCAAACAGCGAAGAATACTTTAGTGGTTGGAGCTATCAACGACATCACTAAAGATCCTTACAACTCCTCCGATGCCAGAATTTCCAGTTTTTCTTCTTTTGGGTTAGCTGATGATGGGCGGCTAAAAGTTGATGTTGTTGCTAACGGGGTAACCTTAACCTCCGCATTGTCTAGCGGCACATCCGCTTATGGCGTTATGAGTGGCACCTCTATGTCAGCACCTAATGTCACAGGGACAGCAGCTTTGTTGACGCAACACTATCAAAATCTCTATGACAAGGTTCCGCTTAGTGCCACTCTCAAAGGCACAATCATTCATACTACCGCGGATGTTGGTAACGTTGGCCCTGATTATATTTATGGCTGGGGAGTTGTAGATGCGGCAGCAGCAACTCAGTTTTTCAATGCTGCGAAACAAAAAACCTCAAGCAAATTGGTCGAAGCATCTTATCAAGGAACAACCCAAACTTATCAGATTGCGAGTGACGGAAGTAAACCAATTAAAGCAACTATTGTGTGGACTGATCCGGCGGGACAAACTCATGGAAATGGTTTAGATGAAAAAACTCGCAACTTGGTCAATGACCTAGATATTTGGGTTGAAGGGCCAAATGGTCAAAAATACTATCCGTGGACATTAAACCCCAACAGTCCATCTGCTACGGCTAAGCAAAATCAGCGCAACTCTCTCGACAATGTTGAACAGGTTCTGATCAATAGTCCCGCTGCCGGAACGTATACCGTTCATATCAGCCATTCTGGTACGGCGTTTAACCAAGATTACTCCCTTTTAGTCAGTGGGTTAAGCCAACCCAAATCCACCGTTACCGTGACGACAACGGATAGCGTTGCCCAGGAAACCAACTGGTGGGAAACACCGAACCCTGCTAAGTTCACCATCAATCGCACCGGAGGCGACAACACGAAAGCCGAAACGGTCTACTACTCCGTGACGGGCACAGCCAAGAATGGTCAGGACTATACGGCCTTAGCGGGGGTGGCCACGATTCCAGCCGGTGCCTCATCCACTGTTGTTACCGTGAATCCGATCAACGACAGCACCTACGAAGGCACCGAAAACGTCACCTTCAAGGTCACCAGCAACAGCAACTACAACCTGGGCAGCACTACTCAGGGCAATGCCTGGATTTACGATAATGACACGCCACCCAAATCCACCGTCACCGTGACGACAACGGATAGCGTTGCCCAGGAAACCAACTGGTGGGAAACACCGAACCCTGCTAAGTTCACCATCAATCGCACCGGGGGCAACAACACTAAAGCCGAAACGGTCTACTACTCCGTGACGGGCACCGCCAAGAATGGTCAGGACTATACGGCCTTAGCGGGGGTGGCCACGATTCCAGCCGGTGCCTCATCCACTGTTGTTACCGTGAATCCGATCAACGACAACACCTACGAAGGCACTGAAAACGTCACCTTCAAAGTCACCGGCAATAGCAACTACAACCTGGGCAGCACTACTCAGGGCAATGCCTGGATTTATGACAATGACCTGCCACCTACCGCACCTACCCTTGTAGGGGTTACTTGGACTGGTGAATTCTATGAAGTTGACTTAGAGAGCAAGGAAATTAATCGGATTGGCTCGACAAGCTTCGACAAACTGAATGCATTAACCAGTGATAGTCAGGGTAATCTACTGACAATCGCTAGTGTTGATTCTCCAATAGGCGAAGTGATTAGGATCAATCCTAGTACAGGTGTTGGAGAAGTATTTGCAACTTTCCAGAATGATTTTGAGGGCAAGAAAGCCAGCATACGTGGCCTGACATCAGCCGGTGACAACACTTTATATGCCATCCATAACTTATCCGGAAATGGATTGAGCGGGCGAGATTCGCTGTACCGAATCGACTTAAGCACTGGGCAGGCAGCAAAAATTTCAGACCTGGCTTACTCCAGCCTGCAAAGCTTAGCTATGTCTCCATCTGGAATGCTTTATAGCTTTGATAAAGTTTCAGGTGCCTTAATCAGAATTAACCCAATCACCGGTCAATCTACTGAGATTCAAGCAACAGATATTCCACCTTATCCTGCTAACACCATTCAAGGCTTAACATTCACACCTGAAGGTGATCTATATGCCATCTTCCAACTTAACTCAAGTACAAGAACGGGTTGGTATAAGGTTGATGTTAATTCCGGCGTTTTAACTCCGACGCAGCTTGAAGGAAATGTTAGTTTCCGAGGAATTGCTTTTCCAAGTCAACCAGTCAATTCAACACCTCCCGCGCTTGGAACTCCGACTAATCCTGTTCCGGCACCCGGTTCAACACCGCCCCCCATTGGCGTCGTACCGACTGTTCCTTCTGTGCCCACAATCGGTGCCCCAGTCAACACTGCCCCAGCACCAGGCTCCATGCCTCCATCTGCACCTCCTTTGCCAACAACCGGTACAGGGGCGATCGGTGTTGTCCAAATTTCAGCTCGTTCGCTGTAGCGATCGCTCCTCCCTAACCTAATTCCCCATCACACCCTGCTTGGATGACTGATGATGTCGTCAATGCGGGGTGTGTTGTTATTGGATGGATTGGCGGAGCGAGCAGAAAAGACCATTTCAAAATTTGTTGACCGTGGATGATGGTACCGCAGGGAACGGGGGGACTATAGTGGACCCCAAAAACTGGACAGGTGCTTAAGCTCTGAATCACTTTAAAAATGATAGGAGTTATTCATGAGCAAAAAACGCCGACAGTACAGTGCAGATTTTAAGGCCAAGATCGCTATTGCCGCCATTCGAGGGGAAAAGACGGCATCTGAGCTGGCAAGCCAGTATGAGATTCATCCCACGATGCTCAACACCTGGAAGCGCCAACTTCTAGAGAATGCCAGCCAACTATTTGACCCTGGCAAATCAGCCAACAAGGAGTCATCAGAGGCCAAAGCGGAGGCGGACGAACTGTATCGTCAGATTGGCAAGCTGAAGGTGGAACGGGATTTTTTAGCCGAGCGTTCAGCACAACTGGGCTGGCTGAACGAAAAGCCTTGGTAGATGAAGCGCACCCTGAGCTGAGTCTCGTACGCCAGTGTGAACTGCTGGATATCCGTCGTTCTAGCCTTTACTATCAGTCGGTGCAGCCCTCAGATGAAGAGCTCACCATTCTGCGCTTACTGGATGAGCAATATCTGCAGACGCCGTTCTATGGCAGTCGTCGGATGACGGTGCATCTCCAACAGCGGGGTTACTCGGTGAATCGCAAACGGGTACAGCGGTTGATGCGTCAGATGGGTCTCTATGCCATCTATCCTAAGCCGAAGCTGAGCCGGTCGCATCCGGAGCACCAGGTCTATCCTTACCTGCTGCGAGGCGTTGAGATCGCCGGGGTCAATCAAGTGTGGAGTACTGATATCACCTATTTACCCGTGTTGAAAGGCCATTTCTACCTGGTGGCCATCATGGACTGGTTTAGTCGTAAAGTGCTGAGTTGGCAGATTTCTAACACGATGGATGTGCAGTTCTGTATTGAGGCCTTGGA
>Ga0076930_101005_pt1 | contig 18358 bp, 12 predicted proteins | sample HotLakConsoUCCRE_FD_71149 | JGI IMG/M metagenome (GOLD analysis project Ga0076930, IMG submission 71149) | Hypersaline microbial mat communities from Hot Lake, Washington, USA - Hot Lake Consortium UCC-RE (version 3) (version 3) ...
GCTTGAGCATATCCACTGACTTGGAGTAACACAACGTCTTGCGATGTAACCGAGCGAAATAATGACCCAAGCGAGTGATCCCCCCCCCCACCCCGGTGACGCCCGCCGCCCCCGGGAGGGGCCGACTGGGCTGGGGCTTGATGTTCAGGGGCATCTGCACGGCCACGTACGCCGTGAAGACGACGAAGAAGATGGCCAGGGGCCCCGACGCCACCCGGGAGGCCACGAAGGTCCCCCCGAAGGTCCCCGCCAGGATCCCGGGAGTGATGGACCTCACCACATCCCAGCGCACCGCTCCGTGGGCGTGGTGGGCCCGGGCGCTGGACAGGGAGGTGAGGACGATGGCCGCCATGGAGGTGCCCAGCGCCATGTGCACCACCTGCTCCCGGGGGAAGCCCTGGGCCAGGAAGAGGGGGGTGAGGACCGCCACCGTGACGGCGCCCCCTCCCACCCCCAGAAGCCCCGCCATGAGCCCCACCACACCCCCCAGAAGGGGATAGGAGAACCACCAGGGATCGAAGGGCATGGAGTGGACGGTCCCTGAGGAGGGGGAGCGGCAGGGGGCGCCGGGGGGGCGTCGGACCAGGGCGGGACGGAGCAATCTGGGGCATCCCCCCGGGATACGGGAACCCCGCCCCTGCTGGAAGATTCTGCTTGCGTCCCACGGGAGCGCCGTCGTAACCTCGGAATCCCCGCCAGCCGCTCCCCGGGTGCACCCCCGCCCTTTCCGCACCCGGCCCCCGCCCCCGCTGCACCATGAGAGCCCCATGGATCGCCTTCGGCACTCGACCCGCCCCACTGTCCGCATGCTGTTCCCGACCGTTCTGCTGGCGGGCGGGCTCCTCCTGTCGGGGCCGGCCCACCCCATGGGCTCCACCGCCGCGGCGGCGGCCCCTCTCCTGCTCTGGCAGGCGGACTCCATCCAGGCCTACACCGCCTCCATGGAGTCCATGGAGGGTTTCATCGACCTCCACTACGATGCGGCCACCGGCCGCCTCCTCTTCGAAGTGGGGCCGGAGCACTTCGACCGGGACTTCCTGTACCTCACCACCCTGGGGACAGGGCTGGGCTCCGCCCGGGCCTTCAACCTGGACCGGGGCTCCGCCAACAGTCAGGGGGTGGTGCGGCTCCGCAGGGCGGGGCCCCGGGTGATGCTGGTGCGGGGAAATGCGGAGGTCACTGCCTCCGGGGGGGAGATGGCGCAGGCCAGGGCCACCGAGTCCTTCCCCACCTCCATCCTGGCGGCGCTTCCGGTGCTGGCGGAGGAGGGGAACCGGGTGCTGGTGGACGCCACGAACCTCCTCCTCAGCGATGTGTGGGGGGTGTCCGGCTCGCTCCGGGGCTACAACCTGGGGAGTGTCCAACTGGACCGGGACCGGAGCTTCGTGTCGGTGGAGCGCACCGGCTCCTACCCGCTGAACACCGAGGTCCGCTCGGTGCTGACCTTCGCGGCGGAGAGCCCCAGCGGCGAGCTCCGGCGGCACACCCCGGATCCCCGCTCCATGACGCTGGAGCAGCACCACTCCTTCATGCGTCTTCCGAATGAGCCCATGCCGGAGCGGGTCTACGATCCCCGGACGGCCAACGGGTCCACCACCCTGGAGGACTACGGCGAGGGGTTCGATGAGGACTACCGGCGGAGGGTGGTGAACCGGTGGCGGCTGGTCCCCAGTGATCCGGCGGCCTACCTCCGGGGGGAGCTGGTGGAGCCGGTGACCCCCATCGTCTACTACCTGGATCCGGCGCTCCCGGAGCCGTACCGCTCCGCCTACCGGGAGGGGACCCTCTGGTGGAACACGGCACTGGAGGCGGCGGGGTTCCGGAACGCCCTTCGGGTGGAGGATCTGCCGGAAGGGGCTGACCCGATGGATGCCCGCTACTCGGTGATCCAGTTGACCCACCGCACGGATGCCGGCCCCTCCACCGGGAACGGGGTCAGCGACCCCCGCACCGGTGAGGTCATTGTGGCCATGCCCCGCATGGACTCCCACCGCTCGCTGATCGACTTCAACATCTACGCGGGGCTCCTTCCGGCGTATGACGAACTGGGGGTGGAGCCGCAACTGGACGCCGAGGAATTCATCTCCGCCCGGCGGCGGCAGCACACCGCCCACGAGGTGGGGCACACCATGGGCTTCCCCCACAACTTCATCGGGGGAGCGGACAACCGCAGCTCGGTGATGGACTACCCCTTCCCCCTCATCAGCGTGGACGGCCGGGGCGCCCCCGACGTGAGCGACGCCTACCGGAACAGCCCCGGCTACAGCGACTCCCTGGCCATCCGCTATGCCTACACCTGGTATCCGGATGCGGCGGCGGAGCGGGCCGGGCTGGAGGCCATGGTGCAGGAGGCGCTGGCCCGGGGGCACCGCTTCATCACCGGGAGTCACGCACAGTTGGCGAGCTCATACCCGGAGGCCACCCGCTGGGTGGAGGGGCGCACGATGTTCGAGGCGCTGGCCCGGACCCAGGCGGTGCGGAGCCTCATGCTGGAGCACTTCGACGAGCGGGCCATTCGCCCCGGGGAGCCCATGTCGTGGCTGAACCAGCGGCTGGCCCACGTCTACCTCCACCACCGGTATTCCGTGGAGGGGGTGGTGAAGTACGTGGGGGGGATGCAGTTCACCTACACGCTCCGGGGGGATGGGCAGGTCCCCACCCAGGTGATCTCGCCGCAGGAGCAGCGGCGGGCGGTGGCGGAGCTGGTGGAGGTCCTCTCTCCGGAGGAGCTGGCCATTCCGGATGAGGTGTCGGGGATGATCCCCCCCACCCCCTCCGGCTACGAGGAGCCCGACTCCTGGTACGACCCGGCCGTGGGGGTGGAGCTGCCCCCGGCCGTGGGGGCCCACGCCACCTGGATCGAGTCCCCGGCAGGAACCGCCCTGGATCCTTTCGCCGTGGCGAGGAGCTTCGCCCAGGAGGTGGTGGACAACCTGCTCCACCCGCAGCGGATGGCCCGGGTGGCGTCGTTCCACACCCTGGATCCGGACCAGCTCTCGCTGGATGAGCTCTTCACCTCGCTGGTGGACGGGACCTGGGGGCGCACGGACCCCGGGAACAGCTCCATGGCCGCCTACGGACGGGCGGCGGAGCGGGCGGTCCTGGACGGCCTGTTCTCCCTGGCCATGGACGACCGCTCCACCTCCGGCACCCGGGACGCCGCCGAGCAGCACCTGGGGCGACTGGCCGGTCGGATCGGCGACATGGGGACGGCGGGATCGCCGGCGGAGCAGGCCCACCGGGAGCGGGCCCTCCGGGACATCACCCGCTACCTGGAGGACGGGATCGAGCCGGAGCTCCGCACAGGGGTGTTCCCCATGCCGCTCCCCTGGCCCTGACGTTCGGTGGGTCCCGGCGCCTTCCCGGCGTCGGGACCTGACCCGTTCCGCCCTTCCCGACCGACGTACCACGCCCAGCGGAGCCCCCCATGTCCTTCGCGCGCCTCATTCTCCCTGCGATCCTGGCCCTCGGGCCCTCTCTCCTGGCTCCGGCTCCCGCCGCGGCCCAGGAGGCCGACCCCCTGGCCCGGGCCGTGGACGCCCTCCCCTTCCGGGAGCTGGGCCCCAGCATCATGGGGGGCGGGTGTCGGAGCTGGACGTGCACCCGTCCCGTCCCCAGGAGTGGTACATCGGCTTCGCATCAGGGGGCCTCTGGCGAACCACGAACCACGGGGCCACCTGGGAGCCCCTCTTCGATGACCAGGAGAACGCCTCCATCGGGGACGTGGCGCTGGCGCCCTCGAATCCCAACGTGATCTGGGTGGGGACGGGGGAGCCCCAGAACCGGCAGTCGTCTCCCTACGGAGCGGGGGTCTTCCGCTCGGTGGACGGCGGCCGCACCTGGACCGACCTGGGGCTCGAGGACACCCACCACATCGGGAAGGTCGTGGTGCACCCCACGGACCCCGACGTGGCGTGGGTGGCGGCGGTGGGGCGCCTCTGGGGGCCCAACGAGGAGCGCGGCGTCTACCACACCACGGACGGCGGCGCCACCTGGGAGAAGGTGCTCTACATCGACGAGGACACCGGCGCCATCGACCTGGTGATGCACCCGTCGGACCCCAACACCCTCTTCGCCGCGATGTACCAGCGGAGGCGGACGGCGTTCGGCTTCAGCGCCTCCGGGGATGGGAGCGGGCTGTACCGGACGCTGGACGGGGGACGGAGCTGGACCGAACTCACCAACGGTCTCCCGGAGGGGGACAAGGGGCGGATCGGGCTGGACATCTACCACCGGGACGCGAACCTGCTCTACTCCCTGGTGGAGGGGACCTCCCCCCAGGAGGGGGGCCTCTTCCGCTCCACCGACCGCGGCGAGAGCTGGGAGCGGATGAGCGGGATGAACCCCCGCCCCATGTACTTCTCGCTCGTGCGCATCGACCCGAACAACCCCGAGCGGATCTACGTGGGCGGGGTCATCATGCAGGTGTCCGACGACGGGGGGCGGACCTGGTGGGAGCAGGACGGCTACTGGAGCATCCACGTGGACAACCACGGGCTCTGGATCGACCCGGCGGACTCGGACCACCTGGTGCTGGGGAACGACGGCGGCGGGGCCAGCTCCTGGGACGGAGCGAAGAGCTGGCAGCACCACAACAATCTGGCCGTGGGGCAGTTCTACGAGATCGGGGTGGACATGCGGGACCCCTACTTCGTATGCGGCGGGCTCCAGGACAACTCGTCGTGGTGCGGACCCAGCCAGAGCCTCACCACCTACGGGGTCTCCAACCGGGACTGGTACGACGTGTCGGGAGGGGACGGCTTCTACAACCAGATCGACCCCCAGGACTGGCGCATCGTCTACACCGAGTCACAGGGGGGGAACATCAGCCGGGTGAACGTGGAGACCGGGGAATCGCTGGCGATCCGGGCCCGGAACCAGGACGCGGAGCGCGAGGTGGAGGGGGCAGAGGAGAACGACTTCAACTGGAACGCCCCCATCGTGGTGTCGCAGCACGTGCCCGGACGGGTGTACCACGGGGCGCAGCGGCTGCTCCGCTCCGACGACCGGGGGCACCGGTGGGAGGCCGCCAGCCCCGACCTCACCCGGCAGATCGACCGGGACACGCTGCAGATCTTCGGGCGGCCCCTGTCGGAGCCCCACCTGTCCCGGAACGACGGCCAGTCCAACTACGGTACCATCACCACCATCGACGAATCCCCCCGGAGCGCCGACATCGTGTGGGTGGGGACCGACGACGGGAACGTGCAGGTGACCCGGGACGGCGGAGAGACCTGGACGAACGTGGTGGAGAACGTGCCCGGGCTCCCGGGACGGCGATACGTGAGCCGGGTGGAGGCTTCGGCCCACGCGGACGGCCGGGCCTACCTCACCTTCGACGGCCACTGGGACAACGATCTGGAGCCGTACGTCTTCGTCACGGAGGACTTCGGGGCGTCCTGGCGGCGGATCGCCGGGGGGCTGCCGGACCACTCCATCAACGTGGTGCGGGAGAGCCCCCGGGTGGAGAACCTCCTCTTCCTGGGGAACGAGGTGGGGGTCTTCGCCTCGGTGGACCGGGGGGGGAACTGGTTCCGGATGACCGGCGACGGCGACTTCCCCACGGTCCCCGTGGACGACCTGGTGATCCACCCCCGGGACAACGATCTGGTGGTGGGGACCCACGGCCGCTCCATCTGGATCGTGGAGGCCATCGATCCGCTGGAGCGGCTCTCGGCGGCCACCGTGGCGGAGGGGGCCACCCTCTTCCCGGTGCGCCGGGCCACCTTCTGGTCCCGCACCGGCGGCTGGCCCTTCTGGGGGGAAACGTGGTTCGCAGAGAACCCCCCCATCGGAGCCCGGATCCGGGTGCACCTGGCCTCGGAGGCCGACAGCGGATCGGTGCACCTCCTCATCGCGGACGCTGAAGGGGACACGGTGCGGCGCATGGAGGGACCCACCGCGGCCGGCATGCACGAATTGATCTGGGACCTGACGGCGGATCCCGCCGGAGACGAGGCCACGGAGGGGGCACCGGTCCTGCCGGGACCGTACACCGTGACGCTGGTGGCCGACGGCACCCGGGCCACCGAGGGGTTCGAGGTGCGCCTGGATCCCCGGATCACCGCGCCCCGGGCCGCCCTGGAGGCCCGCACCACCCTGTTCCAGGAGGCGCTGGCCGTGGCGGAGGCGGTGCGCCCGGCGCAGGAGGCCATCCGGACGGCCAATGAGGCGCTGGACGAGATGGAGGAGCGGGTGGCGGGGCACGCGGTCCCGCCCGAGGGCCTGGCCGAGCGGATCGACTCCCTCCGGACCCGGATCGAGGAACTCCGGGAAGACCTGCAGGACGTGGCCGGAGACGCCCGCTCGGCCACCGGCGGGGTGCAGGGCTACTGGGGGGAGCCCACCGCCGACCAGCGCTTCCTGGTGGATCTGGCCTGGGAGCGGCTCCCGGGGCTTGTGCGGGACCTCAATGCCGTCCTCACCACGGAGCTTCCCGCCCTGCAGCAGGAGCTGGAACGACTGGGGATCCGGCGCCCCACCGGCGGTCCGGTGCCGGTGCCCTCTCGCCCGGGAGGGTGAGGGGCACCGGCCGCCGGCGTCGGCCTGACCCGCGGGGTCAGTCCCCCCGGCCGGTCCGTCCGGTGGGGGGTGTGGCCCGCTTCGCGCTCCCCACCTGGTCCTGCTGGGCCGCACCCCGGGGAGAGGCGTTCCCCAGGTCGGGCTTCTCCCCCAGCGGGCGCATGTGGGTGGTGGTGAAGGTGCCCTTCCCATCCATGGAGGGCCCTTCACTCCAGCGACCCCGGGGTACGGGGATGGACTCCGCCATCCCGAACGTGAGGAATGAGTAGTTCATCTCCTGGTTCTCCTTCGCCTGCGGGAAGGAGTCCGGGATGGGATGGGCGTCCAGGCCCCCCAGCTCCTCCCAGGCCGCCAGCCACTGGTTCTGGTGCATGGTGTCGCGGGCCACGAGGTAGCTGAGCATGTCCTTCATCCCGTGGTCGTCCGTCATCTTGTAGAGCTGGCAGGCCAGCATCCGCCCGGTGGACTCCGCAACCACGTTGGCCAGCATGTCCGCCGCCACGTTCCCGCTGGCGTACACGTGGCTGCAGTCGAAGGGGACGCCGCTGCTGTCCACCGGCATGGCGGCCATGGCGGTGGTGATCACATGCTGGATGTTCATCCCCCCCAGGGCGGCATGGACGATGGGGTCCTTCGCCGCCTCGTCCTGCTCCAGAGGTGCACCCTCGAGGTTCAGGGCGACCGCCGTGGCCAGCATCTCGATGTGCCCCATCTCCTCGGTGCCCGTCTCCAGGAGCAGATCCCGGTAGCGCGTGTCCGGGCCCCGGGCTCCCCAGGCCTGGAAGAGGTACTGGAGGCACACCCGGATCTCCCCCTGGATTCCCCCGATGGCCTGCTGGAGGGCCCGGGCAAAGACCGGATCGGGCCGATCCACCCGAACCGGATACTGGAGATGACCGCCGTCGTGGTAGAACATGCTCTCGCTCCGATGACGGACCCGCAACACGTGGGACGCTCCGCACGGCGGGCGGGCCCGGTTGCCGGGCGGGTTCGCATGGGGTATGCCAGCGAGGAGGAGTGGCGCAATTCTGCGGCGGGAGGGGCCGGGAGCCTGCGGGCGCCTGGAATCCGGGGGGAGACGTGGGAGTGGAGGAGAAGGCCCGGCGCCCCAGGATCTGCGCTGGGTGTGTAGGATCGAAAGGGGAAGGGCTCCCGCCTACTCCCCCTCGAGGATCCTCCGCACCAGGACCACCTGTCCGATGTGGTAGGCCGCATGGTCCTGGGCCAGCAGCAGCGCCCGGGCGAACGTCTGCCGGGGACTCGTGGCGTGGGGCACCTGCCCGTCGAGGTCGACATCGGCGTCCAGCGCCAGCGCCTTCAGCGCCTCCCGGTCCCGGGCCAGGGCGGCCAGCGTCTTCTCCCAGCTCTCGTCGTCAGCAGGGGCCACCGCATCGGGCCAGTAGTCGTCCGGCCACGCCTTGTGCGCATAGTCATCGCCGGGGGAGCAGAACTCCAGGATGTCCCGCTGAGCGATGCGAATGTGTTCCAGCAGCTCCCAGATGGAGTGGGGTGAACCCGGAGGGCGGACGCCGCGATGGTCGGGGGACAGCCCCTCCACGGCGGCCTCCAGGGTGAGGTGGGCTTCCCCCCAGTCCTGGTAGCGGGCAAGGAGGGTGCGAAAGGGAGAGTGATCGGTCGGTGTGGAGGCCATGGCTCTACTCCGGCCGAGGTCAGAAGGGCTTGGCGTAGGCCACGTACCCCGCCAGCATGGCCAGCACCGGCACCAGGAGAAGCAGGGGCATGGCCCACCCCGCCCTCCTCCGGGCCAGCACGATGATGCCTCCCAGGATCACCCAGATGGCCAGCTTCACCCAGACCCACCCGGGAAAGAGCACTCCGTGCTGCACATTGATCCGGGCCAGCAGCCCGAACCCCCCCAGGAGCACCAGGAAGAGCGCCACCCCGTGGAGCATGGCGAAGCGCTTCCGCAGCGGATCGGGTCCTTCCGCCGACACCCGCCGGCCCATGGAGGCGCCCAGCACCACCACCAGGAGGAAGATGCCGAGGTAGTGGATCACCTTGTAGACGATGTAGGGCATGGCGGGCGAAGTGGAGGGGACGGGGACGGTAGGCCGGAAGATAGGGACCCACCCACCGGCGGTCGACTACCGGGGCCCGGGCCGCACCCTCCGAGCCCTTGGCCGCCCACTCCTTCCCCCCCCGTTCATCCCCCCCGGGCCTTCTCCATCCCGTCCCGGAGCTTCCGGGCGATGCGCTCCGCCGAGTACTCCGCCAGCCCCCGCAGGGCCTCGGCCATCTCCTCCTCCGTCATGTCCGCCAGCGCCCGGGCGGTGAGGATGTCCCCCACCGCCCCGAGGGGGTCCCCCCCCGGACATCGTCCTTCTCGTCCACCCCCGTGCGCCAGATCCGGGCCCCCTCCCGGTCGTTCAGCGTCACCTCCGCCTCGATGAACCAGCGGGCGGCCCCGTCCCAGTCGCTGAAGTCGATCCCGTAGTCCCGGACCACCACCACCATCTCGAAGTCGGCATCCTGCACCCTCGCCACCGGCTCCGCCCGGAGGATGCCCGCACTCCTCTCCAGTACCCTCTCCGAGAGCCGGCCGGAGACATCCGCCATCTCCGCAGCACGCTCCAGCTTCGGCCCCGCCTTCCACGCCTCGTAGTCCCGGGCCAGCTCGGCTCCGATGCGGATCACAGCTCCCAGCAGCCCCCCCTGCCTCTCCCCGGAATCCAGGTGCTCGGGCGTATCGATGGTGGGGCGGGGAGGCGTGGTGGTGACCACCGCCAGCGTCCGGTCCTCAAAGGAGTACTCGGCCAGCCGACCGGCCGAGGCGCACCCCCCGAGGCCCAGGGTGAACCCCAGGAGCAGGAGGGCACCGGGGGGGACGACGGGGACGCGGTGCAGGGTGCGCATGGAGGGCGTCCTGGGTGCTGAAGGGTGAGGGTGCCCGAGGCGACCCGGGGAAACCCGATGGGCCGGGATTCTTCGACGGTTCTACGTAGAGGGGCGTTCCAGGGTTTCCGGCTTCCCCTCCGGGGGCGGGCTCCCGCGGGATCCGCGGTGGCCAGGGGGCTCCCCATTCCCGCTGGACGGCACAGGGTGGAAGCGGGGGACTCCCGGCACGGCAGCCACCGGGGGGCCACCGCCCCATCCGGGGGTCTCCGAAGGCTGTAGTCCCTACACTCGCGGAGAGAAGACTTCAACCGAAGGGGGAAGCTGGAGGGCGCCCTTCCCTGCCCCACACGGGGAAGGCATGGGCCTTGCGACCCCTGGATGATCCGCAACCCCGACCCTCCTGCTCCCCGGGGAGCCGAGGGGGCAACCCGCCGTTGTCCACCGGTCTCCGGGGGCCCTGAAGGGGGTCATACCCCCAGAGAACAAGGACCCGACATGGACAACAGACGCCTGAGGACCCTGGGTGTCCTTCTGCTGGCCGGCGCCGCAATGGCCGGCTGCCTGGACGATGACGATCCCATCGGGGTCGATCCCGACGATCCCGTAGAGCTCGCCTTCGCCTTCGATGACGACCTTGAAGGGTGGTACGCCGTGGCGATCGATACCCTGAACCCGGTCATCGACTGGAGTGTCGAGCACACAGACGAGGTGGGGCAGGACGAGGATGGCGCCGTGGAGCTCCAGCTGGACAACCTCAACGACGCCGGGAAGATCTGGATCGAGGGCGAACTGGGACTCATCCCCGGCGTGGACTACGACGTCCAGATCGACTACAGCCTCGGTACGGCGGACTGGGGGGATGTGAATCTCTTCACGATCATCACCGGTGTGCATGAGGCGCCACCCAGGGACGCGGACGACCTCACCTTCCAGGGCGACACGGGCCACGACCAGGGGCAGGACGCCGGGGTGGTGTGGCTGGACAAGTCATACGACTTCGGTTTCACGGCTCCCGTGACCGGAGTCGCCTACGTGACGATCGGGGTCTGGGGCACGTTCGAAGCCCCCCGCACCTACTACATCGACGACGTCACGCTGGTTTTCACGCCCTCCGATTCCTGACCCGGAGCCCTTCCGAAGGCGGAACGCCCCACCCCGCGGTTGCCGGTCGGCAGCAACGAGGTGGGGCATCTTCCGGATCCACTCCCCTGACGGGGGGCGGGTCCGTGGCGCCCGGGCTGCGCCTCCTCCCACCTACTCCCGGATGGGCCGCACATCATTCCGGAGCGCATCCTCGTCCACCCAGTAGTGGGGGCCGAAGGGGCGCCGCTGGGGCCAGTGCTCGTCCAGCGTCATGCCGTCGTAGAGGATTCCCCCCTTCATGACGAACTCGATGTCCGCCGTGGCCCGGATATCCTCCAGGGGATTCCGCTCCAGCACCAGCAGGTCCGCCAACTTTCCCACCTCGATGGACCCCAGGTCCTGGTGGGCTCCCAGGAAGCGCGCCCCGTGGAGGCTGGCCACCTCCAGCGCGCCGTAGTTCCCCAGCGCCGTGGCCCCCATCCAGATCTCCCAGTGGGCGGCCAGCCCGTGGTGCTCGCCGTGCCCTCCCACCGCGCCGTATCCTCCCTCGGCGATGATGTCCGCCATCCCCTCGGCCAGAAGGGGGAAGCTGTAGTCCGTATCCGGCCGGAGGATCCGCCGGCGGAGGTGCCCGGCATTCATCCGCCACGGCATCCAGAGGCGCTGCTTCGGGTCCTGCCACACATCCGACTCGGTGAACCAGTATTCGATGTTCCACGGTCCCGGCCCCGCCACCACCAGGGTGGGGGAGTAGTAGAAGCCCGCCCGCCCCAGGAACTTCGCCACATCCCCGTAGATGGGGACCTCGCTGAAGGGGTGTTCGAAGGCCGTCTGGCCATCCATCACCATCCCCAGGTTGAAGAACAGGTCCCCGCTCTCGGCGGTGACCATGAGTCCGCGGTCCCGGGCCACGTCCGAGACCCACTGCCGCTGGTCTCGCCGGGGCTGCTGGTACTGCTTGATGGACACGGCCCCCCATGAATGGAGTCGGTCGATGTTCTGCTCCGCCACCTCCCGGCTGGAGAGCTCGTTCTGCCGGGCGGCATCCTCCCGGTAGAGGGGGTCGCCGGTGCTCCAGGTCCGGGGTCCGATGGTTCGCCCCGCCTCGATGAGCTCGGCGGTGGGGAAGAGATTCTGGGACCACATGGAGTTGTCGAGGTTGGCGGTGACCCCGTAGGCCAGGTACATGGCCGCCTCGTAGTCCCGCAGCGGCCGGTGCCCCCGGTGCTCCCGGTAGTGGTGGGCGTGCATGTCGATGATGCCCGGCATCAGGGTCCGCCCCGCCAGGTCGATGACGGTGTCCGCCGATGAGGTGTCGCAGCTGCCCACGCAGGTGATCCTGGCACCGGTGACCACCACCGCGCCCCGCTCGATGACCGAGTCGGCCCCCAGCGTGATGATCCGGGCGTTGGCCAGCGCCACCGAGCCGTCGGGAATCCGCCGGGGCACCTCCAGCGTCACCGTCACGGTGTCCGCCGTCTCCGTATCCATGCTGTGGGTGAAGTACCGGTTGCCGCTGCCGAACTCCACCGTCACGGAGTCGTGCCAGCGGGGAAAGAGCCCCCCCTCCAGGCTCAGCGCCTCCACCGGGAAGCGCCCCCGGCGCTTGTCCACCGTGAGGGTGTCCCGGCCGGTGCCGTTCCACGCCATGGCGGTCACGAACACATTGTCCCCCTCCTGGAAGGCCACCCAGCGGCCATCGGGGGAGGGCACCGCCTCGTCGGCGTCCGGGATCACCAGGTGGGTCCGCTCGTCCAGCCCCTCCCGGTTCACCGACACCAGCGCCGTCACCGACTCGTTCCCGATCCGCCGGAAGGCCGGAAAGAAGATCCGCCCCTCGGGGCCCCAGGAGGGCTGGAGGATGGAGCGCCGGGCGGCCCCCGACGGGTTGGAGTCCACCGGGCTCGAAAGCCGGGCCACCCGGGTCAGGGTGCCGTCCGACACCGCCACCCGCACCACGTCCCACCACGGATTCTGGGTCACCGTCCCCCCCCGGCGGGTGGCCCCTGCCCCCTGGGCAGCCAGGAGCTCCCGTCCGTCGGGGCTCCACGCCAGGTGGGTGAACTCACCCGCGGATCGGGTGACCTGTCGGGGGTTTCCCCCGCCCGCCGGCACGGTCCAGATGTGCCCCCCCTCCAGATCATCCCAGGTGGTGAAGGCCACGGTCCGGCCGTCCGGGGACCAGGCGGGGGAGAATTCCTGCAACCCGGCGTGCCCGGAGGCCGGGTCCTCGGCGCCGAAGCCGGCGGGGGTCAGGCGCATGGGCGTGCCCGTGGGCAGATCCTGCACCCAGATCCGGCCGATGGACTGGAAGGCCAGCCGATTCCCGTCCGGCGACGCGGTGGGCCACCGGAGGAACTGCGACAGGAAGGGTCCGTCCTCGATCCGGAAGGGCTGGTAGGCCATCTCCGAGATGGTCCGCACCACGTCGGCCTGGAAGGGGATGTCCTGGATCGCGCCGGTGGCCACGTCCACCCGCTTCACCCGCCCCCCCTCGGAAAGGATCAGGGACCCGCCGTCCCTGGACCAGGCATACCCGGGGAGCACCCGGAGGCTCTTGGAGCCGCTCTCCACGGCCAGCTCCACCGGATCCACCAGGATCCGCTCGGACCCGGTCTCCAGGTCCCGGAGCCAGAGCGCCGTCCGGGGTCCGAATTCATGGCCCCGGAAGGACACCGTGGCGTCGGGGAGCTGTCGGCCGAAGGCCAGCCACCGCCCGTCGGGGGAGATCTCCGGCGCAAAGGCTCCCCCGCTGGAGGCCCGCCCCGCCGCCGCGCCCTGGGCCCGCCCGGAGGTGATGGCCTCCACCTCGCCGGTGCGGAGGTCCAGGCGGCGCAGCTGGTAGTCCCCGGACAGGGCATCGCTGCCGGTGCGGACATGGTGGTAGACCCACCGCCCGTCGGGAGAGACCGAAGGCCAGTGGGCCGAGCCATCGTCCAGGATCTGGACCCCGGGGCCCCCGTCCCGGTGGAGCATCCACAGTCCGCCACCGCCCCCTCCGCCACTCTCCAGCGGCTCCCGGCGCACCAGGATGTACTGGCCGTCCGGGGTCCACGCCGGGGTCAGCATCCGGGCTCCCTGATCGGCGTGCACCACCCGCGCGTTCCCGCCGTCGGCGTCCATGAGCCAGAGGTTGTTCTGCCCCCCCCGGTCCGAGATGAAGGCGATGTGCCGGCCGTCCGGCGAGAACCGGGGGTGGTAGTTCACCGCCACCCCGCTGTCCTGGGTGAGCGATTCCGCGGTCCCACCCCCGGCGGGGAGCCTCCAGACGTGCCCAAGCAGGTCGAACACCACATGAGCGCCGTCCGGGGAGAGATCCATGGAGAGGGAGGTCCCCTCGTCCGTGGTGAACTGGAGGGTGCGCGTCTCCCCCCGGGCCAGGGTCACGTCCCACCGGGACGATTCCTCCTCCTGCGCCAGGGCGCTCTGCGGAACCGTCCAGAGGGGGAGGAGAGCCAGGAGGAGGAGAAGAGGACCGTAGGAACGACGTGGCATCTTCACGAAGGGGTCCCAGGAGGGGAGGGGTGAAGGGGCCGGCGGGGGTGCCGGAAACGGAGGACCGGCCGCCCGGGGCGGGGTAGGAGGCCAGAACCATGATCGGACGCTCCCCCCCGGAGGCGCAACCCGCCGTTGGTGCCCCCGCTCCGCCGCCCGGGGGTCGCGGAGACCACCGTTCTGCTCCGCCGCCCTGGGGGTCGCCGGGACCATACTCGGCTCCGCCGCCCGGGGGCCGGGGCGCCCGGAGAACCATCGTAGGCTCCGGGTGGCCGCCATTTCTGCCCGACCGTTGTAAGAAGGAAAGGCCGGGGAGGCCCGGACGGGCGGGGCCCACACCCCGCCGGCCCGGAGGTGGGAGGGCGAGTGCGGTGGACCGCGCCTTGCACCCCAGGCAGGCTCCACCACACGTCCCGTTCCATCTGGAGGCACCATGAGCCGCTCTTCGAAGGACACCCCAACGGGAGCCACCCATCCCGGGGGAGACCCGGGCTCCAGGCGGGATGACGGGGACACGACCCCGTCCCCCCCCGTGGAGAAGGTCCGGGAGGAGCAGGAGGAGGCCATCGACGAGGCCATGGATGAGTCCTTCCCCGCCAGTGATCCTCCCTCCTTCGTGGGATCGGGGGGGACGGACCGCCCCCGGGTCCCGGACCCCGACCTGGAGCCGGTTCCCCGGGAGGACCTGGAAGCGGACTTCCCCGCCGACGCGGATGTGGATCCCGCGTCGCCCCCCCGCCGGGACGGGGAGGAGGACGACCTGGAGCCAGGCGAGGGGGAGGACCGCTACCGGCTCCAGGGAGATCGGGGGGGGAACCCCGAAGCGGACGACCGGGCCCGACCGGAGCCCTCCAGCGATGACCTGGCGCTGGAGACTGACGACGCCACCCGGGGGCCCTTCCGTCCCTCCCGCCCCCGCCCGGGAGAGCAGACAGGCTTCGTGGAGGCCAAGGATGGGGTGGCCGTGGATCCGGTCTACCGCCCCGCCACCCCCGAGGTCGATGTGTACGAGGACCTTCCCTCCCGCCGGGCCCGTGTGGATCCAGGCGACGAGGAGGAGGACGAGGACACTATGGTCTGAGGTGGACCGGGACCGTTGCGGCGCGTCCCCCTTCCCCCGGGCCCTCCCCGTCGGATGGGGGGGGCTCCGTCTCCCTCCGCTCCACCTCCAGAAGGAGCGCCTCCACACCCTCGGCAGTGCTCTCCCAGGAGGTGCCGTCCAGGATGCGCCGCATCTGCAGGATCTCCCCGATCCGGTCCTCCCCCGTCCGCTGAAGCGCCTCCTCGCAGAGGAAGACGAACTCCTCCGGCGTGGCCGCAACCCCCACCACGTCCCCGAAGTCGGAGGCCACGTCCAGGAGGGGGGTGCTGACCACCGGGCGCTCCGCCGCCAGGTACTCCAGCGTTCTGGTGGGGCTGATGAACCGGGTGGATGCACCGAGCGCAAAGGGGAGGAGGCAGACATCCCACCCGGCCACGAAGTCCGGCAGCTCTTCGTAGGACTGCATCCCCATCCAGTGGATGTTCCGGCGGAGGGGGAGGCTTCCCGGATCGATCCTCACCACCGGGCCCAGCATGATGATCTGCCAGTCGGGGCGATCGTCCGCCACCGCCGCCAGGAGTTCCAGGTCCAGTCGCTCATCGATCAGCCCGAAGTAGCCCAGCCGGGGCCGGGGGATGGAGGCCTGGCTCGGCGGGTCTTCCCGACCCTCCCGGGGTCGGAAGTGCTCCCGATCCACGCTGCTGGGAAAGCAGTGTACATCCGGATTCCGGTCCTTCTTCGCCCGGTACAGGCTCCGCCCCCCGGTGAGGACCAGGTTCGCCCTCTCCAGGAGGGCGTCCTCCAGGGCGGGCAATTCGTCCGGAGCGCCTCTCAAGGCCGAGAACTCCTCCATGCAGTCGTACAGGATTCCCAACGGCTCCAACTCGTCGATGAGGGGAAGGGCCATCGGCGTGTAGAACCAGGCCACCCACTCCCGGATCGAGTGGTCGAGGATCAGGTCCATGAGAAGCCCCCGGAGCAGCCGGTGGGCCGAGGGGGCAAAGCCTCCTGCCGGACCGGGGAGGTGGGGGCGGCACACCACCAGATCTTCCCCCTGAGCCTCGTATTGCAGGAAGGGTTCTCCCCCGGGGATGGGCACCGGCTCCTCGAAGTAGAAGACCCTCCGCCCCCGGGAGAGATGGCCCAGGAGGTGTCTCGGCCGCTGGTGCACGAAGTCCCAGCGGAAGTGGGAGAAGGCAATGATGTCGGCCGACATGGCGGATCTCCGGGAAAGCCTGGGCTGAGCCGGCGGCTTGTCGCGAGACGACGCTCCACCGCGCTTCCTGGATGGGGAAGGGCAACGGGTATGCCAGGTGCCACCCCGCCCCGGGGTATCGGTCGATGATGCCCGTGGTAGAAGGGAATCGCCCTCCGGATGCATCCCCCGGCGCCCTCTCCCCCACTGGTCGCCCTTACCGGCCTCCCTGTAGGAACTCCACGGAAGGGATCCCCCCGGGCCCCTCGGTCACCCCCCCACGCCGTCCACCAGGAGCTGCGCCACCACCGCTCCGGCGCTGATGACGGCGCCGCTCCATGGGATCCAGCGGGGGATGTCCGGCACCGATTCCGGCTGCCCACGCCTCTTGAGAACGATGAGGGAGGCATTCACCGTGGCGAACACGGCCAGGACGATGGCGCTGGTGAGGTTGGCCAGGCTCCGGAGGGGGAGGAAGAGGGCCAGAAGGAGGACGGCTGCGGTGGCCAGGGTGGTGCTGAGGAGGGGGGTGTCGGTGCGGGGGTGCACGCGGCGCAGGAACGCCGGTGCCCCCAGGTCATCCCGCCCCATGTCCATGAGGAGCCGGGACGCCATGATGATCTGGGCCAGCGCGCCGTTCACGATGATGAAGAGGCTGACCAGCCCCAGGATCCACCCCGGCTGCCCCCGGGCCTCCACCACAGCCACCAGGGGAGCCTCCGAGCCCGCCAGCTCCTGGGGTGCAACCACGCTGATGGCGGCCCACGAGACCACCACGTAGAGGACCAGGGAGACCACCAGCGCCACCAGGATGGACCGGGGCACGCTGGTCCGGGCGTCCTTCACCTCCTCGGCCAGGTTCACCATGTCCTCGAAACCAATGAAGGAGTAGAAGGCCAGGAACGCCCCCAGGAAGAGGCCACTGGCCATCCCTCCGTCCAGTGAAGTCAGGGCTCCGGTGACCTCCCCCACCCCCTCGCCCATGGTGGGAGCGGCCATCCAGATCACGTAGATGAGTCCCCCCACCCCCAGGGCGGTGGTGGTGCCCATCACCCATGCGCTCTCCTTGAGCCCCACCGCCGCCACGACCCCCAGGAGCAGCCCGGTCCCGGAGATCACCAGCCAGGCCGGCCACGAGACGAAGATGGAGAGGTACTGCTCGAACCCCGTGAGGATGGTGGCGGCGGAGACCACCCCTGTGGCCGCCAGGGCCCACCCCGTGGCGGCGGACACCCATCGACGGTCGAAAGCCCGGTGGGTGAAGTCCACCGGTCCCCCCGATTCCGGGATCCGGGCCACCAGTTCACTGAAGCTCAGGGCGGTGAGCCCCGCCACCACCGCCGCCAGGAGAAAGGCCAGGGGGGTCAGGAATCCAGCGGCTCCGGCCACTTCCCCGATGATGACGTAGATGCCGGCCCCGAGGATCGTGCCGAGTCCATAGATTGTAAGGAGGGGGGCGCCGATCTCCCGTGCGAGAGGGTTCTCCTTGCTGCTGGACCTCTCCTGGTTGCTGGACTCCGTCATGGATCCCGGGGTTCGGGGCGTGGGGGGCCGACACCTTTCGGGGAAGCAAGGATCGATCCGGCAGCCATCCTGCAGTTCGGTCCTCCCACCCTTGGTTTCCGGTTCGTTGACCGCCTCATCAGGAGGAGTCCGATGGATGTACGGGAAGGGACTCGGGTCCGATGGTTCGAGGACGTGGGATCCGGCGACACCCATATCGTCGGAGGGAAGAACGCCTCCCTGGGGGAGATGGTCCGGAGCCTGGGGGAGCGGGGGATCCGTGTCCCCGGGGGTTTTGCCACCACCGCCGACGCCTACCGGGAGTTCGTCCGGGCCAATGGACTGGAGGAGGGGATCCGGAGCCGGGTGGGGGAGTTCCAGGCCGGCTCCCGCCCCCTGTCGGAGGTGGGGCGTGAGATCCGGGAGCTCATCCTGGGGGGGAGCTTTCCCGACCCCATCGCAGAGGCGATCCGGGGGGCCTACCGGGAGCTGGGGCGCCGCTACGGGGCCACCGACGTGGATGTGGCGGTGCGGTCCAGCGCCACGGCGGAGGACCTGCCGGATGCCAGCTTTGCCGGGCAGCTGGAGTCCTTCCTGAACATCACCGGGGAGGAGGCGCTTCTGGACGTCTGCCGGCGCTGCTACGCCTCGCTCTTCACAGT
>Ga0076930_101010_pt1 | contig 18266 bp, 16 predicted proteins | sample HotLakConsoUCCRE_FD_71149 | JGI IMG/M metagenome (GOLD analysis project Ga0076930, IMG submission 71149) | Hypersaline microbial mat communities from Hot Lake, Washington, USA - Hot Lake Consortium UCC-RE (version 3) (version 3) ...
AGCGGCAACCCGACCGCCACCGCCGGTGCGAACCGCGGCTCCAGTGCCACCAGCCGTTCCGCGCCGCGCGTCAGAGCGGCCGCGTCGTCGATGGTGCGGATCATAGCCGCCGCACCCAGTCCATCGCCCCGGAGACATCCGGCACTGCCTCCACGCCGACCGGCGGCACGGGCCTCGGGATCATCAGGACCGGCAGCCCCAGCATCCGCGCGGCCTCCAGCTTCGCCCGTGTCGGACCGCCTGAATTGCGCGCCACAACCCATTCGATCGCCTGACTTTCCAGAAAGTCGACCTCTGCCGCCACGCTCGCCCCCGGCGCTGCCGCGATCCGCTCGAGCCCCGCGAAGGGCGCCGCGCCCGCGGGCGGGTCCACCTGCCGTGCCACCACCCGGCGCCCGGCCAGACACGCCCAGTCCCCCAGACGCTGCGCCCCGAGCGCGAGGAACACCGCGGCTCCCTCCGGCACGATCCGCGCCACCTCCCCGGGTCCCGCGACCTTGCGCCAGTCGTCCCCCGGACCGGGCACCCATTGCGGCCGGAGGAGCCGCAGATACGGCACGCCCGACGCAGCGCACACCGCCGCGGACCGCGGCCCCATCCGTGCCGCAAAGGGATGCGTCGCGTCCACCACGCCCCTGGCCCCGCGGCGCCGCAGCCACTCGGCGAACCCGTCCGCCCCGCCGAAGCCGCCGGTCCGCACCGGAACCGCCAGCGGCCGCGCGGCCCGCGTCACACCCGCCAGAGAGGCCTCCGCCGCGATGCCCTCCGAAGCCAACGCCAGCGCCAGCGCCCGGGCCTCGGACGTCCCCGCGAGCAGAAGGATCACCCCGCCCTCGCAAGGATCGTCCCGGCCCGGTCAATCACCACCGTATCGACCGCGACGTCGTCCCCGACCATGCCCTGCGCCACCGCCCGCGCCCCCTCGGCGATGCGTCGGGCCAGCGGCGCACCGGCAAGGTCATAGGCCTGCAGCACCGTGTTGGCGCCGCGCACCCGCTCATCTCCGGCCCAGACCGCCAACGTGTCGAAATCCGCCTGACTGCGCCCCGAATGCAGGTCCCCCGCCCCCTGCGCCAGCTTCGCCATCTTGCCGATCCCGCCGCCGATCGTCAGCCTCGGCACCGGATGCCGGCGCAGGTATTTCAGCATCCCCCCGGCGAAGTCCCCCATGTCGAGCATCGCGTGATCCGGCAGCGCGCACAATTCCTGCACCACCCTCTCGCTCGTGGCCCCCGTGCAGCCCGCCACGTGGGACAGCCCCGAGGCCCGGGCCACGTCGATCCCCCGATGGATCGACGCGATCCAGGCCGCGCAGGAGAACGGCCTGACCACCCCCGTGGTCCCGAGGATCGAAAGCCCCCCCTCGATGCCCAGCCGGGGGTTCCAGGTCTTCAGCGCCAGCGCCGCTCCGCCAGGGACCGAGACCGTGATCTCCACATCCGGCGCGCGCCCATGTTCGGAGGCCAGATCCGCCACCACCTCCTCCATGAGCGCGCGCGGAACCGGATTGATCGCGGGCTCTCCCACGGCGATGGGCAGGCCCGGCTTCGTCACGCGCCCCACGCCGTCTCCGGCCCGGAACACCACGCCGCCGCCCGAGGCCGCCACACGCACCACGATCAGCGCCCCGTGGGTCACGTCGGGATCGTCGCCGGCATCCTTGACGATGCCGGCCTCGGCCCAGCCTTCGCCCTCCGCGCGATGCGCCAGATCGAAGACGGGCCGTTCACCCTTGGGCAAGACGATCTCCACCTGTTCAGGGAAAGCGCCGCCCCAAAGCCGCATCAGCGCCGCGCGGGTCGCGGCGGTGGCGCAGGCGCCGGTGGTCCAGCCCCGGCGCAGCTCTCCTTCGGGTTTGCGGCTCATCGCGCGGACCCTAGCCCTGCCCGCGCTCCGCGCCAATGGGGCCTAGCGCCCCTTGAAGACAGTCCCGAAAAGCCCCCGCACGATGCGCCGGCCCGTGGTGCCCTTCAGCTCCTTCACCAGCGCGTCGGTCATCGCGGCGCCGATCCTCTGGCCCGTGCCCGCGCCGCCCGGGCTATGCGCACCCCCGAAACTGCGCGCGCCGTAATAGCGCCGCGCCCGGGTCAGCCCGTCATCAGGCTCTTCCGCCAGCGCCGTCTCCGCCGCCGCTGCGACGGCCGCCGCCCGTGCGGCGAGCATCTCCGAGGCCGACTCCCGATCCAACACTTCGTCGTAGCGCCCCGCCACGGGCGAGCCGGCCATCACCGCCGCCCGCTCTTCCGCCGTGATCGGCCCCAGCTGCGACGAAGGCGGGCGGATCAGCGTCCGTTCCGCCACGCCCGGCACGCCCTTCGGGTCCAGCATGGAGGTCACCGCCTCGCCCGTCCCCACCGCCGCGATCGTCTCCGCCGTGTCGAAGGCCGGGTTCGCGCGATAGGTCTCCGCCGCGCGCCCCAGTTCCCTCTGGTCCTTCGCTGTAAAGGCACGCAGCGCGTGCTGCACCCGGTTGCCGATCTGGCCCAGCACGTCGTCGGGCACATCCGCAGGGTTCTGGGTGACGAAGAACACGCCGATACCCTTCGAGCGGATCAGCCGCGCCACCTGCTCCACCTTGTTCACCAGCGCCTTCGGGGCATCGTCGAACAGCAGATGCGCCTCGTCGAAAAAGAACACCAGCTTCGGCTTCTCGGGGTTGCCCACCTCGGGCAGCGTCTCGAACAGCTCCGAAAGCAGCCAGAGCAGGAATGTGGCGTACAGCCGGGGCGCGCGCATCAGCCGGTCCGCCGCGAGAACGCTGACCCGGCCGCGACCGTCCTCCACCGCCATCAGGTCCCCGAGATCCAGGGCCGGCTCACCGAAGAGATGCGCTCCGCCCTGCTCCTCCAGCACGAGAAGCGCGCGCTGGATCGCACCCACGGAGGCCGTCGCCACATTCCCGTACCTGAGCGAGAGATCCTGCGCATTCTGCCCGCACCAGTGCAGCAGCGCCCTCAGATCCTCCATGTCCAAGAGCGGCAGGCCCTCGTCATCCGCCACGCGGAAGGCGACGTTCAGCACGCCCTCCTGCACATCCGTCAGCTCGAGCATGCGCGACAGCAGCAGCGGGCCCATTTCCGACACGGTCGTGCGCACCGGGTGCCCCTGCTCTCCGAACAGGTCCCAGAACACCACCGGCGGCGCGCCATAGACCAGATCGAGCCCGATGACTTCGGCCCGCTTCAGGAAAGGCTCATGGAGTTTCGCCTCGGGCGATCCGGCCTTCGCGAGCCCCGACAGATCGCCTTTGACATCCGACAGAAAGACCGGGACCCCCGCCGCCGAGAAGCCCTCGGCAAGGATCTGCAGGGTGACCGTCTTGCCGGTGCCCGTGGCCCCGGCGATCAGCCCGTGCCGGTTCGCCATGTCGAACCGCAGATGTTGCGGCACGGCGTGATCCGGTCCGCCGCCCCCGATGAAGACGCCCTCTGTCATGTCCGTTGCTGCCCTGCCCCGTTGCGCGTTCCGACCGACAATACCTTCTTAATCCGTCTCTGCCAGCATGGAGCGGTCCGCCCTCTGTCGTCAGGCGGGCGTGACTTCCCTCCCTGTCAGACTGGCCGCGCCCCAGGGCGCGGCTTTTTTCCGCCTGCTTGCCGCAGGGGAATCATGGCTCGGCAATTCCTGTCGGAGACAGTTGACGACCCGTGGGCGCGCCGCTAGCGTGCCGTCATAAGTCGGCCAAGTCCGACAGGGAGAACAGGGGAAAGGGTCCGCTATGGGCCCTTTTTCTTTGGCGCGGCAAGGACCTGCGCCGCGCATGACCGGCCCGGATTTGCGCCTGACATGCCGCGCCACCCGTGTTAGAGACCCGATCCGAACACCACGAGACAGAGGCGACCCATGCCGTTCCGACCGACCGACACGATCCTCGCGCTGGCGCTCGCCGCCGCCTTAGCCGTTCCTGCCGCCGCCCAGGACGCCGCCACGGAGAACGGGGCCACAGGCGACTCCGCGGTCGAGACCCCGGCCGAGACCGACACCGCACCGGAGGCCGAAGCCGGCGCCGATGAAACCGGCAGCGATGAGGAGACGCCGAGCCTCAACCTCGATCTTGGCGAACCCGTGGTCGCTCAGCCCCGCGTCGGCCAGCCCTATATCCGGGAGGAGTTCACCGACTGGGGCCTGCGCTGCATCCGGGGCCCCGAAGGCCAGCCCGAGCCCTGCGACCTCTATCAGCTCCTGCGGGACGCGGAGGGCAACGAGGTTGCCGAGATTTCCATCGTGCCGCTGCCGGACAGTGGCGAGGCCGTCGCCGGGGCCACCATCGTTGCCCCGCTCGAGACGCTTCTGACCGAGCAGATCGTCATCAGCATCGACGGCGGAGAAGCGCGTCGCTACCCCTTCCGGTTCTGCAATCCGGCGGGCTGCGTGGCGCAGATCGGCCTGACCGCGGGCCAGGTCGACCAGTTCCGCCGCGGCGCGATGGGCCAGGTCCGCCTCGTCCCCGCCGCCGCCCCGGATCAGGAAGTGCTGCTCGACGTTTCCCTCGCGGGCTTCACCGCCGGCTTCAACGCCGCCAACGAGTAACGGGACACCGGTCCGGGCAGGCGGTCGAAGACCGGCCTGCCTCCGGCGTCAGACCTTGCGCAACGCCAGCACCGCGTTCAGTCCGCCAAAGGCGAAGGCGTTCGAAAGAGCGACCTCCACCTTTGCCTCCCGTGCCTCGTTCGGAACCACGTCGAGCGCGCATTCGGGATCGGGCTCCTCGTAGCCCACCGTCGGCGCGATGACCCCGTCCCTGAGCGCCATGATGCAGGCCAGAAGCTCCACTGCCCCGGTTCCGCCGATCAGGTGGCCATGCATGGATTTCGTGGACGAAATCATCAGCGCATCCGCATGTGCGCCGAACGCATCCGACACGGCCGCGCATTCGGTCTTGTCGTTGGCCGCCGTTCCGGTGCCGTGGGCGTTGATGTAGCCCACCTCATCGCGCGCGATCCGCGCGTCGTTCACCGCCCCGCTGATCGCCCGCGCAGCACCCTGCTTCGACGGCATGACGATGTCGGACGCGTCCGAGGTCATGGCGAACCCGATCACCTCGGCGAGGATCTCCGCGCCGCGGGCCCGGGCGTGCTCCATCTCCTCGAAGACGAAGATGCCGGCCCCCTCGCCCTGTACCATGCCGTTCCGGCCGAGGCTGAACGGCCGGCAGGCGTCCTTCGACATGACCCGCAGGCCCTCCCAGGCCTTGACCCCGCCGAAGCACAGCATGGATTCAGACCCGCCCGTGACCATCACCTCCGACGCGCCCGAGCGCACCAGCCAGAAGGCCTGCCCCATGGCGTGGTTCGACGAGGCGCAGGCGGTCGCGACGGTAAAGGACGGCCCCTTGAGGTTCCATTGCATCGACACGTGAGAGGCCGCGGCGTTGTTCATCAGTTTCGGCACGACGAAGGGATGGACGCGGTTCTTGCCCTCCTCGTAGACCGTGCGGTAATTCTCGTCCCAGGTGTTCACGCCGCCGCCCGCGGTCCCCAGCACCACGCCCGACCGCGCCGCAAGCTCGCCCTGGAAGGTCAGGCCCGACTGGTCGATGGCCTCCCTGGCCGCGAGCAGGGTGAATTGCGTGAACCGGTCGTAGAGCGCGATCTGCTGGCGGTTGAAATGGGCGTGCTCGTCATAGCCCTTCACCTGCCCGCCGATCCGAACCGAGAGACGGTCCACGTCGCGCACCTCGATGGGGCCGATCCCGCACCGACCCTCCCGCATCGCCTCGAGGGTGGAGGGGACGTCATGGCCGAGCGCGTTGATCGTGCCGGCCCCGGTGATGACGACGCGCTTCACCCGCTCAGGCGTCCCGCTGCCCGCGCACGAGGTCCGCGACCGCGGCCACGATCGTATCCACAGAGGAGATGTCGAACGCACTCGCCGTTGGGTCATTGGCGTTGAACGGGATCGCGATGTCGAAGGCCTCCTCGATGGCGAAGATGCTCTCCACGAGGCCCAGACTGTCGATGCCGAGATCCTCGAGCGTCATCGTCCCTTCGATATCCGACGGCTCCATGAGCGCCTGTTCGGCCATGATCGCGATCACCCTGTCCCGAACATCCATGCCCGCGTCTCCTGCCCCGTAACCCGAAGTGTGGCCGATCTAGTCGCTATCCCCGTCCTTTGGAACCGTCTTCGTGAGGGTCGCGAAGTCGCGCAGGAACCGTGGCAAACGGCGCAGCGCCCGGTAACTCGCCAGATGCGCCGGCATCGGCATCGCGGGATAGCCCATGACCACCGTGCCCGGGGGGACCCGGCTGATCACCATGGTTCCCATGGCGAGGACGGCATCGGCACCCACCGTGATGTTGTCGTTGACGCCACTGGCTCCGCCGAGGACCGCGCGGTCCCCGATCACCGAAGAGCCGGCGATGCCCGCCATGCCGCAGACGAGGCAGTCCTCACCGAGGATGACATTATGGCCGATCTGCACGAGGTTGTCGATCTTGGTGCCCCGCCCCACCCTTGTCGGGCGGATGGTGCCGGCATCGACGCAGGAATTCGCGCCGATCTCCACGTCGTCCCCGATCTCCACGCCCCCCAGCGAATGAATGCGGTGCCAGGTGCCGTCCTCCGGGGGATCGAGCCGCTCCGCCCCGAGCCCGCCCCTCGCGCGCTCCGCATTCGAGGGCTGCTCCGTCACGAAGGAAAAGCCGTCGCCTCCGATCACGGCGCCGGGCTGCACGATCACCCGCGCGCCAAGGCGGACCCTGCGCCCGATCCTTACGCCCTCGCCGATCCGGCAGTTCTCGCCGAGCACGGCCCCCTCGGCGACGCTCACATGGGCCCCGAGCACCGTCCCGGCTCCGATCCGGACGTTCTCGCCCACCACGGCGAGCGGCTCCACGGTGACCGTCCCGTCCACCACGGCCGACCGCGCCACGACCGCAGAGGCATGGACCCCGCCCGGTCGCTCCTCCTGCCTGTCGAGCGCCTGCGTCAGCCGCGCCATGGCGAGCCGCGCGCGCGGCGCCTCGATCGCGGCCTCGAGCCCCAGCGCCTGCCAGTCCGCGCCCGGCCAGACGACCGCGGCCCGCGCCCGGCCATGCGCCAGCGCCGCGCCATAGGCCGGCGACATTGCGAGAGCGAGGTCGTCAGGCCCCGCGGCGGCAGGCTCCGCCGCCCCCCTCACGCGCAGGAAAATGGCGCCGAAGGCCCGTGCCCCCAGCGCCGCCGCGATCTCTTCTATGCTGTGGTCCATCGCGCCCGGCTCCGATCCGGAGCGAGCGTTAGCCGGTCGGCGCGGTGATCGCCACCCCCAGACGCTCCAGCTCCGCCCAGATCCGCGCGTCGCGGTTGTAGACGTCGTTGCGGAAATGAAGCTGCCCGTCCGGCGACGTGAAGGCCGTCCGGTACACCAGATGCACCGGCACTGGCTCATCGAGCGTGATCCGGGAGTTCTGCCGCGTCCTCAGGATCCCCTGGAAATAGGCCTCCGGGTCCTCGACCTGGCGCTCCAGCAGGGCATAGGCGAATTCATGAGGCTCGTTCAGCCGGATGCAGCCCGAACTGTAGGCCCGCACGACCCGGCTGAAGAGGCTGCGGGCGGGCGTGTCGTGCAGATAGATCGCATGGGGGTTCGGGAACATGAACTTCACCGTCCCCAGCGCATTGTTCGGGCCCGGAGGCTGCCGCACGCTGACGTTCTGAGCCGAGCTCGTCTGGACGATGCGGCCCTGGCTGTCGATCGCCTGGAACCCGCTCGGCACCCGCCCGCCGTAGTCGCGGTTGATGATCGACCGCGGCACGTACCAGTAGGGGTTGAGCTCCATGTATTCCATCGTGTCGGAGAATTCGTAGGTCTGCTTGTCGAACTGCCCGGCGCCGATCACGGCCTTCGTCTCGAAGGTCACGCTGTCGAAATCGCGGATCTGGGCGGAGAAATCCGTAAGGTTCACCCAGATGTGACGGTCGCCACGCTCCAGATTGTTCAGCCAGCGCTCGCGTTCCATTGCCACCAGAACGCTTTCGAGACGGTCCTCGGCCGACATGTTCAGCATGGTCACCGTCGCACCGCCGACCACGCCGTCGGGCTCCAGCGCGACGCTTTCCTGAAACCGGCGGACGGCCGCAAGGATCGTGCCGTCGAACGTGGCGGTCAGCGTGGGCTCGAGCAGGTCCATGGCGATCAGCCGGTCACGGAGGCGCACGACCTGCGGTCCACTGTCGCCAAGGTTCAGCGTGCCCTGTACACCAGGCCCGTACCCACCGTTTGCGATCACCTCGCTCAGCCGGACCTTCGCGCGCATCAGGCGCTGATACTCGGGCGAGGCCGGCGGCAGGGAATGCAGGAGCGCGCGCGGGTTCTCGAGGAAGTCCGCCAGGATGACCTGCGTCGGCAGGCGCTGAACCTCCCGCTTGAAATTCTCGTCGATGCTGCTCGGCGCGATCAGCCCGGTGTTCAGGGCCCGCGAATAGGAGAGGAAATAGGCGGTCAGCTCGACCTCGGCGCGGCCGCGGCTGTCGGCCGTGCTGGCCCCCGCAAGAATCGCCATGGCCCGTTCGGGGTTGAAGCGCGAGGCCGGGAGACCGTGCATCGCCGCATCGCCGAGCGACGAGATGAAGGCCATCCGCCGCAATTCGGAGGCCTCGTCCGTTCCGGTCCAGATGCCCTCGAAATCGCGGCCGCGATAGAACGCCGCCAGATCGTCGCGCCGCGCCGCGGACTCCGCCACGCCTTGCGCATAGAGAGACACCAGAAGGTTTGCCTCCGCCCGGGGCGCGGTTGCCCCCGTGACGAGGAGGGCAGCCGCCACGGCGGCAAGTCCGCGTCTGAACGGATTTGCGTTGAAACTCATGGCCCTGCCACCCCCCGTGCGTGCGAAGATCCTGTCTTCGTAACTGATGATGCTCCTGCTGGAGCCTGTCCAGTCCAGTCACGCCCGCGTTACAGTCCGGCAGGCGCATTCTTCGTTGCCGTTGCGCACCTGTCATCAGGTCCGGACGCCGTTCATGGGTGTCGGCCCGCTATGGGACGCTCACGCTTTCAGCAAAATCCCGCCGATTTGGCGCATCTTAACAGTCAGCCGGTTACAACCGGCTTGGTAAACGATTCGAGTCATGTCATAACGGGCTTGCATCTGGGGATGAGATGACAGCGTCCGGCAACGTCCGGACATCAGAGCAAAAAGCTACGGGACAGGCACTAATCATGACTGACAAGGCCCCTTCGAGCTTTTCTCGACGTGCGATACTGCGGGTATTCGCAGCCTCGGCGGTCACTGCAGCCCCAACCTACTCGATGGCCTCCGGGTTCCTTCGCGGAGCGGGTGACGTGCGGAGACTTTCGATGTATTCCGGTCGCACCGGCGAGAAAATAGAGATGATCTACTGGATCGACGGACACTACGTCGGCGAGGCGGTCCGCGAGATCAATCATTTCATGCGGGACTGGCGGAACGGCCATGTCATGCAGATCGACACCCGCACCGTCGACATCATGGCGGCGTCGCAGCGGCTGCTCCGGACGGATGAGCCCTACACCCTGATTTCCGGCTACCGGTCGCCCCAGACAAACGCCATGCTCCGCGCCCGCGGCAACGGCGTGGCCCGGAATTCCCTCCACCTTCAGGGACAGGCGGCGGACCTGCAGATGCGCTCGCGCTCCGTCAGCCAGATCGCCCAGGCGGCCGCCTCCTGCCGCGCCGGCGGAGTGGGCCGCTATTCCGGATCGAATTTCGTGCACATGGATTGCGGCAACGTCCGGTCCTGGGGCAGCTGACCCGCTGCTGCATCGAACGAAATACAGGCGCCCGCGGATCGTCGCAGGCGCCTTTTTCGTGCGCGCCGTCGCTCAGGCCATGGTCCAGAGCTGGAACAGTAGCCCCGTGGCCAGCGCACCGCTCAGCGACAGCCCGAGATAGAGCGCAAAGACCGGAGGTCTTGCCAGCGCCCAGACCGCCATCGCCGCCGGGATCGAGGTCACGCCCCCCGCCACGAGGAACGCCAGCCCGGCTCCCGGCGCCATGCCCTGCTCGATCAGCCCGCCCACCAGCGGCAGCGCCGCGTAGCCGTTGAGATAGGCCGGAACACCCACCAGCGTCGCCATGACGATGGGGCCGAACCCCTCGCCCCCCAGCGTGGCCGTCACCGTTTCAGCCGGGATCCAGGCCAGCATCAGGCTTTCGAGGAGGAAGGCCAGCGTCAGCCATTTCGCGAGGAACAGGGTCGTTCCCAGCGCATCCCGGCCGAACTTTGCCCGCCGCCCGGTCTCGGTCCAGAACCGCCAGACCACCGGCTTCGGCGCGCGCACCCGTGCCCCGCCGCAGCCGCCATTGCCGATCCCCTCGCGCAGCGGATCGCCCAGCCCGCCCATGCCCGCGATCCCGTGCACGACCAGCCCGCCGAAGAGCCCGAGCCCGACGGCCGCCAGCGTCTTCGCCACGGCGAATTCCATGTCGAGAACCCCCGCCGTCAGCACGAACATCGAGGGGTCCATGATCGGCGAGGCCAGCCAGAAGGCCATGACCGCCGACAGCGGCACCCCCATCGCCAGAAGCGCCGCGATCAGCGGGATCACTCCGCAGGAACAGAAGGGCGACAGTGCGCCGGCCAGCGCCCCGAAGCCGATCATCAGGAGCGGCGCCCCGGTAAAGGCCCGCGCGATCAGGTTGTCCGCGCCCGTTGCCCCCGCCCAGGCCGTGATGCCGATGGACAGGACCAGATAGGGCGCCGTGTGCAAGAGCGCCCCGGTGGCGAAGCCGAGGCTCTCCTCCGCCTGCCCGGGGTCGAAGACGGCCAGCAGCGCGAGGATCAGCGCGGAGGCCAGCCACACCCGCTCCTTCGTCCAAAGGCGCAGCAGCACGGACCGCGGACCGGGGGCTGCCACTGTCGCGTCTGTCATCGCCATTCCTCCGGAAGAGTGGGTGTTTCGGGGTCGAACAAGGCCGATCATGACACAGCGTCCCGCGCCGCGAGGTCCAGGCCCACGCAGCATTCCGAGGTCAGGAACCCCAGAACCCGGTTCATCGCGGGAAAGTCGACCCGGTTGAAGACCTCCCGCCCCTGCCGCTCCTGCGCCACCAGCCCCGCATCGACCAATGTCGAGAGGTGGTGGGCGAGCGTCGAGGGCGCAAGGCCGAGGTGCTCCCCGATATCGCTCACCCTCAGACCCCCGTCGCCGGCCCTCACCAGCAGGCGAAAGATCGACAGGCGGGCGTCGTGGCCGAGGGCGGCGAGCGCGCGGGCATGGGGAGACGTTGTGCTCATGCCTCCATTAAAACCATAATTCCGGTTTTGTCGAGTCCCCGTTTTGTCGGGTCCCCATTGTGAAAGCGGGAGGACCGCGCGCGCCCTGCCCGGCCCTGCTCGACGAGGCAGAAGACCGGCGCATCGAGCATGGACGCCCGCCGCCGCCAGAGGCCCTTCGGGAAAGCGTCCAGCAGCTGCCCCGGCGCCGGCTAGCCGTTCCGGGAGGCGAAGAGCGTGCCCCCGCCTCATGGAAGGCCTCAAGCGACCGTGCCTCCTCGCCCGCCTCCAGCAAACCGGGACTCTGCCCGGCGATCGCTTCGCCCTTGTCGCCAGTCCCGTCCGTGATCGCCCGATCGGGTCCTTGACCCGCCTCTCGGGGACGGCGTCACTCAGCCGCCATCGCGTCCGTTGTCAGCGCCTTGGGGTCTATTCCGCGTTTCACGGCGCTGGCCTTTACGGCAGCCCGCAGCGCGCCGCTCCGCGCCAGAAGACGGCGGAATCGCGCCTCGTCCAGCACCAGCAGGGTTGTGGGCGCGATGGCGCGAACCTCGGCCCGGCGGGCGCGTTTCATAAGGATCGCGAGCTGGCCGAACATCTCCCCCCGTCCCAGCCGCCAGGACTGGTTCGCCGTTTCGAGCTCCACCGCCCCCGAGGCGATGAAATAGACGCTCCGCACGACGCTGTCGCGCCGGATGAGCACCTCGCCGGCATTCACGTAGCGCGGCCGCAGCGCCCGCCCGAGCCGCTTCAGCGCCGCCTCGTCGAGATCTGCGAAGAGCGGGAACTGTGCGACCAGCTCCGCCCGCCTGAGCGCGATATCGAGCCGGGGCCGCCGCTCCGCCGCCGCGCGCTGCGCATCGAGCGTCTGCATGAGCGCCGTATGCACCTCCGCCCCGATCAGCCCGTCTTCGCGCATCGCGGCGTATTCGCGCTCTTCCAGCCGCAGCGCGGTGCGCCGGATGAAGCGGCGTTCCAGCTCCTCGGCATAGCCCGGATACTGAAGCCGCAACCCCTCCAGCGCCGTCACGACCGCCTCGGTGCGCCGCGCCAGCAACTCCTGCAACAGCTCCGCCACCCGTCGGCCGTGGATGCGCCGGATACGCCCGTCTATGAAATCTTCGACATCGCGCAGGATCAGACGCTGCGACAGCAAGAGCTCGAACCGGTCCGCGGTCAGCCGCGCCAGAGGCCGCGACAGGCCCAGCCGCGTATGGAGCAGGAGCGCCGCGCGGAACGCAGACCCATAGGCCACGCTGCGCCGCGCCGCTCTCTGATAGCCGCTGCGGCCCTGGCTGCGCGCGCCCTCGATCAGGCGGTCGGCATCGGAGAGCACCTGTTCGGCCATCCGCGCCGAAATCGTCCGCTCCCGCACGCGCGACAGGATCGCGTCCCGCTCGTGACCCGCAAGCGCGATCAGCCCCAGCGTGATCCGGTCCCGGTCGAGGATGTCCAAGCTGTCCTCGGCCGCCTTCACCGCGGTGTCGAGTCTTTCCCCGAACCGTTTGGCCTCCGCGCGGACGATGTCGTGGCTCAGCTCGTAATTCTCGGTGGTCCGCGCCACATCCTCGCGCACCGTCTGCAGCGCCACGGCGACGACCTGCCGCGACAGGGCCTCGTCGAGAGGCGAAAGACGGTCGAGGCCCAGCCGGCCGATGATCCAGCGCAGGGTCGTGCCCTGCACGATCAGCGTGAAAAGCGTGAACCCCGTCGCGAGAATGCCCACCACCCTCTGGATGTCTGCAGGCACGCGAAAGCTCTCCGTGACCGCCAGCGCCAGCGCCAGGGTCACGGCTCCCCTCAACCCGCCCCACAGGATCGCGACGCGATAGGGCCGCTCGACCGGGGGCGAGGCCTTCATGAGCGTGAGCATCGGCAGCAAGCCGAAGAGAATCACGGCCCGTGCGGCGATGGCGGCGAGGATGACCACGCCGAGGAGGGCGAAATCCTCGAGCCGCACCTCCTCCAGCAGACGCGGGATCAGCAAGGCCGCGAGGATGAAGATCAGGGCGCCCGCCCAATGCGCGAGCAGGTCCCAGACCTCGCGCAGATAGGCCCATGCCTGAGGCGGCAGGCGCCCGGGCCCGATCAGGTTCAGCGTCAGCCCGGCTGCGACCACAGCGATCACGCCCGAGGCCCCGATGCTCTGTTCCGCCCCGATATAGGCGAGGTAAGGCAGCGCCACCGAGATCGATACCTGCGCTAGCGGATGCCGGGCGAAGAGCGCCATGATCCAGACCGCGACCCGCGCCGCCAGCCAGCCCGTCACCGCGCCCCCCACGATCAGCAGCGGAAACTGCGCGAGCGTCTCGAGAAGGCTCGGATCCGGGACGCCGAGCATCACGAAACCGGCGAACAGGCCGAACAGAGCGATGGCCGCCGCGTCGTTCAGGAGGCTCTCGCCCTCGATGATCCGCGCCAACCGGCGCGGCGCGGAGATAGACCGGAAGATGGTCACGACCGCAGAAGGATCGGTGGTGGAGACGATGGCCCCGATCAGCAGGCAGGCCACAAGCGGCAGCCCGCTCGCCCAGGCCAGCGCATAGCCGACGGTCAGCGTCGCCACGACCACCGCGACCACCGCCAGGACAAGGATCGGCACCCAATCGTCGAGCATCCGCCGCAGGTTCATTCCCAGCGTGGCCTGAAACAGCAGCGTCGGAAGGAAGACATAGAGAAAGACATTGGACCGGATCGGCAGCCCGAGGATGGCCTCTGCAACAGGGTTCAGCGCGTCGGTCAGCTCCGTGCGCAGGAAGAAGAGCGCCCCCGCCCCGATGAGCACGCCAAGAACCGCGAGGATCACGCTGTAGGGCAGTCGCAAGCGCGCCGCGATCGGCTCTGCGGCGCCGATCACGACAAACAGCGAGGCGATGACCGTGGTGACGAGAACGATGTCCATCCCAAGGCAATAGCCTCATTGCGTCCGCGGGGAAAATGGTCCTGTCACCGCAGTCCCGCGGAACGCGCTTCCAAAGAGGCACCTGCCCACTTGCGCCGCGATGGGCTATCGGGATGTGTAACGACGATCGGAGGACACGGAGCCATGACCGAAGAACTCTATGCCGACGCCTGCCTGCGGCTCACGCCCGCTCCGGTCGCGGTCCTGACGCTCTCGGCCCCGGAAAAACGAAACGCGGTCTCCCGGGCGATGTGGTCCGCCTTGCCGGAGATCTGCGCGCGGATCGACCGGGACGACGGCATTCGCGTCCTGATCCTCACGGGCGAGGGCGAGACTTTCAGCGCCGGTGCCGACATCACCGAGTTTTCCGAAAGCTACGCCACTCCCGAAGACACGGGCCGCACCAACGCCGCCGTCCGCGCAGGCCAGGCGGCCGTCGCGGGGCTCACCAAACCCGTGATCGCCCGCATCCGGGGGGCCTGCGTCGGCGGGGGATGTGGCCTTGCCCTGTCGGCCGACCTGCGCTTTGCCGCCTCGGACGCGCGGCTCGGCATCCCGCCCGCGCGGCTGGGGCTGGCCTATTCCTTCAGCGCCACCAGACAGCTCATGGATCTCGTGGGACCTGCGCGGGCGAAGGACATCCTGTTCTCCGCCCGCCTGATCGGCGCCGGGGAGGCTCTCTCCATCGGCCTGATCGACCGCTGCCTGCCGTCCGAAACGCTGGAAGACGAGACCCTTGCCTATGCCGAGACCCTCGCGGAACTCTCGCAGGTCTCGATCCGCACGGCCAAGGCCATGATCGAGACGATCCGCGCCGGGGCCGATGTGGAGCCCGACACCCTCCGGGCGGCCTACGAAGCCTCATTCGAAGGCCCGGACTTCGCCGAAGGGTACCGGGCCTTCCTGGAGAAGCGCCGTCCGGACTTTCTCTGACGACGTCCGGCGGCACGAGCAGTCGTCAAGCCGAGCACCGCAGGGGGGTCACACGGCTCAACCGGTCACGCCCAGACCGGAGGCGACCCCGCGAATGACGGACCGGGCGAAGGCGGCGGCCATTCCGCCGAGCCTCCTCGTCGGGCAACATAAACACTAGCGCCTTCCTCCGGTCATTTCCGTCCCGTCGTCCAGCGGAAGCCCCACCCGTATTGCTCATCCATCTCCTTCTGACTTTGATGGAATGTCACCTCACGGGAGACGCGGACCTCTCCGCGCTGGTTCTCGAGGAGAGCCACCGCGCACATTCCGCGCGTGTCCCCGTACTCGTTCATCCGGACCTCGATCTCGGGCTGCTCCGGGACCAGAAGCCGGACCATTCCGTCCGTCTCCTGCCAGTTCGGCGCACCCTGGTAAATGAAAGCGTAAAGGAGGACGCGCCGGATCTCGGACCACCTGTCTCCGTTGATCTCGATCCACTCCCCGTCGGAGACCGCGCCGGTCCGGTCATCCCCGAGAAGCTTCGTGAAGGGAGCCTGGTTGAAGTCTCCGAAGGCGCTCCCGAGCGCCTGGATCACGTACATCTGACCGTCCCGGGTTTCGACGAAGGCGCCGATATCGAGATCGAGAGAGGTGTTGCGGGAGAAGAAGCCGGTCTTCTTGGGCCGCTGGTTCCAGTTCAGGTTGACCATGATCTTGCCGAAACGGCCGCTGTCCTTTTTCAGGTTGACGGTGCTGTTCTGCTTCGTGAGGGAAACCTTGGTCAGGGATACCGGCTTGGGGGGCGGATCGGCCTTGGGTAGGGGGGCGGCCTCGGCCTTCGGCGGCGCGGGGGGCGGCGCGGGCTCGGCGATCTCGACCCCGAGATGCGAGGCGAGCGCCGCAAGTCCGCCGTTGAACCCCTGCCCCACCACCCGGACCTTCCAGGCGCCGTTCCGCAGATAGAGTTCCGCAAGGATCAGCGCCGTCTCCGTCATGCCGGCGCTGGGGATCCGCCCAAGCACCCCTGCGACGTCGAGACCGATCTCCGGGACCTGGGCGAAGGTGGCCCGGTTCTCGTGAATCGTCGCCGTGAAGACGACCTTCTCGATCCCGGCCGGGATCCGGCCCGGCGCAACGGAGAAGCGGGTCTCGCCGTTCGCCGCTCCCTCGAGCGCGACCGCGCCTCCCGAAACCGAAGGCTGGCCGTAAAAGCACATGTCGGCGTCCGAACGGACCTTCCCGCCCGGGGCCACGAGGAAGGCCGACACATCGATCTCGGCACCCGCGATCTGGCCGTGACGGATCAGAACGGTCAGGTCACCACCGGGGAGGGGCGCATTGGCGCCGGGAGAAAGAACCGTCATGTCTTGGGCTCCAGTCCTGTCATTGTGTGTCGATCGCGTCAGAGGTTGGCATATTTTCGGGTTCCGGATCCGATGAGCCGGGCAAACATCGTCCGCCCCTTCTTGAATACCGGGGACCCGTCAAAGGTGACGGCGAGTTCCGAGCTCTTCCGGTCGATCCACGGCGTATTCTCGCTTCGGGGAGGGGACGTGAGTCCGGAGAGCCGCACGTCCAGCTCGTCCCGCTCGATCAGGACTGTGCCGATAACGTAGGTGTAGACGCCTTTGGCAGAGGCCCCATCCGGGAAGTTGTATTCGCATCGGACGACGTTTCCCCGGTATTCCACGGTCATCACCGGATGGAGGGACGCGATCGAGACCCCGCCGTTGGAGACCGCGCTGTAGACGGAAAAGACCATTCCCACCGGTCCACCAAGCTTGTGGGAGATACCGGCATCGACCTCGATGATCTCCGTTCCCGGCGCGTCCTTCGTCGCGCTCCGGACGTCTCCCGCGTGACGCGCGTAGGGAAGCTCGGTCAGGCTCCCCGGGTGCGAGGCGGCGAGCCAGTGCATCGCCCCGTCCGGCATCAGGATCCCGGCGCGCAGATCCAGGTCATCGTTGTCCGCGCGTCCGTCCCCGTTGTCGACCCAGGTCGCCGTCACACGGACAATGCCGCCCGTGCTCTTGTCCAGCGAGATCCGGGAGGAGGCGCCGCTCTTCGTGAGCGTGACCTTGTTGAGGGAGACCGGCGCGCGGGGCGGGTCGACCTTTGCCGGCGGCTCGTCCTGCACCGTCGCAGGGTGCGGGGTCGCGGGCGGCGAAACGGGGGCGGGGACGGGGTCCGCGATATCGACCCCGAGGTGCGAGGCGAGTGCGGCCAGCCCCCCGTTGAACCCCTGCCCCACGACCCGCACCTTCCAGGCGCCGTTGCGCCGGTAGAGCTCCGCCAGGATCAGGGCCGTCTCGGTCATCCCTGCGCAGGGGATCCGGCCGTGGACGCCTCCGACCTCGAGGCTGATTTCCGGGACCGCGCTGAACGGCGCACGGTTCTCGTGGATCGTCGCGGTGAAGATGACCTTTTCCACCGCGATCGGGATCAGGTCCGGGGCGACCATGAATTGCGCCTCCCCGTCCGAGGTGCCGGAGCACGCGACTGCCCCCTCCGCCACTGACGGTTGCCCGTAAAAGCACATGTCCGCGTCGGACCGGACCTTGCCTGCCCCGGTCACGAGAAAGGCCGAGACGTCGATCTCGGCTTCCGGGACGGCGCCGTAGCGGATCGCGACGGCGAGGCTCCCCGCGGGGACCGAAGCGTTCGCGCCCGGTGCAAGTATGGTCATCAGGAGGTCTCCCTTTGCGAAGCGTGCCCGGCCACGGCGAAAAAGAGCAGCAGGAACAACACACTCGCGCCACTACATGAAGATGGTCCGGATCAGCCCGCTTCGGGCTGAATGGCCCCGTCGGCAATCCCGATGATCATCGCGCTGCGGACAGACCCCTGGCAGCGAGCGGTCGTGCCGACCAGGGTCCGGCGGCTCGTCATCTGCGGCTGCGGTGCCGCGACACCACGAAATTGGCAGGTGGGCCACGCGTCTTGTCGGGACATGCCGGTCTCCTTTCGCATGACGATCCCCCACGGCAGGCTCTGTTCCCCGGGGATGAGGCCGCGCCACAGGCGCGGCCCGGCTGCCGGTTCAGCCCAGATTCACGCCATGGGTCGTCGCCAGCGGCCCGAGGCCACCGGCGAAGCCTGCGCCGATCGCCTTCATTTTCCACTCGTCGTTGTGCCGGTAGATTTCCCCGAAGATCATCGCCGTCTCGGTGGAGTAATCCTCCGACAGGTCGTATTTCGCAAGCTCGGCACCACCGGCCGCGTTGACGACCCGCATGTATGCGTTGGACACTTGGCCGAAGTTCTGGCTGCG
>Ga0076930_101012_pt1 | contig 18247 bp, 13 predicted proteins | sample HotLakConsoUCCRE_FD_71149 | JGI IMG/M metagenome (GOLD analysis project Ga0076930, IMG submission 71149) | Hypersaline microbial mat communities from Hot Lake, Washington, USA - Hot Lake Consortium UCC-RE (version 3) (version 3) ...
TCAGAAGTGGAGTTTTGGCATGTGGGAAACCTCACCGCCTGCGGCACCTCTCCTTGAGAAGGCTACTGTGTACACATAAGTCCTGAAACCCTTGTTGTCAGGGCTTTTCCCTCATCCCCCAACCCCTTCTCCCAAGGCGGGAGAAGGGGAGCCGGAAAGCCTTGTCTGGCCTCCCCCTCGCCCAATTTTGGGAGAGGGGGACTGAGGGGGTGAGGGCCGAGATGTGTGTACACGGTAGCCTTGAGAAGGAGAGGTTTGACAAGACTCTGATTCCTCTCCTTTCAAAGGAGAGGTTAGGTGAGGTTCTGCCCGATCAAACAAAACTCCAGTTCTCAACTTAGACGTGGTTTATCTCAACTTATTCAATTCTCATGCCTAAGACGGGTTGGGCGAAGGTTTGAGACGGCGCAATGCGGAAAAGAGGAGGGGTCGCATCGCGGGAGGAAAGGCGGCGATGAGTTGGCCGATTTTCGCTTTTGGCGCGGAATGCGCTTTACCCTGATGCAGTAGAGCTTTGCCTTCCGCCGTTTCGCCGACCTCGATCAGCCTTAATCCCAGCAATAGTTGCGTTTCTTGCAGGCGTTGCTGACGAATGGCCTCCAGTTCATCATCGGTAAACTGATAGAGGTTGAGGTACTGTAGCTTGTCCCGCAAGTAGGGGATCGCTCGGCCAATCCCCTGCTGTTCAGGATGAAAACGGTATTCCATCAGTCGTTCGGGCAGGTAGTAAGCCCGCTTACCCGCCAAGGCCAAGCGCACCAAAAGATCATTATCTTCGCAGTTCTGCAGATTGGGGCGCATGTAACTGACTTCATCCAGCACCCGTTTGCGAAAGAGCGTAGCCCCGATCTGTAGGCTTTGCTGAACGAAGACGCGGGCTGTCAGATTGGCAATGGGACCTGCGGGCAGAGTGGTGCGGCCCCAGCGTTCGGAGTTAGTCTCGGTCAGTGCTGGCTCGTGCTGACTGTCACTGTTGATCACCCAGTGGTCAGTGCCCACCAAGTCGATGTCGCCATGTTGATTCAAAATGGCGGCAGTCTTTTCTAGAAATTCCGGCGTGAGGCGATCGTCGTCATCAAATTTGATGAAGTACTCTCCCTGAGCGGCGGCGTAGCCGGAGATCATGTTGTTGCTCTTGCCGATATTCTGCTCATGGCGAAGGTAGCGGATCCGGTCATCGGTCAGGCTCGCCATGAAATCAGGGGTGTCATCTCGCGAGCCGTCATCGCAGACCAGCAGTTCCCAGTCGGGAAAGGTTTGCTGCTGCACACTGGCGATCGCCTCGGCCAGATAATGAACGCGATTGTAAGTGGGAATGCAAACGCTAACCTTAACCATGGCAATCCTAAATGTCGTTGAGCTGAAAGTGGCTGGTTGATGTTGGGTACGAGTCGGGGCTGACAGACGTGCCCCCGCTTATCTGTAAATTGCCCAGCCCACCGGATGAATCGACAGTTTACCTGCGTAATTATTCGGGTCAGCCCGTATCTCTCCGGAGTTGGCCGGGCATACTGAGCGAAGTTTAGTGGGTGGGGGACTGATCTGCGATCGCTCCTAGCCCTTCACCGTTCATCCGCAGTGCTGCAATCCCTGGGTCTATGAAAATATTGATGCTATCGGCCACATTCCCTTATCCCCCGACCCGTGGTGGCACGCAAGTCCGCACGTTTAACTTGCTGCGGGCACTGCAAGACCATGAGGTGATGCTAGTCACCCAGGTGGATGATTCGATCCCAACGGCGGACCTGGAAGCCCTGAGTCAGTATGTCCACACGCTCAAGGTGTTTCCGCGGCCCCAGAATTCTGGCAGTGGGGGAGTAGTCGGTAAGGGCATCCGGTTTGGTCGGTTTTTGCTCAAGGGCACTCCCCCCAGCGTCAGAGCCAACTTTTCACCGCCCATGTTGGACTGGATAGAAGCAACGGTGGCCCAGGAGCTCTTTGACGTGTTGACCTGTGAGCACAGCGTGAATGAGTGCTACGTCTCGCCGACGGTGCAGGCGCAGGTGCCCAGGCGAATTGTCAACATTCACAGCTCAGTCTACGGCACCTGCCAGCAGCAACTCGCCTCGGGTACCGCTGAAAAGCCCTGGCGCGATCGCCTCAACCTGTCTCTGCTCAAGCGTTACGAGCAGCAATATTGCCAGAAATTTACCGATTTAGTGGTAACGACGCTGGAAGATGCTCAGCAAATGCAAGACTTGTGCCCGCAACGCCCCGTCCATGTCGTGACCAATGGCGTTGATCTGGAGATGTTTCCCCGGCGGGAGCGTGATCCTGGTGGTCAGCATCTGGTGTTTATTGGCGCGATGGATAACCTGCCCAATATCGACGCTGCGAGGTTTCTGGCACGGGAGATTTTGCCAGCGGTGCGCCAGCGTTACCCCGATGCGAAGCTGTCGCTGGTGGGCTCTCGTCCCACGCCGGAGGTCCTGGCGCTGAAGGACATTCCGGGGGTTGTGGTGACGGGGCGGGTGCCCTCAATGGTGGAGTTTTTGCATCAGGGTACGGTGTGCGTGATCCCCATGCGAGCGGGCTATGGGATCAAAAACAAGACGCTAGAGGCGATGGCGGCGGGGATTCCGGTGGTGGCGAGCGATCGCGGGCTGGAAGGGCTGACGGTTGATGGTGATAGTCTGCCCCAGCGGGCCTTGAGAGCAAACAGTACTGATGAGTACGTCACTGCCATTAGCCAACTTTTTGAAAATCTTGATCTCAGAAGAGCGCTCTCGCACAACGCTCGCACTATGATTGAGGCGGAATACACCTGGCCGCAAGCCGGTCAGACCTACAGCCAGATTTTGGCTGGATAATCCCCTGCGAGCTGTCCCGGTTCTCAAGGCTGCTCCCCTGACTCGGAGCTGCTCCTGCAACCCGCTCAGGGTCTTGCCTATCTACCCACCCACTCACCGACTGCTCACCCCCAGCCCCTGATTTGCCGCCGATCGCCCCAATCGCCCTCGCTATGCCCCAACCGCCACCGCCCGAAGATAACCTATCGGCTGGTCTGGTTGTGAAACCGGTTAAAACCAGCCCGGTCAGCCAACGCCAATCGCGGCGATCGCTTTCGCCGCTGCGTCAATGGCTGCGTTTGGGGGGGCTGACACTACTGTTGGCGGGGGCGGGTACCCTGGTCGGCTTGAGTTTGTGGACCAGCGTCATGGTGATGTTGCAACCTCAGCCGCCGCGTTGGCTGGCGCGATATTGGCCGGGGCTGACCTATCATTGGGGCGACCTGCCCGTCCAAACGCTGACGGAGATTGCGGCGGAGCTAAACGCCCAGCAGCGCTATGCGGGCGAGTTTATGGAGCTGCCGCCGATGAGCAATCACCGTGAAACCTCGCCGCTCAAGCTATTGCCCGTGTTTGCCACGCGATCGCCCTGTTCGCGGGACTGTGAAGCGATCGTGGAACTTCGCCTTTACGGCGAGCCCCCGACCGCTAAATCGACTGATCAGTTGCAGTTGTTGGATCAACTCACTGTGCAAGGTCCCGCCGAGTCAGAGGTCTTGCAATCGTTGTCACCAGCCCAAGCCCACACGGTTGGTTCCACCTATCAACTGCCCCTGACCGCGCTGAAATCGATTCACGAAGGGGACTTGCCCGGTACCTGGCTGACCCTCACGGGGCGCTGGCGCACCCAGGGCAGTCCCGTGCTGTATGGCCAAATCCTTTATGTAAATCCCCAGACCCGCCGCCTTACCTCCCTGCTGAACTGGCAAAGTCCACCTGGACGGTTACCCGCGTGGCACGATGTGGATCACCAAGGGCTGCCGGAACTATTGGTCAACCAAAGCTATAGTCTAGAACCGAGCTTTAAGCTATATCGCATCGATAATTTGCAGGCGGTGGGTACCCAGACGCGCTTGGAGGAAATTGCGCTCACGCCGCTGTCAAAGTTCACCGGCCAGTCGGCGATCGTCTACCAAAATGCCTTGTTTTTAGCCCAGCGAGGGCTCTGGTCAGACGCCCAGAGTCGACTGTCTCAACTCAAAGCGCAACGAGCAGACGATTGGTCAGCCGAGCTTGAGCAACAGTTTCAGTTGGTGACCCTGCACGCCCGGTTTGGGGCCGCCCAGGCCGAGCGCGATTGGTCGCAGCCCAGTCAAAAGCTGCTAGCCCTCTTGCTAGATGGTCGCTGGCAAGCTGCCCTACAGCCCGTCAACGCTAAGCAACAGGGATACCCGGAAGCGGTGCTGCCCTTGTTAGAGCGCGATTCTGCTCGGGTGTGGCAACGGTTGACAGCCACGCTAAAACTGAATCCTAACCATAAAGAGGCCCAGTTTTGGAGCGCCCTGGTGTTGATGGCGAAAGAAGATGAAGATGCGGCTTTGAAATGGTTAGCCGCTGATGAAAAGTCGCCATTGCGGCAAGAATTTACCGCAATCGCCCAAACCGTTGCCCCGTCAGCCTCCTCCACCGTCTCCGTAACCACGACTGCGCCAGCAAAAGAGGACGAGTCTGATGCGGCATCCGCAACCACCGCATCTCCCCTGTGGGATGGTCTGATCGGCGAAGCCACGGGGGTTGGCACCCCGGATGCCGCCAATTGGCAACGCCCAAGCAATGCCCCTAACTGGTCCTTATCTCCTGGACAGCAGTGGTTCACGATTACGCTGCAATCGGGCTACAAACGCCAGCAGTGGCAGCGCCCCTTAAACCTATCAGCCAGCACCGTTGACTTGCCGCTCCGCCAGCTCTGGCAAACCCTGGGGCTGGGAGCCAGCGCCACGCTGCACGGCATTGATCTCACATCGGGCAATCGCCAAACGCTAGAGGTCATGGGAGCCCGCTGGCAGGGGCAACGCTTGACGCTGCTCGCCAGGGGCATCGCCACTCCCCATCCCCTGATGGTGACGACCCCAGGCCTGTGGAATGAGGCCGCCACCCTCACCCCGGTGTCCTTGGCGTCGGTGCTCCAAAGTCAGCCCGCTGTGGGCGATCGCCTGCTGTTGACCCTGCAAAACCATATGGGCTTTGAGCCGGCCAGTCTGACCACCATCCTGCAGCAGCAAGTCAACGCCGTGCCGCCCTGGGCCACCGTGCAGCGGGTCAACCTGGTGGATGATGCCACAGCGGAACTGCTGGTCAATCTCTCTCCGGCACTGATTACCGCTCAGGGCCTCTCACCGGTTGGGCAAAACGCGACCCAGCTCCTGGTCACCACTCAGGGGGAACTGCTCTACAGCAATCTGTGGACTGGTAGTACTGCCCCTCGCGTCGTGGGGTGGGTGCAGCCAGCATCGGGGTTGCCAGTGCTGGTGGTGACTGCGGGCGATCGCCCCGAATTCCGCTACTGGTCGCCACAAAACCGGCAGTTTCAGTGAGAATGGGGAGTGGGCAAGGCCCATTACCCGACTGACTTGCTGACTGAAGGATTCCTAGACCGACTATGCAACCGATTCACGTCATTGGCGGCGGCCTCGCCGGTACCGAAGCGACCTGGCAGATTGCCCAGGCAGGGGTGCCCGTGATTCTCCATGAGATGCGCCCGGAAAAGCGATCGCCCGCCCACCACAGCGAGCATCTGGCGGAGTTGGTGTGCAGCAATTCCTTTGGGGCGCAGTCCAGCGATCGTGCCTCGGGCCTGCTGCATGAAGAGTTGCGGCGACTGGGGTCCGTGGTGATTGGCAAAGCCGACGAACATCAGGTGCCTGCGGGAGGAGCCTTAGCGGTCGATCGCGCTAACTTCAGCCACAACCTGACGACCACGCTGGCTAGCCATCCCCTGATTGACCTGCGCCGGGACGAAGTGCAGCAGATTCCTGCCGACGGCATTGTGGTGCTGACCACCGGCCCCCTCACCAGTGAAGCCCTCTCCCTGGATCTGCAACGGTTTACCGGGCAGGCCTACATGAGCTTTTTTGATGCCGCCAGTCCGATTGTGGTGGGGGAAAGCATCAACCGCGACGTGGCTTTCCTGGCCTCTCGGTACGATCGCGGCGAAGCGGCCTACCTCAACTGTCCGCTGAATCGCGAGCAATATCTTTATTTCTGGCAGGCCCTCGGCGCTGCTGAGCAAGCCGAATTGAAAGAGTTTGAGCGAGAAACTGCGAAATTTTTTGAAGCCTGTCTGCCCATTGAGGAGATGGCGCGGCGGGGTGAAGACACCATGCGCTATGGCCCCATGAAGCCCGTGGGACTATTCGATGCGCGGTTGGGGCATTTCAAAGATCCAGCGCTGAAAGACCGGAAGCCCTACGCGGTGGTGCAACTGCGGCAAGAAGACAAGCAGGGCAACCTGTGGAACATGGTGGGCTTTCAAACCAATCTGCGTTGGGGGGAGCAAAAACGGGTCTTTCGCCTGATCCCCGGTCTGGAGGAGGCCGAATTTGTGCGCATGGGGGTGATGCACCGCAACACCTTTATCAACTCGCCGGAACTGCTGAGCGCCACGCTCCAATTCCATCAGCGCCCGACCCTCCTCGCGGCGGGTCAGTTGGTGGGCACCGAGGGCTACACGGCGGCGACGGCGGGGGGGTGGCTAGCAGGTACCAACGCGGCCCGGCTGGCCCTGGGCCAAGCGCCGCTCACTCTGCCGGTAAATACCATGATGGGCGCATTGATCGATTTCATCAGCTCGGCGGAACCGAAGCACTTTCAGCCGATGCCGCCCAACTTTGGCATCATTCCCGCGTTGCCCACCCAGATTCGCAACAAGCGGGAACGGTACGGCCACTATCGCGATCGCGCCCTCACCGATCTCGCCACCTGGGCCAACATGCACGACGTTCGCCTGCAGGCACGGGCAAGGGTGGCGATCGCCTAAATTTTCGGACCTCGACATTCCCGTAATTAAGATGCATCCTGTAGGAGCGAGGCAGGTTTCATCGAGCCGACCTCGCTCCTACGCGCGGGTGCTGCGCTGACAATGGCCGGGGCTGGTGCATTCGGTAATGTCCTGGCGCGATCGCGGCATCACCTCATCATTGTCATCGAACTGACTACTGAGTCCGGTTACCTGAATGGTGCGGCCCACTGCTAGAAAGGGCAGTTCTTGGGGGGCGATGCCGGTGGATTTGGCGATGTAAATTTGGATTTCCCCCGTGTCGTCGGCAATCCAGAGGCGATCGCCGTAGGGGGCATCATCCTTGAGCGGCTTGACGATGGTGCCCTGCACAGTGACTAGTTGACCATCCAGCGACTTGCCCGCTCGGGCTGTCGAGGTGAAGAGCGGCGCAAAGGGTAGTAAGGGGCGCTCACTCGGCTGCCAGGTTTTGAGGGCCAACATGCGCTGACCATGACCGTCATCGGTAAGCTGGCCAGTGACAGTGACCGTTTCACCCAGGGGCACGTCGAGGGGGCGATCGCTGGTGACGTAAATGCCGCCCGTCACATCCTGAATGGCGAACCCCTGATCGAGATTAGACGAGCCAAACGCCCCACTCGGCACGATCACATTGCCGGTCACAACGACCTCGGCACCATTGGGGTGGTGTCGCGCCTGCTCAATAAAACAAGTCTGGGGAAAGGCGATCGCCGCAGTGGAGCCAGATAACCAACAAACCACGGCCAGCAGCCATCCCAACATCGCCGGTTGGGGGGTCGAGAGGATCTTCCAGGGAGGCTGACGGGTCATAGGTGCACGCTGCTCACAGACTGAAGTCAGAGTTCTGCCTACTCACAGTAGGGCAACCTCGCCGAGATCACATGCTTTGTTAACAATAAAACTGACTACGGTCTAAGACGATTTCGCCATGGTTGGGGATGCGGGCGATCCAGGTGGCGGTGGATTCCTGGCAGAGGAGTTCGGCAACTGGTCGGGATCGAGGTTGCGGCCCTTGCAGCAGCTGGACCCAGTCGCCTTGGTGATAGGTGAGTTGGCAGCAGGGAGAGTGTCGAGGGCGATCGCTCACCAACTGCGGCTGGAGTAGACAACCGGGATTTGCAGTAACGGGGGCCATGCTAATTGCCATCCTGAGAGTGGGAAAGTCGGCCTTGTGCTCCTGAAGCGATAAGGAAAATAAAACCAACCAGTGATGTATTTGATTTTACAGGGGTTTGCCCAGTTGCTCAGGAAGCAATGTCTGCCAGGGGCTGTAGCCCCGACCCCAACCGTTCAAAATATTGGCGAAACGCCCTTACAGTCAAAACAGGCGATCGTTGAAAATCTCAAGGGTCGCAGTCTCTCATTACGCCGTCCCCACAATGCCGTAGGGTAGCAATGCCCCCCTCCGAGAGGATTTTCTGCGACATGGGGGTAGTGGGTCGCATCAGGTTCGGTCAAGGAGTTTGGGCGCGATCGCTGAGGGGCGGATCCATCCTCCGTCAGTTATTTTGAGCGCACAGCGGCGGCACGTCCCATGGCTCACCCTTCACATCCATCTCAAGCCGATTTCAGGACTCGCCCAAATGCTTGGGTTTGCTGGAGCTGATGCATGTGGTCAAACAACTGCCAGCAATACTGCTCCGGCAACCCACAGGTATAAGCCCCCCGCAGTACCACACTGAAATACCAGTCATTCGGGGCGATCTCTTGGTCCAACTTTTCTTGCACTGTGTAGGTGCGAATACGTTCATACACCTTGCCCTGGCAACGAACGGTCACCGACTCGTGCTGATATCCCACTTCTCGTTCATCTAATCGCGGGCTTAACCGCTGAGGCAACCGATAGAGCACTCCCTCAACCGCGTGGTGGGGATCACGCACCACGTCTAACACGCCGCAGTTGCGCCGTTCTGACTTGCGAAAAAAGCCCAGCCGATAGCCCGGCAAAGTGGCGGGTCCTACTACGTAATGATGAGTACTTTCGCCCAGCGATCGCTTTAAATCAACCGGGCACATGCAAGACCCGTAAGCGAAGTAGTAGAAACTGGGTTCCTCAGAAGTTGCCGAAAAAAGCCCTTGAACCGACATAGTACGCTGCGTTGATTAGGTATTGGGGGATTGTACCAAAGTTTTTGGATTTGGATCCGTTCAATCTACTATATTCCGATTGACTTACCGTAGATTCAAGATTCGAAAAAGTTAATGGTTGCCAATCCGCCAGCTACCTCAGAGATTCAAGAAGCCGACTGGTGAGCTTGGGGGCGAAAGAGATGGGAGTGCTCAGGATTGTATAAGCGCGATCGCACTGTCGCCCCCGCCAACGCCGGACTCACGATATACAGTGTCGTGCGAATCAAATTTTCACGCCGCGTGACTGCCGCCATTGCGCTCAGGGGCACCACCCAAATCTGCTCATCCGGCCAGCCCACCCGAAAGCACACCGCGACGGGCGTTTCCGGATCGTAATGCGCCAGCAGTTGCGCCTGGGAAGCTTCGACGTGACGAGCGCTCAAATAGAGGCAAAGACTGGTTTTGTGAGCCGCCAGCAACGCCAAGTCTTCAGCCTCAGGCACTTGAGTGCGACCACTGATGCGCGTCAAAATGATGGACTGCACCAATCCCGGAATCGTCAGTTCCGCATTAAGCTTGGCGGCAGCCGCCTGAAAAGCGCTGATGCCCGGAATCACCTCAAACGGCACCTCAGCCGCCGCCAGGGAATGCATTTGCTCATGAATGGCGCTATACAAACTGGGATCGCCCGACTGTAAACGCACCACCGATTTGCCCGATCGCACCCGCTCGACCATGAGTGGCACGATCGCCTCCAGGGTGAGACTAGCCGTTGCTACCTTTTCCGCATCGGAGCGCATCCAACTCAGCACTTGCGGCGGCACCAGCGAATTGGCGTACACCACCACATCGGCCTGCTGCAATAACCGTTGCCCGCGCACCGTGATCAAATCTGGATCCCCTGGTCCCGCCCCCAAAAAGTACACACCGGGAGCCAAAGGCGTCGTTTCTGCTGTAGCGGTTTGAGCCATCGAAAGCGTCATACAAAAATACTGAGTTTACTGGCTCTTAGCTTACCCCCTGAAGCGGTGGCAAGGCTGCCGACGGGGGCTGAGTCGCCTCACCCGCCTCTGGCGATCGCCCGTTTCTGCAGTGCCCGTTGTGGCCATTGACCGACGGCCCACGGCACCCTCCCACCCGCTGACCTCACTTGCGACATTCCCCCCTTAAAGTTGAGACTGGCGTAAGCATTTTCTCTAGTTTTCTGGGCATTCTACTGAGGAAAGTCCTGAAAATGATGTAGTCCGGCTGAAGCACTAGGTGAAGATGGTCAGAAATCTGCCCCAACCGATAACCGGCACAGGGCTCTCGACAATCTTCGCCCTGGCCCCAGTCTCAATGACTCAAGAATGCCTTGGATGAAGTGCGACGACGTTCTGGATATGAGTGAGTTTGTATTTGTAGCTAACTGCTTATCTCTAAAGTCCCTAATGCGATGATGACTAGTATGCCTTCAAACTCCCCTGTGCCCGCGATGAAAACCAGTTTCGCCAATGGTGTTTGCACGATTTCCTTACCGGCCATGTTTGCGGTCAACGAGGCGATCGATTTTCAAGGGGTGTGCCGCAACATTTTTCACCACCATAGCAACGAGTTAAAACAACTCACCCTCGACTTTAGTGCCACGACCTTTTTAGACAGCAGTGGGTTGGGTTCCCTGGTGATCTGTCGCCGCTTTTGCGATAAGCACCAGGTAGAACTGTTGTTGCAAGAAGTCGGCCCGCAGGTGATGCTCGTACTCAATATGACCGACTTGGATAAAGTTTTCACGATCGCTCAACAATCTTCCCACCCAGAGCGTCCATCGACTCGCCCGCGCCGAATTGATCATCGGGCCATGTCCACCCATCCCTCGGTGAACTCCAAAGCCAAACGCGCCATGGATATCGTCGGCAGCATTATCGGCTTGGGGGTGACGGCGATCCTCTTTGTGCCCATTGCGATCGCTATTCAAATTGATGATCCAGGGCCGGTTTTCTTCAGCCAAATCCGCTGTTCTTGGATGGGGCGGCGCTTTCGCATTTGGAAATTTCGCTCTATGGTGGTGAATGCCGAGGCCCTCAAAAATCGCGTTAGAAACGAGGTGGAAGGCCCCCTGTTCAAGAACAAACAGGATCCCCGAGTGACGCGGGTCGGGCGCTTTTTGCGAAAAACCAGTTTGGATGAATTTCCGCAGTTTTGGAACGTCCTGCGCGGGGATATGAGCTTGGTCGGCACTCGTCCCCCCACCCCTGGTGAAATTGACAATTATGAAGTACCGGCCTGGCAGCGCTTAAACGTCAAACCGGGGCTGACGGGCGAATGGCAGGTGAATGGCCGCTCTAAGATCAACAAGTTTGAAGACGTGATTCGGCTGGATATGAAATACCAGGAAAACTGGAGCCTCATGTACGATATCAAGCTGATTATCAAAACGGTGCTGGTGTTGTTTACCAAAGATTCCGGCGCTGCTTAAACTAGAATCGCGTCGTTTTTCTCAGAAACGATATATTAGTGCAAGCGATCTAATTTTGCGCAGCTTTGGTAGAGCCGTTGGCGAGTGATCCGACTAAGATAAAATCTGCTCCTCCGCGATCGCCTTCAGACCCTTCATCCCCCTCTGAAGGCCGTTTTGCCATGCCCGATCAACGCTGGTTTATTCATCCCGCCCTCAAGGGTGAAGCGCGGGGTCTGTCGCAGCAACTCCAACTGTCGCCCCTGATCACACAAGTGCTGCTCAACCGCGATGTCGAGACGCCCGAAACCGCACTGGAATTTCTCAATCCCGAGACGCTGCTGCTACCCTCGCCCCTGGATGAATTTCCCGACCTGGAGCAGAGCATCGAGATTTTGCTCCAAGCCATTGAACTCGGTGAGAAAATCGCAATTTGCGGCGACTATGACGCCGACGGCATGACCAGCACGGCTCTATTGATACGAGCTTTGCGGTACCTGGGAGCCAACGTTGACTACGCTATTCCCAGCCGCATGCAAGAGGGTTACGGCATCAATACCCGCATTGTTGAGGATTTCTTTGCTGAGGGGGTCAGCATCATTCTCACGGTGGATAACGGCATTGCGGCGGTAGAGCCGATCGCCTATGCCCGCGAACTCGGCCTCACCGTCATCGTCACCGACCACCATGACGTGCCGCCGGAGATTCCCCCCGCCCACGCCATTTTAAACCCCAAGCTCATCGCTCCGGAGTCGCCCTATTACGGGGTCGCGGGGGTGGGGGTCGCTTACATTTTGGCCGTGTGTCTAGCCCAGGCGATGGGGCGCATCCAAGACCTGACAGCGCCCCTGCTGGAACTGTTTACCCTGGGCACGATCGCCGACCTCGCCCCCCTCATTGGGGTGAACCGGCGCTGGGTGCGGCGGGGGTTACGGCTGCTGCCCAACTCTCGCTTGATGGGGGTGCAGGCGTTGATCAAAGTGGCGGGCCTCGGCGAGGAAAACGACAAACTCAAGCCCGAAGACATCGGCTTTCGCCTGGGGCCGCGCATTAACGCAGTGGGGCGCATCGGCGATCCCCAAGTGGTGATCGAGATGCTGACCACCGACGATGTCGATATCGCTCTGCAACGGGCGTTGGAATGTGAGCAGGCCAACCAGCAGCGGCGGGAAATGTGCGATCGCATTGAGGCGGAAGCGATCGCCTGGGTTGAAGCGCAGATGGCGGACGGCAGTGTAGACTTGTGGCGCGATCGGGTGCTGCTGATTGTGCAGCCTGACTGGCACCACGGCGTCATCGGCATTGTCGCCTCCCGCCTGGTGGAGCGCTACGGCGTCCCGGTCTTTATCTGCACCTATGAAGACAAAGCGCAAAAAGAGATTCGCGGTTCCGCTCGCGGCATCCCCGAATTTCAGGTGTTCGAAGCCCTCCAGAGTTGTCACGATTTGCTGACTAAGTTTGGCGGTCACAAAGCTGCCGGGGGGTTCTCCTTTCCGACTAAGCATCTGCGGCAGGTCAAGTCGCGGTTGGTTAATTTTGCCAACCAGACCCTCCTGCCCGAACACCTGAAGCCGCTAGTGGCGGTCGATGTACGCGCCAACCTTGATCAGCTCACCTTTGAACTGTACGAGCAAATTGACCAACTGCATCCCTGCGGCATCGGCAACCCCGACCCGATATTTTGGACGCCCCATGTGCGGGTGGTGGAGCAGCGGGCGATCGGTCAGACCAAAGCTCATTTAAAGTTGGCAGTGGCCGATGAGGCGGGGCATACCCTGGAAGCGATCGCCTGGCGGTGGGGCAGCTACTGTCCTTTGCCGGAGCGCCTCGATATCGCCTACAAACTCAAGCTGAATGAGTGGCAGGGCAACACCACCCTTCAACTGGAACTGGTGGGGGTGCGATCGCCCAGTCAGCCGAGATCGCCCGTGCCCACCCCCGCCCCTCAGGCCGCCGCCGCCCCGACCCATGCGGCTAGTCTGCACTTGCCGTTCGCGCCAAGTGGCTCAGTCTCAACGGCCCCGTCGCCGCCGCCAGCGGTTGCCTCCCCGCCTCACGCGGCTCCACCGACTAGTGATCACGCTGCTGCCTCGCCTGCTGTCGCCCCCAGCCCAGTCGCTGACCCCATTACCCGAGCAGATTTTTACTTCAGCCATCGGCGTTATCAGGCCAGCACCGTGCAAACCGGGGGCTCACGCCAGCTCGAAATTCAAAATCCTGAGGGCCAAGTGTTTGTCGTGTCGCTGCGCGATCGCCAGGGGTATCTCTGCCTGCCCGGCGAGTCGGCCCGGCCCGTCGACCTGAGTGAACCGCACTATTTCAACCTGTTGCGAGCGGGGCTAGATGCCCTGGAAATTCGTCAGCAGACCCATTTGCTGATTGCCAAAGATGAATTGCTGGCCGACAAAGATCAGCACATTGCCACCCTGACGCAACAGGTCGACCTGTTGCAGGCCCAGGTCAGTCAGTTTTCTTCCTCGGAGAAACAGCAATTTCAAGAGTTGCAGGCGGAGGTGAAAGCCCAGGAAACCGCCATGCAAAAGCAGGAAGCCCACATCGAAACCCTGAAGCAGCAGATGCATCGCCCGCCGCCAGACATTGATCCCAAAGTCATCAAACGCGAGGTGCGGGAAGCGGTGGGCGACAAAATCTGGTACTGTCTGCACGCAAAAAGCCAAAAAGACCTTTACGCGGCTTACAAACATGCGGCGCTCAATGTCGCCGACAGCACCGACCCGTCCACTGCCGACTACAGCGAAGCTGGGGAGCGGTTGGGCCTGATAGTCAAGCGGGAAGTGATTCGCCCTTACTTAGATGATCTCTATACTTTTGTGCAAAGCACGGAGAGCGCCACGGTGGGCGGCGTGCAACTCGGGCCGGGCGGTCGCTATGCGCCGGGTCTGGTGGCTCCCTTGCTGGCAGATAGTTGGACCTCACTGCGATCGCCTGCCCTCAATAACCCAACTCTCCCCCAGGATCAGCAACTCTATATCACCACCCAATCCTCGCAGCGGCTCAGTCAGGGCGATCGCGCTCTGCTCGCGGAATTTTTGGAGCAGTGGGAACATCCCATGAGTCGCTGGTTTCGCGCTGCCCCCGAGGAAGTGGCGGCTTACCTGGATCAAATCGGTAAATTGGGCGATCGCGCGACCCAGGCTTCTGCACCGCTATACCTCTGGGCCTTTGAGCGCATGAAAACGCTGATCGTGGGCGATGAACAAACTTCGGGATTATTTGAGCACATTTACCTCAACGGCTAATCTCTTTGTTCTGAAAATACTTTGAGAATGGTGCATTGCTGCGCGGATGCCCCCTACGGTTTTCATGGTTGGGAATGGCGCGATCGCGTCGTGCCCCCTCGCCCTAAAAATAACCCGACGTCGGGTGGGTCTGCCCCCTCGCCAATCCGCGAAAACTCCCGACCAGAGGGTGATGCGACATACCATCGCCGACCCGAATGCCAAGCTCCCTTTTCATCGTTCGGAACGTCGCGTCTGCATCATGGGCCGTGATCCTATTGTCCAGACGCGATCGCGCTGAAACGCAAGCGATCGTAGGGAACTTAGAACTCCGGTTTCTGGTTCAGAATTGACCAGTCGGTGAAACTCCGACCCAAGAAACCGGAGTTCTCTGCCTTGACCCGCTAGGGTAAGGTGCGCTTGCGGGTCATGACGCTGATGTATTCGCCGTTGCGCCCGGTGGGCAGGGGTTCGCTCCAGGCGAGGCGCTCACAATAGCCGAGCAAGGCCATGCGGTTCATGGCGTCGATGATTGCGCCGTAGTCGCCCAGCAAGATATGGCGCACGGCCTCCTGGTTAAAGGAGGGTAGGTTAAAGCTGGCAGGGGCATTGCCCCCGCCGCCGGATGATTGAAACATACGGGTGTCTCCGTTTTCGGGTTAAGGAAAACGGGGAATTGTCTAGCGTTTCCCAAATGAGGCGCAACGAAGAAGCTAGATCATAGAATGATCCCAGATATCTCGTCTTAGCCAGCTTAAGTCGGGATGTTCAGGGGATTTGGAAGGTTGCCTCCTTCCTCTTCCCCGCCTAGAACCATTCCCCGTGGAAAAGATAGTACAGGATGCGATCGCGGCGTACAACCGTATTTGTTGATTTGTTGACGGAGGGGCTGACCCCTAGCTAGCGGTTGCAAAAACCCGTTGAATGCTTTCCGGCACTTCGATTTCTGCAAAATAACTGGCGGGATACAGGTAGTCTTCACCGGATTCGTCGATGATGCGGAGCATCTGGTGCTGATTGGCCTGGGGGTCTTCCAATACCTGATAAAGTTTGCGAACTTCTAAGGAAGCCGGGTAGTCCTGGTTTTGCAGGCAAACAACAAATTTCATGGGCTTATTCCAAAAAACGCTTGATTTTAAACTCTTTTTTGCCGATACCGTGGGCTTCGTACCAGTGCAATTCGGCTTGGCAGGTTGAACCATCATCAAGGCCAATGGTGGCAATGCCTTTGAGTTTTCGCCAACGGCTTGGCCATAAGCTTTGCGAAGCCGTTCGACTTCACGAATGGAACCGCCAACGGCGATGACTTCAATATCGGTGATTTCTCCCAAAATCTCAAAGTCCAACTCAGTATTGGCTCCAAGATGGCAGATCAGAATTTGTGAAGAAGCATACAGTATCGAAAGCAGTTCGCCTCGTACAACCGTATTTATTGATTTGTTGACGAGGGGCATTGGTTTAGCTGCTCTCGTGGGGCGATCTGCCTCTGAACACCCTGCGGGAACGCTGTTGATCAAAGGAATTTGAAGAATTCGTTCTCCTTTCCGGGTACATGACTATAAATAAGGGTAGATAGGCAGAATTATTCCACCCATCTACCTGCTTACGGCGATTAGGCTGACATCTTTCCACCTAATAACCTATATAGGGGAGTTAGGCTGAAAAGTTTCCACCTAATCACCTATATAGGGGAGTTAGGCTGAAAAGTTTCCACCTAAACACCCACACAGGAATGTTATGCAGAACAGTTCCCTCCAATAAATCGTTATGCAGAACAGTTTTCCTGCAAAGCCCAAAGAGAAGTGATGTTGTCAGCTAATCTTGAGTAAGCCTGCAGCACGTACCTGGCAGGTAGTACTTTCTGAAGGTGCTAAATTTTATACAGTAAGCAAAAGGGCTTATCAATGATGCAGTGGCAACCTATTCAAGATTTGCCGGATAATTGGGAAGATCTAGCCAACACTGAGCTACCACCCTTAGTCACTGTTTGGAATGAACAAGCCGAGCGACTACGCGATTCTGGTGAATTTAAGAATTTCATGGAGAAGCTGCGCCGTGAAATAGCTATTGAGACAGGCATAATTGAGCGCCTCTACACTTTGGATCGTGGCATTACTCGCCTATTGATAGAACAAGGAATAAATGAGTCACTAATTCCTCATGGAGCGACAGATCGTCCAGTTGGGCAAGTTATAGCGCTAATTCAGGATCAGGAAGCTGCCGTTGAAGGTTTATTTGATTTTGTTGGGGGCCAAAGATCTCTAACAAATTTCTACATTAAGCAATTGCATCAACTTCTCACACAAAATCAAAGAAGCACCGAGGCTCTAATTCCATCTACCGGAGAAATTATTAGTGTTCCACTTATTAGTGGTGACTGGAAGCAGCGTCCAAATAATCCTGTGAGGCAAGATGGCTCGATTTACGAATATTGTCCACCAGAGCAAGTTGCTTCAGAAATGGACAGATTAATTACTTTGCATCATCAGTACACAGAGTTAGAAGTTCCTCCAGAGATTGAAGCTGCGTGGCTACATCATAGATTCACTCAAATTCATCCATTCCAAGATGGTAATGGTAGAGTTGCAAGATGCCTTGCGAGTCTTGTTTTTATTCAAGCCGGGTGGTTTCCTCTTGTTCTTACTCGCGATGATAGAGCAGTCTATATTGGAGCATCCGAAGAAGCTGATGCTGGTGATTTATCACGTCTGATAAATTTGTTTTCCAAAAGTCAGAAGCAGGCTTTTATTCGTAGCCTTGGTTTATCAGAACAGATCCTTGCTGAGGCAAGACGGGCGCAAGTTGTCATTGCTTCAATTGCAGACAAACTCAAGCAAAATCTTTCAGCGTCGATTCAAGAGCGTTGTCAGCAAGTAGAGAGTTATGCAGAAGAATTATTTGATCTTGCGTCTGGGCGCTTTCAAGATATATCTGAGGATATCAAGCTATCTTTGCAAAGCTTAGTTAGTGATTCGCAAATCTTTGTTGTGCAATCTCCCCCTGATGGTAGTAAGTCTCACTACCATCGTTATCAAATTGTTGAGACTGCTAAACAGTTAGACTATTTTGCAAATATTCGTCCTTATCATAAATGGATTCAACTAGTTATTGCTTTAGAGGCATCAACGACAATTATTCTTTTATCTTTTCATGTTCTAGGACATGAGTATAGAGGACTATTAGTTTGTTCAGCGTGTGCTTATCATAAAGACGATACTGAAGAAGGGGAGAGCAATATCAACGATATTCAAGCTTTAACTGATTCTTTATTCCAGTTCTCTTATGCTGATAGCAGAGATCGAATAACAGATAGATTTAAGCAATGGTTAGAGGATATCGTAGTCACTGGTTTAGAATACTGGAATAAAAGCCTTTAATGCTTGTTGGGCTGTGGGGTATTTCAAATACTCTTAACTCGATAACTGCATAACAAATCGTTGCAGCGGCGGATTTAGGTGGTCTAACAGGAACTTTAAGGTAGTCTATCGCCGCTGAACTCAATCGTTATGCCGCTTGGTCTTCGGTAGGGACGTACTTGAAGCTTACTTCTGGTATCAAAAGCAACAGTAGCCGCTATATACTGGCGCAACAGTCCCATTAGTCCAGATACCCTGTGCCAGCCAAAGACATCTACCACGACACTGTGAAGCACGCCCTACAAAAAGGCGGATGGACAATTACGCATGATCCCGAATTTCTCACCAGCACGTTTTGAGGGAGGCCCCCCTCACCTGGTAAG
>Ga0076930_101014_pt1 | contig 18217 bp, 14 predicted proteins | sample HotLakConsoUCCRE_FD_71149 | JGI IMG/M metagenome (GOLD analysis project Ga0076930, IMG submission 71149) | Hypersaline microbial mat communities from Hot Lake, Washington, USA - Hot Lake Consortium UCC-RE (version 3) (version 3) ...
CGCCAATATCTTCGCCCCGTACTTCGTGGCGGGGGCCATCTTCTCCGGGGTGGCGATGGTGATCACCCTGGCGGTGCCCATCCGGAAGGTCTTCAAGCTGGAGGCCTACCTCACCACGAAGCACTTCGACGCCATGGCGAAGCTCATCATGCTCACGGGCATGGTGGTCTTCGTCGCCTACATCACCGAGTTCTTCATGGCCTGGTACTCCGGTGAGGAGCCGGAGCGCACCCTCTTCTGGGAGCGGACCTTCGGCCACTACTGGTGGGCCGCCTGGATCATGCTGCTCTGCAACGGCGTGATCCCCATGATGCTCTGGTTCAAGCGGGTCCGGCATTCCATCCCGGCGCTCTTCGTCATCACGATCTTCATCAACATCGGGATGTGGTTCGAGCGGTACGTCATCATCGTCGGCTCCCTGGCCTCCGACTTCCTTCCCTTCGCATGGGGTGTCTACCGGCCCTCCCTCACCGAGATGGGGATCATGGTGGGGAGCTTCGGCTGGTTTGCACTCTGGTTCCTGCTCTTCACCAGGCTCCTTCCGCCCATCGCCATCGCGGAGTTGAAGGAAGTCCTGCCGCCCCCCATGCGGCGGCGCGCGAAGGAGGGCGCGGCCCATGACTGAACAGAAGCAGGGCTTCCTGGCCTCCTACGACTACCTCGACTCGACGCTGGATGCGGTGGAGGGACTCAAGAAGGCCGGGTTCAAGGACATCCGGACCTTCGGGCCGATTCCCGAGCATCATCTGGAGGCGGCGCTGGGCTACGGTGAGAGCCCGGTGCGGGTCTTCACCCTGGTGGGAGCCCTTACTGGAACGGCGGCAGGGTTCGCCTTCACCATCTTCTCCGTCCTGGACTGGCCTCTGGTCACCGGTGGAAAGCCCATCCTTTCCATCCCGGCCTTCGTGGTCATCGCCTTCGAGATGACCATCCTCTTCGGAGCGCTGGCCACCCTCATCGGTCTGTTCATCAACATGAAGCTCCCCCGTGTCCGCCCTCCGGCGGTCTACGATCCGGAGTTCTCCAACGGGAGGTTCGGGATCTACGTCTCCGCGCCTCTGCAACGGAAGGACGAAGTCCGGAAGATCCTCGATTCCGCAGAGCCTGTGGAGCTGCGGGAAGATCCTGAAGGAAAGGCCCATGTCTGACCTGCGCCGAATGGTGCGAACGCTCTCCCTCACCGGCCTCGTGGCGCTGACCACGGTCGGGTGTTCTCCCCTGGATTCGGCCATGGTGTCGATCTTCGGGCGGAGCATGCGGGTGCAGCCCTCTGTGAAGCCCTACGAGAACCCCCAGTTGGCACCGGCGGGATCGGTGCCCTTTGCCGCCGGCAACATGGCTCCCGCGGGGGAGTGGAATCTGGGACAGCCGGAGGGTGACCCGGAGATCCCGGCTCCCTTCACCCAGGCGGCCCTGAATCTGGCCAACCCGGATCCCCGGATCCTGGGGCTCGAGAATCCCATTCCCTTCGCCCCGGCTTCGCTGGAGCGCGGCGAGATCATGTACAATCGGGTCTGTGCCCCCTGTCACGGGGACGCCGGTGATGGCCAGGGATACATCGTGCAGTCAGGGGCCTATCCGCTGGTGTTCTCCCTGCTGGCGGACAACGTGCAGGCCTACACCGATGGCTACCTCTACGGGATGATCCGTGTGGGGAGGGGACTGATGCCCTCCTACGGCCACCAGGTGACCGAACAGGACCGTTGGCACATCGTGAACTACGTCCGGCAGCTCCAGGGCGCATCTCCAAGCACCGGGGCGGCCCAGGCCGCACCCGGGGACCAGTGAGTCGAGGGATCCATGGCGCACATTCACATCCCTGACGAGATCCCGGTCCGCTACCTGGACCGTTCCTCCACCGCGAACCTGGTCTGCGGGGGACTGGTCATCGCCGGCCTCGTGGCCTTCTTCATCACCCTCTCCACCAATCCCGCCGTGGCCTGGCAGGCGTGGGTGATCAACTGGCTCTACTTCACCAGCGTCGCCCTGGGCGCGGTGATGTTCGGGGTGGCCACCACCATCGTGAAGGCCAAGTGGAACTGGTCCATTCGCCGGATCGGCTTCCTCTTCGCGGCCTTCCTCCCCTTCTCCTTCCTCCTCTTCCTTCCCATGCTCACGCTGGGCGAGGACTTCTTCCCGTGGATCGGGATGATTGCCGAGGGGGACTACATCGTCGAGAGGAAGGCGGCGTACCTGAACCTGCCCTTCCTCTGGGCCCGGAACATCGTGGGACTCCTGCTCCTCTTCGGGATCCTGATGTACTTCTCCTACCTGCAGATCCGGCCGGACCTGGGACTCTCGAAGGGGAGCCCCGACGAGGACTCGTCTCGGGCAAAGTGGCGGGAGCGTCTCAGCGCCGGTTGGCAGGGACAGGAGGTGGAGGAGGTCCGGAGCTGGCGCCGGCTGGCGTGGCTTGGGCCGGTGGCGGTGCTCTGCTATGCCGTGGTCATGACCATCGTGTCGGTGGACTGGGCCATGTCGCTGGATCCCCACTGGTTCTCCACCCTCTTCGGGTGGTGGTTCTTCATGGCGGCCTTCTGGGGGGGGATTGCAGCCACGGCCCTCACCATGGTCTGGCTCCGGGGAAAGCACGCCGACTTCTCGAAGCACATCGGGCGGCAGCAGAGGCATGACATCGGGAAGCTGGCCTTCGGCTTCACGGTCTTCTGGACGTACCTCTTCTGGTCCCAGTACATCGTCATCTGGTACGGAAAGCTCCCCTGGGAGCAGCACTGGATGGTGGTCCGTCTGGGAGAGCCCTGGGGAGCCTTTGCCCTGGTGACCCTCTTCCTCTGCTTTATCATCCCCTTTGTGTTGCTCATCAGCCGGCAGAAGATCAAGCCGGCGGTGCTGGGTACGGCCAGCGCCGTGATCCTCACCGGGCTCTGGCTGGAGCGCTTCATGCTTGTGGCGCCCTCCCTCCGCCCGGACGGGCCCACCCTCAGCATCTGGGAGCCGGCCATCGGACTGCTCTTCCTGGGGGTCTTCCTCTTCTCGGTGCGGTGGGCGCTGTCCACCTTCCCGGTGATCCAGGTGTGGCGTCCGCCGGTGCCGGCTGAGATGGTGGATCTGGAGGTCTCTCCGGAGCATCGCAGGCCCCGGACCCCGCAGGGGGTCTGAGAACGCCGGGGCTCGCCCCGCACCGGTGAAACGAAGAGGGCCCCCGGAGCTGCTCCGGGGGCCCTCTTCGCATTCTTCCAACGCACCTGCCGGGGTCCGGGGAGAGGCCTGGGGGGAAGGGCCCTCACCCGGCTTTCGTCCACCTATCCGGCGGCCAACTCCTCCAGCACCTGGTCATGGAGGAGCCCATTGGTGGACACCCCCGAGCCCCCATGGATCCCAGGGCGGCCCTGGAGGTCGGTGAACCGCCCCCCGGCCTCCTCCAGGATGGTGTGGAGGGGTGCTGCATCCCAGGGGGAGAGGACCGGGTCCACCATGACCTCCGCCCGCCCGGTGGCCACCAGGGCGTGGCCCCAGGCATCACCCCAACTCCGGGTCAGCGCCGCTCTCCGGGAGAGCCGACGCCAACCGGGGCCGGTTCCGGGAGAAGAGAGGACCCGCTCCGGATCGGTGGTGAGGAGAGCGGCGCCGGGGAGGTGGCCCACCCGGGACACCTGGGCCCTCCGGCCATTCCACCAGGCACCGAGCCCACGGGCCGCCGACACCGTTTCGCCGGCGAGGGCGGGGAAGTGGGCCACACCCACCACCGGCTCCCCACCGGCCTCGATCCCGATGAGGACCCCGTAGAGGGGAACCCCCCTCATGAAGGAACGGGTGCCGTCGATGGGATCCAGGATCCAGCGGACCTCCGACCCCTCCCCCTCCTCACCGAACTCCTCCCCCAGGATTCCGTGCCCGGGAAAGCGGGCCCTGATCCGTTCCCGGAGGAGCGCCTCTGCCTGCCGATCGGCGATGGTGACGGGGCTTCCGTCCCCCTTGGAGTCGGCGGCCACGACGCCTCCAAAGTGGTGCAGGGTGAGGTCCCCAGCGGCCCTGGCGAAGAGTTCCGCCGCCTCGAGCCAGTCCCGGAGCGTCTCCTGCCCCACGGAGCTCACCGGGTTCCCGGGGTCATGGACCGGCTTCCCGACCGTCCGGGCCGGTTGGCCTTCGACCGATAGAGGGCCTCATCCGCCTTCCTCAACAGCTCTTCTCCTGTATCTCCCTCGGCCCCGTGCCGGGCGATCCCGTAGCTGATGGTGATCCCGTGGGGTTCCATGAAGGGATGCCGGGCCACGGCGGCAGCCACCCGCTCGGCGTGGTTCCGGGCCCCCTCCTCATCCGTGTCCGAGAGGAGGGAGACGAACTCGTCCCCCCCGAAGCGGGCCACCAGGTTCATGGCCCGACTCTCGGTGTGGAGGATGGCCCCCAGGCAGCGGAGGACCTCGTCCCCGGCCATGTGACCCAGGCGGTCGTTGTACTGCTTGAAGTTGTCCAGGTCGAAGAGGACCACGCAGAGGCTCCGACCCCGCCCGGCGGCGGCGCTCTCCCGCTCCAGCTCGATCTCCAGGTGTCGGCGGTTGGGAAGGCCGGTGAGGGGGTCGGTGAGGGAGAGGGCCTGGAGCTTCTGATGCAGGCGGGCATTCTCCAGGGAGACGGCCGCCTGGCTGGCCAGGCGCCAGAGGAGCTGCTCGTCCTCCCGGGTGAAGAGGCGGTGTTCGGCGCTCCCCGCCGAAAGGGCCCCCACCACTCGATCTCCCGTCACCAACGGTACCAGGAGGCCGCTCCGGGTTCCGCTCCCAAGCCTCTCCTTCAGGATGTCGGGGATGGCCTCGGCCTGGTGTAGGTCATCGACGGTGATGGCCTCCCGTCGCCGGACCACCCGCTCCACCAGCGCCGGTGGGACCCGGATACTCCCCCCGGGGAGGTCCAGGACCCGTGTGCACGCCCCCACCCGGGCCACCCATCCGGGAGGACTCTCCTCCCGCTCCAGGAGCCACACCGTGGCACTGTCCGCCTCCAGGAGGTGGGTGGCGGCCTGGATCACCTTCTCCAGCACCTCCTGGGCATCCAGGGAGCGGCTCAGTGCCCGTCCGATCTCCTCCAGCCGCTCCGCCTCCCGCCGCCGCCTCTGGATCTCGGCCACGTGACGGGCATTCTCCACCGCCACGGCGGCCACATCGCCGATTCCCTGCAGGAGCTCCACATCCGCCTGGCTGTAGGCCCTGGGCCGGTAGGACTGGGCGCTCACCGCCCCCACCACCCGCCCCTTGTAGCGCATGGGTGCGGAGATGGCGGACCGGGTGATCTCGGTATCCTCCTCCCCCAGGACGATGAGGGAGTGCAATTCCAGCCGATCCTCCACCATGGAGGGGGACCCGGTACGGATCACCTCGCTGTCCGAGCCCCGGTACTCGATGGACTCCTCCTTCTCCTGGCCCCGGTCGGCATAGAACACCACCCGGGCCCGATCCCGGGCCGGGTCGTAGACGGCGATATAGAATCCGTCTGCCTGGAGCACCCTGGCCGTCTCGCGATAGATGGCCCGGTAGAGGTCATCCTCGCTGAGCGTACCCGCCAGGGAGCGTCCGATTTCCAGGAGGACGCGGTACCGCTCGGCGAGGGTGGAGTCGTTCGCCGAACCGTCAATCGAGGCCATGGGGGCCCTGTGGCTGGATTCTCGGTCAAGAACGTCGGGGAATCGCCGGGGCAGGAAAAGGGCCCACCGATCGGCAACGTACAACATAGGGAGGAGGGAGACACGGTACAACGGATGTGTTCCCCCCGGGGGGGAAATGCGACTCCCCATCCCGTCGGCTGGTGGGACTCAGGGGTCGGAGGGGGAGCCTTCCTCCGGGGACCGGCCCCCGCCCGCCCCCTCACGCATCAGCCAATCGAGGTGCTTTCCGATGCCGTACCCAAGGGCCCGCATCACACCCGCCTCCTGTAGGTCGGGCTCCGCCCGCCCCAGGAGCGTCCTGAGGGTCCGCATCACCCCCTCCGGACTCCTGGCCCGGAAGAAGTTGATCCGATGGAGACCCTCCTCGAGGGCGGTGTACATCTGCTCGAGCTGGTCATGGGTGGCAGGAGGACCGGCCCTGCGGCCACGGGGAAGGGGGGCGGCGCCCCCCCCGGCCCCCAGGTAGAGTTCGTATCCCAGGATCAGGAAGGCCTGGGCCAGGTTCAGCGAGGAGTAGTCGGGGTTGGCGGGAATCACGGCAACCGCATGACACCGGTCCAGCGCCTCGTTGCTCAGCCCCCGGTCCTCCCGTCCGAAAAGGAGGGCGACGGTGCCGTGGGCTGCCCTGGCCAGGATCTCCGGGACATGCTCCCGGGGACGCACGTAGTTCCGCTGGGCGGTACGCCCCCGGTTGGTGGTCCCCACAACCCAGACCGTGTCGGCCAGGGCGGCATCCAGGGAGTCCACGATCTCCGCCGCCTCCACGATGGCGTCGCATCGATGGGCGATCCCGGTGATCCGCCAGGGATCGAACTCCACCGGATTCACCAGTCGGAGCCGGGAGAGGCCCATGTTCCTCATGGCCCGCACCACGCCGGCGATGTTCACCAGGTCCTGGGTCTCGTCCAGCACCACCACGATGTCCCCCAGGGCCGGGTCCGGGGCGGGGCCGTCCCAGTCTTCCAGCGCGCGAAGATTCTCGGTCATGATGCCATTGCGGGGGAAACGGATTCCAGGGAGCGGGGGATCCCCCCCGGAGGGCTCAGTGGGTGTCCCGATCCGTCGGGGGCGGATCGCCGTCCTCCGGCGCCTTCAACTCCCCCTTGAAGTTGCGGATCCCCGACCCCAGCCCACGGGCCAGCTCAGGGATCTTCCTCCCCCCCCAGAAGAAGAGGATCAATCCCGCGATGACCAGAATCTCGGTGAATCCGAAGCCCATGGGGTCCTGACCTGTCGTTGTGAGGGACCGGGGCACCGGAGCGCCCCGGGGCGCTCACTTCAGCAGCATCTTCGCGATGGTCTGAAGCTGCATGTTCGTGGTGCCTTCGTAGATCGTACCGATCTTGGCGTCCCGGTAGTACTTCTCGATGGGATACTCCCGGGTGAACCCATACCCCCCATAGAGGTCGATGGCCATGGAGGAGACGGACTGGGCCACACGGGAGGACTTCAGCTTGGCCATGGCCGCCTCCTTCAGGAAGGGGAGGCCGGCGTCCTTCAGTCGGGCCGCGTTGTAAACGAGGAGTCGGGCCGCCTCGATGTCCGTGGCCATCTCGGCGATCTGGAACTGCACCCCCTGGAAGTCCCCGATGGGACGCCCGAACTGAGCCCGCTCCTTCACGTAGCGGAGGGTGTGGTCCAGAGCGCCCTGCGCCAGCCCCACCATCTGCGCCCCGATGCCGATCCGCCCCTCATTCAGCGTCTCGATGGCCACCTTGTACCCCGAACCCACGGTGCCCAGCACGGCGTCGGCGGGGAGCTTCACATCCTCCAGGATCAGCTCGGTGGTGGAGGAGGCACGGATCCCCAGCTTGTCCTCCTTCTTCCCCACCGAGAAGCCCGGGGTGTCCCGCTCCACCAGGAACGCGGTGATTCCCCGGTATCCCGCATCCGGATCCACGGTGGCGAAGACGATGAAGAGCTCAGCCTCGCCCCCGTTGGTGATCCACAGCTTCCGGCCTGTGATGCTCCAGCCGTCCTCTTCCTTCGTGGCCCGGCATGACAGCGCGAAGGCGTCGGACCCACTCCCGGCCTCGGAGAGGGCGTAGGCCCCCACCGCACTCCCTGCCAGCCGCGGGAGCCAGGTCTGCTTGTGGGCGTCGCTCCCCCAGCGGAGGAGGGCGTTGATGACAAGGGTGTTCTGGACATCCACCAGCACGGCCACCGCCGGGTCCACCCGGGAGAGTTCCTCCACCACCAGCACCGAGGTGAAGAAGGTGCTCCCTGCACCCCCGAATTCCTCCGGGATCTCGATCCCCATCAATCCCAGTTCGAAGAGCTGCTGGATGAGCTCCGGGTCCAGCTTCTGGGCCTCGTCCATGTGCGCCACCCGGGGCGCCACCTCCGCCACCGCGAAATCGCGGACGGCATCCTGGAACATCCGCTCCTCTTCCGTGAGGAGTGTGAGGGCAGGTCGGCTTTCGGAGAGCACGCTGGACATTCGTCGCCTCGTCGGGGATCCTGGTTCAGAAGGAGGGGTTGGCCCTCCTTCCCGGACCCGTAAAGATCATCCCGGCGGCCCCGCCAACCAAGGGGGGCGCCACTCCACCGGCAATCCCTTCCGCCCCCTACGAGCAGAAATGCCCCGCCGCATCCCCATTCCACGGCCTCCGGAGGCCTTCCCGTAGGGCATCATGTCCCGTGTCTGCCCGGGTCCGGAGCCACCCCAGTCCCTGGTCCCCTTCTTGCTGGATCCACTGGATCGGTCCCCACCTCCCCACCCGGAGCCCCTACCGGCCCCATGCCACCAACGCCCCTCCCCCTTCGCATCCTCGTGGCCGAGGATGATCCGCTGCACCGGGCCCTCCTGGTGCACCCCCTCCTGGAGGATGGGATGGAGGTGCAGGAGGCGGTGGACGGGGAGTCGGCATTGAAGGCCGTCTTCGGAATCGCCCCGGATGTCCTCCTCCTGGATCTCCGCATGCCGGGGATGGACGGGATGGAGGTCCTCCGCCGGCTCCGCACCGTTTCGGATCCCCCGGAGGTCCTGGTGGTCACCGGAGACGGAACCGCCGCCACCGCGGTGGCGGCCATGCGGTTGGGCGCCCGGGACTACATCACCAAGCCCTGGAATCCCGAGGCCCTCCTCACCCGGGTGCGGAACGCCGGGGAGCACCGTCGGCTGGCGGTGGACGTCCGACGGCACCGGGCCCGCACCGCCCTGGAGGGGGACGGTCCCCAGTTCCTGACCCGGGACCCCCAACTCCGGCGCCGGGTGGCGGCGGCGCTGGGAGCTGCGGCCTCCGGCGTGCCGGTGCTCATCTCCGGGGAGTCCGGGACGGGGAAGGAACTCCTGGCCCGGCGGATCCATGCCCTGTCCGGGGTCCGGGACGGGGCCTTCGTGGTGGTGAATGGATCCGGTGATCACCAGGTGGTGGAGGAAGAGCTCTTCGGTGTGGAGGGGAGCGACGGCCCCGGACTCCCGGCCCGGATGGGACTGGTGGAGTTGGCGGATGGCGGCACCCTGATGGTGGAATCGGTGGAGAGCCTTTCCGAGGCGCTCCAGGAGCGGTTGGTCCGCCTGGTGGCGGAGGGCGCGGTGCGGAGAATGGGGGGAGGACCGGTCCGCCGGGTCTCGGTGCGGGTCATCGGGGTTTCGGAGCGGCCCCTGGCGGAGCAGGTGGCGGGGGGCCGGCTCCGGGCCGACGTGCTGCACCGACTGGGAATTGTCACCGTGGACCTCCCCCCCCTCCGGGCCCGGCGGGGGGATATCCGCCTCCTGGCCCGGCACTTCCTCCGGACCCTCCCGACCGGGGGAGAGGACCGGGTTCTCTCTCCCGCCGCCGGTCGGCGACTCCAGTCCTACCCCTGGCCGGGGAATGTGCGGGAGCTCAAGAACGTCATCGAGCGGACCCTCCTTCTGGCTTCCGGCCGTGTGGTGGAGGACGGGGACCTCCCCCTGGAGCCACCCTCCCGTCGCCCTCCGTCGCCCCTTCCGGGGCAGGGGCTGCCTGAGGATTCGGGGGTCTCCCTCACCGAGGTGGAGCGGAAGCACATCGCACGGGTCCTGGCGTCCACCGGCTGGCACCGGGGGCGGGCTGCGGAACTCCTGGGGATCGCACCCAAGACGCTGTATCGGAAGGTCCGGCAGTACGGCATCGCCCCACCTTGACCCTCCGATACCGCCCCCACACCTTTCCACCGGACCGCAGGGGCGCTCCCCCACCCCCCCTTCCAACCTCCCCGAGGCCGACTTCCATGTCCGACGTTCCCAACGACCTCCGGTATACCGAGGAGCATGAGTACCTCCGGGCCACCGACGAGGACGGGGTGTATCTGGTTGGAATCACCGACTACGCCCAGGGGGAACTGGGGGATGTGGTCTTCCTGGAGCTTCCATCGGAGGGGGATTCCTTCGAGGGAAAGGCCAGCTTCGGCACCATCGAGGCGGTGAAGGCGGTCTCGGACCTCTACTGTCCGGTGGACGGTGAGATCGTCGAGGTGAATGGCGACCTGGAGGACGATCCGGCGCTGGTGAACCGGGATCCCTATGGTGAGGGGTGGATGGTGCGCCTCCGGGTCTCGGACCCGGACCAGGTGGCTTCGCTGATGGATGCCGACGAGTACCGGCGACACCTGGGGGAGTGATCCCCCCACGGGAGCTCCGCCTCCCGCTCCAGCGTGACGAAGGCCGGTGTGCCTCCCGCCCGGGATCTCCTCCCGGGGCTCCCCGACCCCCCCGCTGGGCCATGATTACCCCGGGTCTCCATCACCTGGAGGAGCTGTGCCCACCTCCTCCGGGGGAACGCCGACCCCCTCTCAGGGTTTCCGTCTCTCCCTGGACGGCATTTCCTCTCCGACCACCCTGGCCGGATCCGGGAATCCCGCAACCTCGACCGCCGGACATCGATGGCCCTCCTGTTTGAGCCCAAGGACCAGTTCGTGGGACGCCACATCGGCCCCCGTTCCCATGAAATTGAAGAGATGCTGCACGCACTGGGGTGCGACTCGCTGGACCAGCTGGTCCGGGAGTCGGTGCCCCCTGCCATCCGGCTGGAGCGCTCCCTGGAGGCGCTGGACCCGTCGGTCACCGAGGTGGAACTCCTGGCTCGCCTCCGGGAGATCGCCGGGGAGAACCAGCTCTTCCGCTCCTTCCTGGGGATGGGGTACAGCGGCACGCTGACCCCCGGGGTGATCCAGCGGAACATCCTGGAGAACCCGGGCTGGTACACCCAGTACACGCCCTACCAGGCGGAGATCGCCCAGGGCCGGCTGGAGGCACTGCTGAACTTCCAGACCACCGTCATCGACCTGACGGGGCTGGAGATCGCCAACGCCTCCCTCCTGGACGAGGGGACGGCGGCGGCGGAGGCCATGTCGCTGGCCCATGGGGACGCCCCGGACTCCCGGGACACCTTCCTGGTCTCCGCCCGATGCCACCCCCAGACCATCGGGGTGGTGAAGACCCGGGCGGAGCCCCTCGGCATCCGGATCCTGGTGGCGGAGCCGGAGGACTTCCCACTGGACGACCGGGTCTTCGGGATCCTGCTGCAATACCCGGCCACCGATGGAGCCGTGGTGGATCCCCGGGAGCTCACCGCCCGGGCCCGGGAGGTGGGGGCGGTGGTGATCATGGCAGCGGATCTGCTGGCGCTGACGCTGCTGACTCCTCCGGGGGAGCTGGGGGCGGACATCGCCGTGGGGAACACCCAGCGCTTCGGGGTTCCCCCGGGATACGGGGGCCCCCACGCCGCCTACATCGCTGCCCGGGACGCCTACAAGCGCCGCATGCCCGGCCGGATCATCGGGGTCTCGGTGGATACGGACGGCAACCGGGCGCTCCGGATGGCGCTCCAGACCCGGGAGCAGCACATCCGTCGAGAGAAGGCCACCTCCAACATCTGCACGGCTCAGGTCCTCCTGGCGGTGATGGCGGGGATGTATGCCGTGTACCACGGGCCCGACGGGCTGAAGGCCATCGCCCAGCGGGTCCATGCCCTGACCACGGCGCTGGCCCGTGGGGCCGAGGCGCTGGGGCACACCGTGCTCCACCCCCACTTCTTCGATACCCTGCGGATCCGGCCTTCCGGTGGCACCGAGGGTGTGCTGGAGCGAGCGCTGGCCCACCAGATCAATCTCCGGGACTTCGGCGACGGCTCGGTGGGGATCGCCCTGGACGAGACCACCACCCCCGCCGATGTGGCGGACCTGCTGACGGTGCTGGGCGGGAGTGGCTCCGTGGAGCTGGCCGCCCTGGCGGAGACCCACGACCCGGCCCCCTTCCCCCCGGGGCTGGTGCGGACGTCGGCCTACCTGGAGCACCCGGTCTTCCACCGGTACCAGTCCGAGACGGAGCTCCTCCGCTACATCCACCGGCTCCAGGCGAAGGACCTCTCCCTCACCACGAGCATGATCCCCCTGGGATCGTGCACCATGAAGCTCAACGCCACCACAGAGATGGCTCCGGTGACCTGGGCGGAGTTCGGGCAGCTCCACCCCTTCGCCCCGGTGGAGCAGGCCCGGGGATATGCACGGATCTTCGGGGATCTGGAGCGGTGGCTGGGGGAGATCTGCGGACTCCCCGCCGTGTCGCTCCAGCCCAACTCCGGGGCCCAGGGGGAGTACGCCGGCCTCCTGGTCATCCGGGCCTACCACCTGGACCGGGGGGACACAGAGCGGACCATCTGCATCATCCCCGCCTCGGCCCACGGCACCAACCCCGCCTCCGCCGTCATGGCGGGGATGGAGGTGAAGGTGGTCCGGACGGACGCGGACGGGAACATCGACGTGGCGGACCTGGAGGCGAAGGTGGCCCAGGCCGGAGATCGGCTGGCGGCGTGCATGATCACCTATCCCTCCACCCACGGGGTCTTCGAGGTGGGGATCAAGGACATCTGCGCCCTGATCCACCGGAATGGCGGGCTGGTGTACATGGACGGGGCCAACCTGAATGCCCAGGTGGGACTCTGCCGCCCCGGCGACATGGGTGCGGACGTCTGCCATGTGAACCTCCACAAGACCTTCGCCATCCCCCACGGCGGCGGCGGGCCGGGGATGGGTCCCATCTGCGCCACCCCGGCGCTGGCGCCGTACCTCCCGGGGCATCCGGTGGTGGCGGTTGGGGGGGAGAAGGCCATCGGACCGGTGTCGGCGGCTCCATGGGGGAGTGCCAGCATCCTCCTCATCTCCTGGGCGTACATCGCCCTCCTGGGTCGTGAAGGGGTGAAGCGGGCCACCGAGGTGGCCATCCTGAACGCCAACTACATGGCGAAGCGGTTGGAGGAGCACTTCGACGTCCTCTTCCGGGGGCACAAGGGACGGGTGGCCCACGAGTTCATCCTGGACCTGCGCCCCTTCCGGAAGTCGGCGGGGGTCACGGAGGAGGATGTGGCCAAGCGCCTCATGGACTACGGCTACCACGCCCCCACCATGTCGTGGCCGGTGCCCGGGACCATCATGGTGGAGCCCACCGAGTCCGAGTCGAAGGCCGAGCTGGACCGGTTCTGCGACGCCCTGATCTCCATCCGTGCGGAGATCCAGCAGATCGAGATGGGGCTGCAGGACATGAAGGACAACGCCCTGAAGAACGCCCCCCACACCGCAGCACTTGTGACCGCCGACGAGTGGGAGCATGGCTACAGTCGGGCGCAGGCGGCCTGGCCGGCTCCCTGGACCCGGGAGCACAAGTTCTGGCCCACGGTGCGTCGGGTGGACAATGCCTACGGCGACCGCAACCTGGTCTGTGCCTGTCCTCCCGTGGAGGCCTACGCGGAGTGATCATGGCACGCTCCGTCCCGTGAGGGGGGAGGTGGCTTTCCCCGGGTCCGCCCCGCCGCCCTGGAGGGTCATGGTGGACGACCCCCGCCCGGGAGCGTGGAACATGGCGGTGGATCACGCCCTTGCCCTCCGCTCCGGGGAGGGGGTGATCCGTTGGTACCGCTGGGATGCCCCCACCCTCTCCTTCGGGAGGAACGAACCGGTGGCGGGGGAGGTGAGGGACCGCCTCCAGGGTGGAGGAACCCTCGCCACCGTGCGTCGACCCACCGGGGGACGGGCGGTTCTCCACCACCATGAACTGACGTATGCGGTGGTGGTGCCCCGGGGCTGGTTGTCCGCACCCCGGGGAGGGGGGTGGAGCCCGAAGACCGTCTATGCCGCCGTTCACGCCGGGATCGTGGAGGGGCTCCGCTCGGTGGGGATCCCCGCCGTAGTGGTGCAAGACGGTACCGTGCTTCCGCCGGGCGGAGGCCCCTGCTTCCAGGCCGCCGCTCCCGGGGAGGTGGCGCTGGGGGAGGGGAAGCTGGTGGGAAGTGCCCAGGCCCGCATCGAGGGGGCCCTGCTCCAGCATGGCTCCATCCTCCTCAGAGGGGACCAGACGCCGCTGGACCGGATCATGGGGCGGGCGCAGGGGGGTCATGCGGCCTCCCTGGAGCAGGCGGCGGTGCCGTTGCCGTCGGAGGACCACCTGATCCGGATCCTGGCGGAGGGGATCATCCGTGCCCTGGGCGGGGTGGGGAGGGCAGGTACGTTGGCCTCTGCCGAGGAATCCACCGCCCGGGAACTCCTTCCCCACTACCATGACCCTGCCTGGACCTGGAGATGCTGATCTCCGGTAGCCCCCTTCGCACCGGATCGGCCCTCCTGCTCCTTGGAGGGCTCATGGCCGGGTGCGGAGGCGGGGATGGGGCGGGTCCGGATGCCGGCCCGCTCCCCCGGGACCCGGCGGGATGGGCGGCCCTTCCCCCCGACCAGTTCTGCCAGGCGGCGTTGGGAGCCGTGGACGCCTTCCTGGGTGCTCCAGGATCCCCCTCGGAGGCGGCCTCCGCCCATGTGGTCCAACAGGGGGGGCTGGCCGATGGCCGCTCCCCGGACCGGCCGGCGGAGCGGTACGGGGGGACTGCGGTGGTGGCGTCGCTCCAGGAACTCCGGGACGGCCTCAGCGGCTTCTTCGGCACCCACTACCGGTCGGCACAGCACCAGCTCCATGTGGGGCTGATGCCGCTGGTCCGCCGGGGTCCCGAGCTGGAGCCCGAGCCCTGGCTGGCGGAGTCCTGGAGCCTGGGGGAGGACGGGACCTCCCTCACCTTCGTACTGAGGGACGACGTGCTCTGGCACGACGGAACCCCGGTGACCCCGGCGGACGTGGTCTTCACCTTCCTCCGGTTGGTGGATGAACGCACCGGTTCTCCCGCCGCCGCCTTCTTCCAGGACTACCTGGTGGGGGAGGGGAATGAGCCGGTGGTGGAGGGGCGGAGCGTCACCTTCCGCTTCCGCCCCCATCCGGAGCCGTTGTCTCCCTGGACCACCCTGGCCATCATGCCCGCCCATTTGTTGGGGGAGGTGGACCCGGGGGAGCTCCGCTCCCACCCCTACGCCCTCCGCTGCCCGGTGGGGAATGGCCCCTTCGTGTTCGTGGAGCACCTGCAGGACCAGCGCTGGTCCTTCCGGGCCAATCCGGTCTTCCCCCAGGGGCTGGGAGGACGCCCGTACCTGGACGGCTACGTCTATCGCACCGTCATCGAGCCCTCCACCCTCCTCACCGAGCTCCTCACCGGGCGGGTGGACCTGGTCCCCCGGCTCTCCCTGGACCAGGCGGAGCGGGTGGAGGAGGACCCGGAGGTCCGGCTCCTCTCCTCCCCGGGGAGCTCGTACCTCTACGTGGCGTGGAACAGCCGCCGGGGGGTGCTCTCGGATCCCCGGGTCCGGCAGGCGCTGGCGCTGTCCATGGACCGACCGGGGATCCTGGCGGGGATCAGGGGAGGACGGGGTGTGCTGGCCCCCACCGGAATCCCCCCCTCACACCCCGCCTGGATTCCCGCGCCCCCGGAGTTCGACCTCCACGACCCGCAGCGGGCCGGGGAGCTACTGGACGCGGCGGGGTGGACCCGGCAGGAATCCGGGGCGGTCCGGCGGAACCAGGCGGGGGAGCCGCTGACCCTCACCCTCCTCCATGACGCCGCCAACCAGGAGCAGGGGGACATCGCCCTGCGGATCCAGGCCACCCTGGCCCAGGTTGGCGTGGAGGTGGAGTTGCGCTCGCTGGAGTTCGGAACCCTGCTGAGCCGGGCGGAGTCTGCGGGGCGGGACTTTGACGCCCTCATCATGTCCTCGCAGCCGGACTTCCGGATCGACGAGAGCCCGGTCTTCCACAGCCGCTACCGGGAAGAAGGGCCGTACGCCTGGTCCGGGATCGCAGATCCGGAGCTGGACCTGCTCCTGGATTCCCTGGCCGTGACCGGAGACCCTGCAGGCAATCGGGGGCTCTGGGCCCGCTACCAGGAGCGGATCCGGGATCTGCAGCCCTATACCTGGCTCTACTTCCCGGACTGGCTCACCGGGGTCCGCTCCCACCTGCAGGGGGTCACCGTGGACCCTCGGGGGGAGTGGACGGCAATCCGGGACTGGTGGATCCCCGGGGAGGAACGAAGGTAGTCAGGAGGGTGGATCGAACGACCCGTGGCCTTGCCCCGGCCCTCATCCGCTCCGATCCTGTGATCAGGCGTGCTGCCCACACCCCCGATGTCCGGCTCTTTCCGTGGGATCAGGGAGGACCCGGCTGCGCTCTTTCCGTCGTGGAGCTTGAATGAACCTGCGAACGATGATTCCCGGTGTCCTTCTTCTCCTCCTCACCGCTTGCGGGGGCGGCGACAGCGGATCCAGCAGTGTGGCGGGGGGTGGCTTCTGCGGCGAAGCCATGGCGGCCGTGGACCAGTACATGTCCACCCTTCCCCAGCCCCAGGGGGAGGAGTTCGGAGGTACCGTGGTGGTGGCCTCCATCGGCGAGATCCCCGACGGGATGAACGCCCTGGTGTCCTCGGACTACACGGCCAATCAGCATCAGCTTTTCGTCAACCTGATGTCCCTCATCCAGTTTGACGAGGCGCTGAACCCCCAGCCCTACCTGGCCCGCTCCTGGGAGATCTCCGAGGACGGCACGGAGCTCACCTTCCGGCTCCGGGACGACATCTACTGGCACGACGGCGTGCAGACCACCGCCGAGGACGTGGCCTTCACCTACCTCCGGGCCATCGACCCCGCCACCGGCTTCCCCAACGATGCGTTCTGGACGAACTACGTCCGGGGCCAGGAGGGGGTCACCGTGGTGGACCCCTTCACCGTGATCATCCGCCTCCGTCCCCACGCCGAGTTCCTGGATCCCTGGCGGGCCACCTCCATCATGCCGGCGCACCTCCTGGGGGATGTCCCCGCCTCGGAGCTTCGCCAGCACCCCTTCGGGATGCGTTGCCCCGTGGGGAACGGCCCCTTCCGCTTCCTGGAGCACCGTCAGGACGAGAGCTGGACCTTCGAGCGGAACCCGGGCTTCCCGGCAGAGCTCGGGGGACCTCCCCCGGTGGAGCGCTACGTCTACCGCGTCATCCCGGAGCCCACCACCCTCCTGACGGAGCTCCTCACCGAGCGGATCGACGTCTACATCGCCCCCCGCCCGGAGCAGGCCCCGGACATCCTGGCCTCTCCCAACACGGAGTTGCTGGCGTATCCCTTCCGCTCCTTCGTCTTCGTGGCGTGGAATTCCCGCCGCCCCCAGTTGGCGGATGCCCGGGTGCGCCGGGCCCTCACCATCGGCGTCAACCGGCAGCAGATCGTGGAGGCGCTCCGGCAGGGGTACGGGCTCATCGCCAACTCCTCCGTTCCCCCCTTCCACTGGGCCTACTACCCGGAGATCGCCGACTCCCTGGCGTACAACCCGGCCCGGGCGGCGGCCCTCCTGGATGAGGCGGGGTGGGTGGACCGGGATGGGGACGGGATCCGGGAGAACGCCGACGGTCTCCCCCTGCAGCTCACCGTGAAGTACAACCAGGGGAACGAGGAGCGGAGGGACATCGCCGAGATCATGCAGGCGCAGCTCGGGGAGATCGGGGTGGGGATCCAGCCCCAGGTGGTGGAGTGGGCCACCATGCTCTCCCAGGTCCAGAGCCGGGAGCGGGACTTCGACGGCGTGGTCATGGGGTGGGTGACGGAGTTCCGCATCGACGACACGGACCTCTTTGCCAGCTCCCGTCGGGATGATGCCTACGCCTATTCGGGCACGCAGAACGAGACGCTGGACCGTCTCATGGAGGAGCTCCCCCTCATCGTGGACCGGGAGGAGGCGCTACCCAAGTGGCGGGAGTACCAGTATGAGCTCGTGGCGGAGCAGCCCTACACCTTCATCTACTTCCAGGACCGCCTGGACGGGATCAACACCCGGCTCCAGAACGTGACGATGGATGCCCGGGGGGAATGGGTGAACATCCGGGAGTGGTCCATCGACCCGGCCCGCAGGGGTAACTCCCGGGCCGCTTCGAACTGACCCTCCGGACCATCCGGAATGGCCAGTTACGTTCTTCGCCGGCTCCTGGGGGCCATCCCCCTGGTGCTGGGGGTGGCCACCATCCTCTTCTTCGTGCTGAGCCTGGCACCGGGGGATCCGGTGTCGCTCTTCGCGGGGCCCAACGTTTCGCCCGAGGCGCTGGATGCCATCCGGCGGAACCTGGGGCTGGACCGCCCCGTGGGGGAGCGGTATCTCCGGTGGCTGGGGGCGCTGCTGCAGGGTGACCTGGGGAATTCCATCACCCGGGGGCAGCCGGTGGCCCAGATCATGGCGGAGATCGTTCCCAACACCCTGATCCTCGCCTCCACCGAGCTGGTCTTCACCTTCCT
>Ga0076930_101016_pt1 | contig 18206 bp, 18 predicted proteins | sample HotLakConsoUCCRE_FD_71149 | JGI IMG/M metagenome (GOLD analysis project Ga0076930, IMG submission 71149) | Hypersaline microbial mat communities from Hot Lake, Washington, USA - Hot Lake Consortium UCC-RE (version 3) (version 3) ...
TGTCGCTGTCATTCTGTCAAGTACAATTTATACCAAATTAGATGCGATTACCCTGGGGGGTTATATGACTCAATGCAGTTTGTATTGAGGTTAAGACCAGATTTACACTATCTTTTAGACCAAGTAGAGACTGGGATTGCAAAGTCTGGTGATTACGATTTTGAGACCATACAAGCTTTTTCTACTTATTTTCACGAGACTATCCACTGGTGGCAGCATATAGGCTCAATTTCTGGGTTTATTCTGAGTCTGAGCTATCCATCTCAAGCACACATTAACCATTCAGTGCTGAAAAAGTTTCTTGATATAACTGAACCAATAAAGCCTATAAAAAAATACAATCAATTAAATGCTAGGGAATTTAAACCTCAAGACGATGAGTTTAAATTAATTAATGTCATCTTAAATAATTTCTATGATATTGAGTTTTTTAAATACAGGATTATAGTTCCTGAAACCACAAAGAAATTTTCGGGTGACCCCCTTTTTGAGTCAGTAGGTCACTCATATCACATTGCTTACTCTTCTTTTATAAATTTAATTTCGTCTAGTTTTGACAGAGAGCTTGAGTTTTTGCCAAATGCAAAAGAATGGCATAAAGGTTTTGGAAAGCTGCGTGATAAAAGAATAGAGGGCTATTATTATGGCTCTAGAATTGGTTTGCCTGTTGTAGGGCTCAAAGATATATATGAAGGTCAGGCAAGATTTTTACAGATGCAATATCTATATTTTGCTTCTGGAGAGAGTCTAACTTGGGAGGATTTTGATGAGCTTGGTATGCTCTCAGGTGTTTATTACAAAGCTTTTTCTACATTTCTAGAACTTACCGAATCTGATAGGCCGGACTCGCTAGATAGCCCATTAGTTGCGCTTTTTCTTCTTGTCCTTGATTTGGCAATGAACCCTACGGATGGTTTTCCTTTTGAGATATTACATTACGAGTCTTTCATAGAGTCTGTTGATCCAGGTATGAGGTTTATGTTTCTATGCCGGATGATTGCTTTGAAACATCCTGAACTTAAAGGTTATATTAAAGATTACTCTTCATCTGAATATTTTGACGTGTCAACGCGGTTGTCGAAAGCTATTGTATGTCCATCCCCATTGGATGCTGCAAGCTTGATATCTGAGTGGGCAGAAAATAAGCAAAGCTTCATACAACTTATGAAAGAAGAAGAATCATTTAGTTTCAGTAACGAGAACCAGCCAATAAGATTGATGTTTTCCCGTTTTATTAGATTTCAGCAAGATAAGCTAGAAAACCCTGCGTACTTTTGTTGGCCGGGAGTTTACTCTGCTGGTGACAAGTGCACAGAGGAGAGCATTCGGCTATTTAATGAGCATGAAGCAATTTTTCAAGATAAGGCTGATGGTGACATATACCCGAGAATTTTTCCTGGAAAGGATGAGGCATCTGCTAAGCAAGCATTTGACACGTTTTACTGCTGGGTTTCGACATATGATCTATGTCGTCAATGGATAATAAGTGATGGTGATTTCAATTATGACTATTGGTGGCTGACTAGTAAACACTCCATGGATGATCTCGAAACTTGGGCTTCATCTCACTTTGAAACATTCTATGGCATCAAGCCCCAACAATTTAAAGTGCTGAGTAATGCCTAACAACCGCGCTGCACCGGAACGTCTCAAGATGCCTGGTTGAGTTGCAGAGACTGTCTGCGTCCGGTGAGCGCGATCGTTAGGCAGAAAGTTACCCCAAACATTAGTCCAGCAGTAATCGTAGGGCTGGCAATGCCCACCTTCCCACCAAGCTATCACCTCCAATTCGAGAACCCTGACTTAAGTTCCCTTCCCCATCCCCAATCGCCCAACTAATCGACGCGCCTAAAATCCTAGCGGGGCAATCTTTCTCACCCTGAGCACCTGCCATAGGCCAACCCTTGCAAACCCAACACCGTAACCCGTCTTCCCCTGGTTACATTGGAATTCAGCCATATCAGCCAGCGTCGGGAGTTGCTGCCTTCGTTAAGATATAGGTGCCCTTAGAGTTTTCATGTTATGTCTCTTGCGATAAAGGCTGAACCAGCTCCCCTAGCTGTAGCTTCCGATGGAATCGTGCGAGTAGGGGGAACGCGAGTCACTTTGGATACTGTCGTCGCCGTATTTAAGCAAGGGGCAACGGCAGAAGAAATTGTGCATCGTTATCCATCCTTAAAGTTGGGTGACGTTTACGCTTCAATTGCCTTCTACCTTAACCATCAAGAGGATGTAGAGGCATATCTCCACCAGAGACAGCAGCAGGCTCAAGAAATTCGCCAGATGAATGAGGCTCGATTTGATCCCCAGGGCTTGCGAGATCGTTTACTGGCCCGAAAAATTGAGCGGCAAGCATGATTAAGCTGTTAGCCGATGAAAATTTAGACAATACAATTATTCGAGGCTTACTGCGCCGTAATCCAGATATCGATATTGTTCGCGTTCAGGATATTGATCTATCAGGAAAGGATGATCCTATTGTGCTTGAATGGGCTGCTGATAAAGGGCGTATTTTACTTACTCATGACGTTGCTACGATCACTCGCTACGCCTATGAGAGATTGGTCAATAATCTTGCTATGCCAGGAGTCATTGAAATTCACACAGATGCACCAATCGGGAGGGTAATAGAAGACCTTTTCATGATTCTTGAATGTGGTACTCCGGAAGACTTAGATGGTCAAATTTATTACCTTCCTTTGTGAGTAATCGTAGGGTGGGCAATGCCCACCTTCCCACCAAGCTATCACCTCCAATTCGAGAACCCTGACTTAAGTTCCCTTCCCCATCCCCAATCGCCCAACTAATCGACGCGCCTAAAATCCTAGCGGGGCAATCTTTCTCACCCTGGGCAACTGCGATAGGCCAACCCTTGCAAACCCAACACCGTAAACTGCCTTTCCCCGACTCTATAGGCTTGGCAAAGCCAGTGCGGCGGAAAAGAGACAACCGCTAAGTTTGACGAGGAGGGGATAGAACTATAATCATCGGACAAACAGATTAAACAAAGCCGATTGGAGGGCGGGCTGAGTGGCAATTATTTACCACATTACGACAGCGCAACGCTGGCACAACACCAAAGGGCAAAACCAGCCGTATGAGGCCGAGTTTTTTGGGGTGGAAGGCTTCATCCACTGTTCCAATGCTGACCAGGTTGTGCGGGTTGCTAACCGCCTGTTCAGAAACACACCCAGTCTAATTCTTTTGCATATCCAGACTGAACGACTCCATCCCCGCCTCGTTTACGAAAACCTGGAAGGAGGCAAAGAGCTTTTCCCTCACGTCTATGGGCCAATTAACCTGGATGCGGTTGTTCGCATTTCTCCGTTCGAACCAGGCCTGGACGGGTCCTTTAACCAGTATGAGGGAAGCCTTGAATCCGTTGATGGAAGCTGAGGCACCCTCTCAAGAGAGCAAGTGAAAACCTGTGGTCCCATTTTAGAGCGGCCTGAAGGGAATACACAAAACTCCGCCAAGCAGCCAAAAAAATCCGTTTGGGGCTCCTTTTTGAGGTAGGTGAGTGGGAGAGTAGGCGGGTGGGAGAGTGGATTAGGGTTTGGGGGTAGTCCATTTTTGAGAGTTACGGATCATGGTGACTACCATGCCAGAAATTTTGTCGTAGGTTTCGGTGAGGGTTTGTCCGACCTCGGGCGAAAGGTACTCGCAACGGACGGCAAAAGCGATCCAAGTTTGAGTTTCAGCAGCCTCGGCAGCGCAGTCTGTCAACTTAGCAACAAAGGCAGCTGCGTAGCATCGTTTGCGCCATGCTTCTGCCAAGTTGGCACAAATTGAACGGGACGATCGGCGAATCTGATCTGTCAGTGAGTATCGCTCTTCAACTGGAAAAGCCTTAGAAACCTCGAAGATGTGCATTGCCTCTTCAAAAGCAGCTTGATAAACCTCTAACTCTTGATACCGCCTCACAAATCTTCCTGCCATCCCCCCATCTCCCTAATACCGCTCCCCTTATCCTTCCCTACCTTCCTACTCTCCCACCCACCGACCCGCCCACTCTCCTACTCCCATGCCCTCCATCCACCATGCCCTCCATCCACCAACTTCTCTGGCAGATGATTCGCTATGCCCAGCCGCTCTACTGGGTCGATACCCTGCTGTGGCTGTTTATTCTGGGGTTGCCTGCGGTGCCGGGGCTGCTGATCCGCGAGTTTTTTGACAGCCTCACCGATCAGTCCCGGTTAAGCGAGTCGCCCTGGGTGTGGATTGGGCTGTTCCTGGCGGTGGGCTTGGCGCGGGTCGTGGCAATTTTTGTGGGACGCATTACCAAGACCCAGCATCGGTTTTTGATGAGCGGTTTGGTGCGGCACAACCTGCTGTTTGAACTGCTGAAACGTCCGGGTGCAGAGCTAGCAGCGGGAGGAGCAGACGGGCAAAATGCTTCCCCTGGCGAAATTCTCAGCTACTTTCGGGATGATGCTTTCCAAATTGAAGACACGGTGGTCGGCACCAACGAGATTTTTGCCGCTGGGGTGTTTGCCGTGGGTTCCGTCGCTTTGCTGTTGAGCGTGAACCCGACCATGACCCTGCTGGTATTTTTGCCGCTGTGCGCGATCGCTGCCCTGGCCCACCAAGCTGAACATCGCCTGAAACGCTACCGCCGCGCTAGCCGTCAGGCCACTCAACAGGTCACCGGACTGATTGGCGAACTGTTTACCGCCGTCCAAGCCGTCAAAGTGGCGGGGGCCGAAGCCCAAATGTTGGAAGAGTTAAGGGAACGGGGCGATCGCCGCCGCGACCTAATGGTGCGCGATCAAACCTTCAACGCCATCCTCAACTCCGGTTTTGAAAACATCGTCAGCCTCGGCACCGGACTCATTTTGCTGCTTGCCTCCCAAAGCCTGGGGACACCAGGAGAACTCACCGTCGGCGACTTCGCTTTGTTCGTCTACTACCTCGCCTTCGTCACCTACTTCCTCGCCTTCTTCGGCGGCTTCCTGGCATCCATCAAGCAGAGCGAGGTCTCGTTTGAGCGTATGGCGGGATTGGTAGGAGCAGCGGTCGGTGGGAGCGTGGGAGCGTGGGAGCGTGGGAGCGTAGGTAAGCCGAATACAAACGAGTTAGATGAATCTCAACCACCCACCTATCCGCCTACCCGCCCACCCGCCTACCTATCCACCCCCTCACCCCCTCATCCCCTCACCCACCCCCATCCCCTCTACCTCAAACCGCTCCTCAGCGCCCAGCCCGCTCTGCCATCGCTATCTTCACTTACCCCAACTGAGCCGCTTCAAGAATTGCGGGTAGAAGGATTAGGTTATCGCTATCCGGGTAGTGAGAATGGCATTACCGACATTAGTTTGACGCTGCGGCGAGGTAGCCTAACGGTCATTACTGGACCGATCGGAGCCGGCAAAACCACCTTGCTGCGGGTGCTGCTCGGACTGTTACCCCAACAATCAGGCAGTATTTTTTGGAATGGTTTAGAAATCCAAGATCCGGCGACTTTTTTGATCCCCCCCCAGGCGGCTTATACCCCTCAAATTCCCCAACTTTTCAGCGCTTCATTGCGAGAGAACTTGCTGTTAGGGCTAGAAGATGCAGAGGTTTCTGAGCGATTACGAAGGGCGATCGCTACCGCCGTTTTTGATCAAGATTTAGCTGCCATGCCCGACGGTCTAGAAACCCTGATTGGCACCCGAGGCTTTCGCCTCTCTGGCGGGCAAAAACAACGGGCTGCCGCTGCCCGAATGCTGCTGCGTCAGCCCCAGCTACTCGTTTTTGACGATCTCTCCAGCGCCCTGGATGTCGAAACCGAACAGCGATTGTGGGCAAGGTTGTTTGCCGGTAGGCGCGGTGGTACATCGGAAAATGAACGGTCTAAGGGGCAAGGTCCAAGGGATAAAGCAAAAGCTAATACCCACCTACCCATCGACCCATCTACCCATCTACTCCCCTACTCCCCCACCTGCCTGGTTGCTTCCCACCGCCCTGCTGTGCTCAAACAAGCGGATCAGGTGCTGTTTCTAAAAGCCGGTGAAATCGAGTTTCTGGGTTCTGCAAAGGAATTCTTCCGTCAGTTCGCGGCTACACAGGATTAGCAAAGTGCCTTAGGAATCAGGATTTTATAAAATCCAAGTTTTGTCGGGCAGGCATCTTGCCTGCTCGTGGATAGCCGTCTCGGCTGTCCCTTGTCCAGTAAGGGATATTCTTCGTGGAAATTGAATGTTAATGATCCTCATCCCTAATTGTCAAAATATTGAGCGACCCTTTTAGTTCCGGGGCAATTTTGTGAAACAACCTTAGCGTCAGGTCGTACGCTGGAGTGCCGCGCCGAGGGCAGGCCAAAACCAACCCAAAACGCCAACCAACACTAAGCCCAACGAGGTCAACACATAAAGCAATGCCACGCCAGCGCCGGAACCTGTACCCCAGAGGTAAGACAGGAAGGGAAGCTTGCCCAGTGAGGTAACCCAAGGCTCGAAAACGTTCTCCGCTAAGGGACCGGCGATCAGGGCCGCGATCGCACTCACCCCCTGCAGCACCAGGGCATTCGCCGCAAACACCCGCCCCTGCTTCTCGGCAGTGATCGACTTCATCCACAGGGCGTTTTCACTGCTGCCCAGCAGGGGAAAGTTCAGCGAAGAGCAGAACTGGGCCGGAATCCAGATTTGGGGCGATCGCCCCAGGCCAAACACGGTTTTACTCAAGCCTGCGCCGATAAAGCCAGCTAGCATTCCCGTGACCCGTTGCTTAGGGCCACCCCAAACGCTGAGCAGCACGGCTCCGGTGACGCCGCCGATCCCGGCGGCGGCGGCGGTACTGGCTAGAACCTGGGCACTGCCGTCGGTGCGGGCCAGGATCATCGGGTCGTAGATGGCTCCGCCTAAATCATGGAAGAACCAGAAGGCTGTTGAAATCAGCAGGAGCGATCGCAAGCTGGGCTGTCGCCAGACTTCCCGGAAGCCAAAGGTGAGTTTAGCCAATCGGGTCTCAATTTCAGGGGGCGGTTGGGGCGCGGGTTGGGGAATGCGGACGGAGAGGAGGGTGGCGATCGCTACCCCAAACGTCACCAGGTCAATCAGCAAAATCCCCATCAGCCCAATGAGTGGATATAGAACTCCAGCCAGCGCTGGCCCAAAAATGGTGGAGCCGTAGTGAACCGCTGAGTTCAGGCTGTTGGCGCGGGTGAGCTGTTGCGGCGGCACCATTGAAGAAATCGAGGTGCGGTAGGCTAAACCTTGAATTTGTCCAAAGCCGCCATTTACGCTTGCGGCTAAATAAAGATGCCAAATCTGTAGACCGTCAGCCAGAAAAAGAATGCCGATGCCGATGGTCGAGAGCGCCGCCATGCTGTCTCCTAACATCATCAAATGCTTGCGGTTGAAGCGATCGACGATGAAACCGGCGACTAGCGTGATGGGAATGCGGGGCAGTTGAGAGAAAAATCCGACCAGCGCCAGGGCCGTTGCTGAACCAGTGACCTCCCAGGCCCAGAGGGTGAGGGCAAACTCGGTCATGTAGCTGCCGATGGTGGAAACGAGCTGGCCGAACCAGATCAGGGTAAAAGTGCGCATGGGAGAGGGGGATTTAGAATGGGAGTAGATTGAGGGAAAATAAATGGCTGCCCCGCCGGAATCCAGACTTGTCGTACCCCCTCTAGAAAATGGCGATCGCCTCTCGCGGACTGAGTTTGAGCGGCGATACACGGCGATGCCGCAGGTGAAGAAGGCTGAGCTAATTGAAGGGGTCGTCTATATGGCATCGCCGCTGAGACTCAAAAGTCATGGGGAACCGCATGGTTTTTTAGCCACCTGGCTGGGAACTTACCAGGCATTTACTCCAGGCGTGGTGGTGGGCATTGAACCCACGGTGCGGCTAGATCTAGACAATGAACCCCAACCCGATGCCGTATTGCTGGTGCCTGGGCGACAGGCCAGCATCGGCTCAGAAGACTACATCGAAGGAGCCCCGGAGCTGGTGGTGGAAGTGGCGGCCAGCAGTGCCGCGATCGATTTGCATGACAAGAAACGGGCCTATCGCCGGAATCAAGTGCAGGAATATATCGTCTGGCGCACGCTGGAGGGCCAACTCGATTGGTTGGTGCTGGAGGCGGGCGAGTATCAGGCTCAACGGCTCGATGACCAGGGCGTTGTGCGCAGCCGCATCTTTCCGGGGTTATGGTTAGCGGTGTCGGCGCTGTTGGCAGGCGATATGACAACGGTGTTGGCGGTGTTGCAGCAGGGGATAAATTCCCCGGAGCATCAAGCATTTATGCAGAAAACCAGCCCATAAACATCAGACAATTCACCCTGCTTAGTCTGGGGCTGATGGCTGTCTTAGTGAAGGGATCGGACAATTCCCGCAGTAGCCGCCATCCCCTGGCATTTTGAACAGCAGGCAGCAAATTCGCCGCCTGACCTTGGTGGGAGTCCCTGCTGACTGATCCGCAGAATCCTGAGTCATCGTCCGATACAGGGGATTGCGGCCAATTCCTGCCAAGCGATATGCGCTATCAAAAATGAAGGTTCTATCGGTTTGGCTATTTGCCTCCTGACCCACACAACGGCTCAGTTCCCGGTACATAAAATCGCAGATGTTGCCGGTGTTTCCCCACAGCACGGAGCGGGGGAGTCGGGTCAGGGCATTGACGCGATCGCTGAGCCAGCTCAAATGCTCAAACAGCGAAGTCCATACAACGGCATATAGGTCTGCCAGACTGGTCACCGTGGGCTGATGAAAACTATCCACCTCGCCAAAGCGGGGAGGATAAATGACAGCACTATCCAATCGATGCAGCGCGATCGCCTGAGGCACTTCATCCTTAAGCACGAGGCTGACATTTGCCAGAGAGCCATCAAGGCCAATACCCAGCCAGGTCATGGCGGGTAGAATCGCTGGCATCAGCGCGTTGACGTAGAATTTGCTCCACAGTGAAGCGGCGACAATGATATCGGCAATGTCTTTTTCCCGCTCCACTCGTTGAATGCTGCTCAGGAGCTGATTAGAGCCGATAAAATCGGTAGCTTTGATCACATCTGTACCGGGGGAAAGCTGGGTCAGCTGCAGACGATTTTGCAAAAACTCATCCAGCTGAGTCGAAAATGGGCTCAACTCGGCTTCTAAACGTTCGGGTGTTAATATCACAACTCTTCAGCCCAGAATCTCTAGTCCAGCAGGTGTTCAAACAGGTCATCCAGAATGCGGTTTGCTCCGCCAATGTTGCGCTCCGCCACCCAGGAACCGTAGGTTACGGGGTAAACGCGCCCCTGCTGAACGGCTTCCAGTTGCGCCCAGAGGGGATGCTGCTGCACTTTTTCGAGCAGTCCTTCTTGCGGGTCATATTCCATAAAAAAGATGGCGTCTCCATCGGCGATGTCTAACCGTTCGACCGAGAGTTCTTTGGTCCAGTTTCGTTCCTGCTGCCCTGGCGGACGGGACAACCCAGCTTCTTCTACCACACTGCCCATGAACGAATCAGGCAGATAGATGCGTACGGGCAGTCCAGGACCATAGTCGGCAAAAGATACGATGGACACTTCTATCTCGGTCAGGCGATCGCCCATGCGCTGCTGGAATTCTTGAATTCGATCTTCATAGGCTGTTAAAAGCCCTTCAGCTTCAGCCGTTTTTCCTAGAGCTGCCGCGTAGACCAGCAGATCTTCCTTCCAGCCCACATCGCCGCTGGGGGCCACGACGGTTGGGGCAATCTGGGAAAGTTCGCCGTAGATTTCAGGCGCGTCGAAGGAAGTGGCCAGAATCAAGTCAGGTTGCAGTTGCAGCATGGTCTCCAGGTTCGGCTGCTCGTAGCTGCCGAGGGACTCAATCCCGGCAAGCTGATCCTCTGAGTAAGACAGGTAATCTTCTAGCTTTGGGGCAGCGATCGGCTTCAGTCCCAACTCGAACATGACATCAAGAGGGCTGGTATCCAGCACAATCACCCGCTCTGGGTTGGGCGGCACGCAGGCTTCGCCCATTACGTGAGAGATGATTTGGCAATCGGCTTGAGCAGAGCCGTCTGAGGAAGACTGCCCCGTACAGGCAGCCAGCCCCAGCACGAAGACCAGCCCCAGCAAAAAGCTCCACCCAGTCTGGCGCATTCTTTTCTGCATTAGAACTCCCACCCTACGGTTGCCAGCACTTCAAAAGGAGCCCCCGGAAAGATGCGGTTACGGCCATTAGCCGATTCAAAATAGCCGACATCAAACAAGTTCTTGAAGTTGAGCTGGGCGCGGAATTGATCGCGCTCGTAGTAGACGGCAGCATCTGTCCGGAAGTAGTCGGGAATGGTAAACGTGTTGTCTAAATCACCGGGGCGTTCCCCCACGTAATACAACCCCAAACCAAATCCCAAGCCCTCTAAATTACCCTCTTGAAGGGTGTAAGTTGTCCACAAACTGGCGGCGTGCTCTGGCACATTATCGATGGAATTTCCCACCGGAAAGGTATTGTCCTCGGTGATGCTGGCATCGGTGTAGGCATAGCCTGCGATGACGTTCCAGCCCGGCAAGATTTCGCCCGCTACATTTAACTCGACCCCTTGACTTTGCTGCTCCCCTGTCTGAATTGAGAACCCAGGATTATCCAAATCATCGGTCACGACATTAGTACGGGTGAGATGATACAGCGCCAAGGTGGTAGAAAGGGCTCCCTCTAACCAGTCAGCTTTAACGCCAATTTCATACTGGGTGCCCCGTTGCGGTTCAAAAGGGGTGTTATCGACGCTAGAGGCAAATAACGTCTGCTCAAAAGATTGGCTAAAACTGCCGTAAAGGGAAATATTTTCAGCGGGTTGATAGACTAAACCGATGCGTGGGCTAAAGGCAGTATCGTTCTGACTAAATTCGAACTCTTCTTCTTCGTAGTCGTAATCGACAAAGTCAAATCGACCGCCCACTAGCAGGATAAATTGGTCAGAAAACGTGAGCTGATCCTGCACGTAAACGCCGATGTTGCTGGCTGTCTCACGATAAGGACTATTTTCGCCAATGATAGGGCCTAAAGGCTGGTTATAAACCGGGTCAAAAATATCAATTGTGCCAATTTCCCGTCGCGTATAAAGTGGGCCTCTGCCGATTCCATACTGATATTCGGTGCCGATTACCAGTTCATGATCAATGCCGCCGGTTTCAAAGTTGCCGATCGCTGACAGTGTGGCTACATAGTCATTTCGAGAAAAATTGGGGGCATCAAAGTCGCTGCGGACAAAGGCTCTTCGATTAAGGGTGCGTAAATCAGCTTCCAGGCCAAACGAGCCAACAGAATCCTGAAAGTTTTCCTCCCAGGTGAAGCCAAAGGTATTGCGTAAGCGCCAGTCTTCGCTAAAGCGGTGCTCTAGGTCATAGCCCAGACGCAGGGTGCGGCGATCGTTGCGATCAAAACTGGGCTCACCCAGGAAAGTGCTGATCGGGATGTCGCCGTTGGGGTTCGGCAAAATCGTGCCTTCAATCGGCAAGCCCCGTTCATTGGGGTATTGAGCATCTAAATACTCCGCTTCAAACGTCAGGTCAGTATCGTCGCTAATGTTCCAGGTAATGACGGGAGCGACCAGATAGCGATCGATGTCAATTTCATCAATAAAGGTATCAGACCCAAAAATGGCGGCATTCAACCGATAGCTGACCGAACCATCCTCCGTCAGCGGGCCAGACAGATCAACCGCCCCCTCATAAGTATTAAAGCTGCCGTAGGTCGCTTCTACGTCGTAATATTCGTAAGGCAGAGGCCGCTTGGTCACGATATTGACCGCCCCACCTGGCGCAATCTGACCGTACAGAATAGAGGCTGGTCCCCGCAGGACTTCAACCCGCTCTACGTTAGTCAGGTCAAAGCCGCTTCTGCCCAGATCGTTGTCGGCCACGCCATTACGGAGGAAAGTGTTGCCGGTGGCAAAGCCCCGAATGGTAAAGCCATTGAAGATATCCCTGGGGGAGGTGCCTGTGGTAATGCCGGGGGTGTTACGCAGCACGTCGAGCAGGTCAAAGGCTCGCTGGTCTTCGATGACCGCTTCGGGAATCACCTGAACAACGGCGGGAATATCCAGCAGCGGCGTATCGGTGCCGGTGCCAACGGATGCGCTGGACGGGTTATAGCCTTCGTCGTCTTCTCCGGTCACCCCAATCCGAATGGCGTCATCCTCGCCCCCGGCTAGGGCGACCCCTGGCGCAACGCTGAGCACCAGATTACCCGCAGCGATATCGATCTGTACTTCAGGGGGAGCATCGGTTCCCGTAACTGAGATTTGCACGCCGCCATCGGGTAACTCGGTCACACTGACCAGAGCGATGCCCTCTGCCGGACCAAACTGTTCTGCTGCGGCCTCGGTTGTCAAATTTAGAGTGGCGTTGGGAATGTCTGTAATCAGGGCATTACCCGCCACTCGCGAGTCACCCGCCGCTAATGGCTGATCTGATATCAGGGTGATACTGAGTCCCTCTGAAGTGGGATTGATCTGCACGTCGGTGATAATTGCCGTTTCTGTCGCTTCGACTTGGGCTAGCCATTCATCCACGGTCAGAGCCGCCGATTCGAGTTCCGGGTCAGGCGGCGAGTAGCCCGTCACCGCAGAGGGCTCTGACTCAGGATTTGCCTTGTCTACAGCATTTGTTGCATCGGCCCAGGCGGGGGGAATCGCGATCGCCCCGACGCACCCCGTTGTGAGCAGCCAAATACGAGCAAATTTCAAAGACACCATTCCTCACACACCAGTATTGATATTGATTCTCAAGTAAGAGAATCCTACCGGGCTCTGGAGGGGGTGTCAGTTCCCAGGCGGATCAAATTCATCCCCAGCCGGATCTTTATTAGCGCTTTTGGCCGGCCCGCAGGTCTTTTGGATTGATGCCAAACTGCTTGCGGAAGGCGGCGGCAAAATGTCCCTGGCTGCTGTAGCCCACGGTGGCGGCGGCCTCGGTGACCGAAATTTCCTGCGCCTGAAGGAGTTGACGGGCTTGCTCTAGCCGCTGCTGGCGTAGATAGCCAAACACCGTCGTGCCAAACACCTGACGAAAACCGGCTTTGAGTTTGTAGTCGTTTAAACCCGCCAGCCGGGCCAGTTCCACCAAGGAGGGGGGATCTGCCAGCCGCTGTAGCAAGATCTCGCGGGCAAACTGGATGCGATCGCGATCGTCCCGGTTAATAGGAACTTTGGCTGAGCTGTGAGTTTGGCTTGAGTCGATATACAGCGCAATCAGTTCGATGGATTTTGCTTCGAGATAGAGCGATCGGGTCAGCCCCTGATAAGGACATTGGAGCATCTGCCACAGCGCCGTTTGCATCGCCGGTGTAATGGCGATCGGGTCAAGAAAAGGGCGTTCATGCTGGCCTGCCAGCATTTGCTTAAGGGATGGAGGCAGCGTCGATTCATGGTTTGCTAATAAGTCCAACAGCAATGCCGGAGCAAGGTGAATATCGACGGCGAGATAGTCCTGTTCAGCAAATTCATGCCACTTGCCATCGGGAATTTGAGGTCCTGATAGATGCACATGATGATCCGTAAATCTGGCCTCTTGGTTGAATTGAATGCGAGTGGTCAAACCAAAAATGAACTCGAAACAGTTGTTAGCCGCTGAGGAAACACAATTAATCACGTCTTGATGCAAGCGGTAGCGATGCAGCGTCAAAAAAATACCGCTGGGCAGCCCAATATCTCGCTTGTAGCCCTGACCCAACCAATCTGGATAGGCCAACGTGTTGTCCTGGGCCTCGGCTAGCAGTGCTGGCTGCGTGCGCTGAGAATGCTCTTGTAATACTTGGCGGAGTTCGCCTTCTTCAAAAGTAATAGTCATCAACCCGTCAGCCTTTGTTTTCTCACTTTACTAATGAGATTACCTTTCAACAAGTGGTTGATGGTATCAAGGGGGTGTTTTTTACTGTCAAGTCAGGCATTGAGATCGCCGGGGACTATTGGTTACCGTTTTCCAGCGATCGCACCCGACTAATGGGAATACACAGCGGCGTCCCCACCACGGGGTCACGAATAATCCGACTGTCTAACCCAAAGACCTCTCGCACCAGGGTTTCGGTCATCACCTGCTGGGGCTGGCCCTGGGCGTAGACAACCCCCGATCGCAGCGCAATGATCTGATCGGCATAACGACAGGCCTGATTCAGGTCATGGAGCACCATGATGATGGTTTTGCCCTGCTGGGTATGGAGGTCATGGAGCAGATCCAGCACTTCAATCTGGTGGGCCAAGTCTAGATAAGTGGTGGGTTCGTCCAGCAGCAGCATGTCGGTGTCTTGAGCCAGGGCCATCGCGATCCAGGCCCGCTGGCGCTGCCCACCGGAGAGGGTATCGAGGGGGCGGTTGGCGAACTCATGGAGATGGGTAGTGGCGATCGCTTCTTCTACCTTTAACTCATCCTCTTTGGACCACTGCTGTAGCCAGTTCTGATGGGGATAGCGCCCCTGCGCCACCAATTCTCGCACCGTCAGCCCCTCTGGAGCGGTGGGACTTTGGGGCAAAATACCCAATCGCTTGGCGAATTTTTTGGTGGGCAGGTGGGCGATCGCATCCCCTTCCAGGTAAACGGTGCCGCCCCTGGGCTTCAACAGTCGCGCTAGCCCGCGCAGCAGGGTGGATTTGCCGCACCCATTCGGCCCCACCAACGTCGTAATTTGCCCTTGAGGAATCGCCAGGTCGAGTCCTTGAATGATGACGTTACCATCGTAAGCCAGGGTTAGCTTTCGGGTAGATAGGGCAACTTGGGTGGCAACATCTAGCATCATTAGTTAGGAGTAGATTCCAATAATGGCTAGATAAGATTGTACGGGAAAAGCTCCAGCCTTCACCGTTTCAGGTGTCAATTCTAAAACGCTGTCATCAAAGCTTGATTGGTCGACTACACTGATTCTCATTAAAAGCAGCTGTGTCAAGAAAGACTGCTCAAATTCTGGCGACGCGCTGAATGCGATAGATGCTTAACCCGGCAATACCAGCGGCAAGCATACCCATGACGAGCCGCCTGAGGAGCAAACTCGGGTACATGGCTCAACACCTGTCTGATCGGTCAACTCAGATGGGCGGGAAGTAACGACAGAATCACAATTGACCCAAACAGCAGGCTCGCCGACGTTTCGATCATCGCAACATATTGGATTTTGGTATTGCAATACCAGTCTTTTTGCCAGAGAATCAGCGCAAACTTGAGGAGGGCTACGCTAAAGGCTCCTGCCGTGACCGGGGCCAGCCAGTTCGTCTGCCACAAGAGCACAACCAGGCCCGTGCTGATCGCATGGCACAGGAAACCTCCCCAAACAGAAGCCGTTCGAACTTTTCGTAGCTTCACCGTAAATATAGCGCTAGAGAAAAAGAGCGAATTTAATAGCCAAAGGGCGATCGCTGTAGTCGAAAGCGTCCCCGTAGTGGCGACATAGGCCAGCGGCGCGGTGCCACAAACGGCGGCAAAGGTGATCAGTTCATTCCCAATGGATTTTTGCTGTCTCTGCCAAATCGAGAGACCATCAATCAGGGTGGCAACGACAACTACTCCATAAAGGGCTATCAGCAACCCCGGCTGGGGATGGTGCCAAAGCAGCCAGAGGGCGATCGCACTGGCGATTCCGCCATAAATGCCTAGCCACACTAACAATCGTGGTTTCCAACTGCGCCGCTGTTTGATTTGCTGGCTAAACGGATGCTCGGCTTGAAAGCCACAGTAGGCACAAATTAATGCCAGTGTGGTTGTCCAAGTCCATTGCTGGGCTGCCGCTGCCCCCGTCAAACAGGACACAACTAACATCACATACACCCCATGTTCTGGTGATAGGGTCGGGTGATACCACGATTTGCCAGAACGGGGAGCGATCTCGGTTGTACTCATGGCGATATCCCTAACTCGATGACGATAGGGTCAGGACAAAGGCCAGGTTAGTGGCAGCTTCCAAGGCATGGGGAGCATTCGCCGCCATAAAAATGAACACCCCCGGAGATAAAGCAATTTTTTCGCCATTCAGCGTGAGCGACCCCGTTCCCTCCATCACCTGCACGGTGGCATGACGGGTAGAAGTATGCTCGGAAATTTCAGTACTTGCGGCCAAACAAAACAGGCTGTACTGGCACAGTTCATTTTTCCAAATGACTTTGTTCAGCACGCCAGCATCAGGATATTCGATGTAATCTTTGAGCTGAATGAAGACCGTGTGGGGAGAAATGAGGGTAGTGGACATAGTTTTTAGAGAAGTGATTGAGGGATTGATTGCGGGACGTTTTGGTGATGGCGTGGCGGTCAGCGTTTAGCTTTAGAGCCAGTTTTCCATGAGGGGTTTGAGCGTTTGAATTTGGTCAGTGGTGAGTCATTTAGGGGCTTGGGCCTGCCGTAGTCAATGCTGGAGCGCGGTCAAAGCCTCTATTTTCTCGCCGTCAATACGACATAGCCAAGGTCGCTGCTATGGCGCATGAATGTCTTGCGCATATCCAGGATGCGCTGACGCAGAACCGGACGAGTAAGCATATTCCAGCCTATGGTCAACAGGGTCGATATGCCTTCTTCTTGAGCGATGCGGCGGGGATTCAATAGGGACATTGGCCCAAGGTCAGACTGTTCTACTGTGAGTCCCGCCTGTTGGCAGGCGGCGATCCAACTCCCGGCAGACAGGGGCGCAGCGTTGACGCGGATAGTGGCAGATAGGTCACGGTGAATCGCTTCGGCGTTAGCAGCTTCGGCTCGCAACTCATGGCTCAGGAATTGACCACCGGGCTTGAGGCGATCGCTAATTCCCTGCAAGATCTTGGCCTTGCCCACTGCCGACTGCATCGTCAAGATGGCTTCTGCCAGCACATAATCGAACTGTTCAGGGATGCGCTCCAGGTGAAAAATATCACCTTCAATAACTTGCACTTGATCCGTGAGTCCAGCGGCGGCAATGTTTTTGTGGGCGCGGGCAACACTGTCCGGATTTTTCTCAATGCCGACGACCTTGACTCCGTATCGCTGAGCCAGCGCGATCGCGCTATAGCCAAAGCTAGCAGCCAGTTCCAGCACCGTTTCACCGGGCTGAAAGTTGGCCCAGGCAAAGAGTTGCTCGGTGGCTGTATCGCCCCCTGGACGGAGGGCTTGCTTACCCGCTGCGGCCAGCACCTGATGCCCCGGCGCAGTCTTGAAGTTGAGTGGGCTTTGGGTCTGAGTCATGAGTTTTTACCTCAGAAAGTACCTTGAGTTTGACAAAGATTCTCAATACGTTCTATGAGGTAGCTCATGAAGGTCAGCATTTTTGAGAACGGTGGGGAAGGGTGCCGGGTGCGGGGGCTGCCTTGAACCGTAAACCTTTCACCTCTATGGCAAACGGCTGAGGCAAGAATTACTCTCATCTAAAGTAGGATCTGTCCTGTGAATTTAAACGGGTTTTTGCCTTGGCTTCTCAGATTGATGTCACGCAACTTCAAGAAATCTCGCTGTTTGCCGATCTAGACATTGCGTTGCTTCAGCAATTAGCGAACTACAGCCGTATGAGGTCATATTTAGCGGATGAAGTGGTGTTTCATGAGGGGGATGCCCTGCCGGTTGGTTTGCATGTATTGATGTCGGGCCGTTTGCGTATGACCAAAATTGCAGCCTCAGGTAAGGAAACAATTTTGCGGATTTTACCGGCGGGGGAGGTGTTTGCTGCTCCAGCGCTATTTGGGAATGGACAGGCTCCGGCAACGGTGGCGGCGATCGCTCCAGCAACCGTACTCACGCTAGATCGACAAGCCCTACTGGACGGTTTTGCCCAGACCCCAGAACTCGCCCTCCACTTGTTGGCAGTCTTCAATCAGCGGTTGCAACAGCTGCACCAGCGGGTTCATGGTTTAGTGTCGGAGCGGGCGATTGTGCGGTTGGTCAACTATCTTGAGGCAGTGGCCGACTATGGCGGCACTGACCCCGTCGCGGCTGGAGAGCGTCTGCGATCGCGCCTGACCTACTACCAGATTGCCCGCAGTATTGGCATCACCTACGAAGAATGCGTCCGACTGTTTAAGCAGCTCAAACCGGCGGTCACTTATCGCCGAGGCGGATTGGTTACCTTGATAGACCGCCCCCAACTTCACACTCTCAGTGCTGGCTTACCGCACCCCCTGCCCGCCGACTCAGAATGACAAACATGGGGCTTGCCAACTGAGGGCATCCGCCGTATTCATGCACCTAAACCCCGTCTAAGTTGAGAACTGGAGTTTTGTATGATCGGGCAGAACCTCACCTAACCTCTCCTTTCAAAGGCTACCGTGTACACACATCTCGGCCCTCACCCCCTCAGTCCCCCTCTCCCAA
>Ga0076930_101017_pt1 | contig 18195 bp, 16 predicted proteins | sample HotLakConsoUCCRE_FD_71149 | JGI IMG/M metagenome (GOLD analysis project Ga0076930, IMG submission 71149) | Hypersaline microbial mat communities from Hot Lake, Washington, USA - Hot Lake Consortium UCC-RE (version 3) (version 3) ...
CTCCGGTCAAGGCTCATCGACCGAAGGCTTTCGCCAAAAAATCGCGTTCCACCACGAGCTGGCCGATCTTGGCGTGGAGCTTCTCGACGTCAGCCTCACGGCTCGCCTCCGCAGCTTCGGCCTTGCCGGAAAACACCGACACCATCCCGTCCATTGCCTGCTTGCGCCAAGTCGAGATCATCGTCTGATGCACCCCGTGCTTGGCCGCCAGCTGCGCCAGCGTCAGCTCCCCCTTCAGCGCTTCAAGGGCCACCTTCGCCTTGAAATCCGCCGAATAACGCTTCCTCGTGTTCGCCATCGATATCGTCCTCTCGTCAGAGCGATACCAGCTTATCTCCCTGTCCGAAATCCGGGGGCCACCTCACAGCTTCCCGGCGTGCTGGACAAGAACAACACCGGCTCGAAAGTGTGGGCCGACACGGCTTATCGATCAAAGAAGAACGAGGCCTGGCTGCAGAAGAACGGCTATGTGTCCGACATCCACCACAGGAAGCCGAAGGGGCGGTCGATGAGCGAACGAACCGCACGGGCCAACGGCCGCCGCTCAAAGATCCGTTCCCTCGTGGAGCATGTCTTCGCGCAACAAAAATCCCGCATGAACCTGTTCGTGCGCACGATCGGCATCGCACGGGCCAGAACCAAGATCGGCATGGCCAATCTCGCCTACAACTTCACCCGTTTCGTCTGGCACCAGGGGCAAATTGCGTCCGCATGACGCCAAAGCCGGCGGAAAGCGCCGCAGCGGCGTCGAAATCGACAAAAACGAAACCCCAAATCGACAAAACGAGACCCAGCGACGCGCTTCATGCCATGCCGGACGCCATCGTGATCCCTACTGGACCGGAAAACGTCGGTAGTTCGAGGTGTCCAGCCGATCCTTGCCCTGATCGAGAACCATGTGCGCGCCGCCGAGCGTCTGCATGGCGACGACACGACCGTGCCGCTTCTGGCACGCGGTGGTGCGAGAAAGGCCCGGCTCTGGACCTATGTGCGCGATGATCGCCCCTGGAATGGTGGTGATCCGCCAGCGGCGTTCTTCCGCTTCTCCCGGGATCGCGAGAAGAGCAATCCCAATCAGCACCTCGCCGGATGGCAAGGCATACTGCAAGCGGATGCCTATGGGGGATACAATGATCTCTATCGCGAAGACCGTGACCCGGGAGCCGTGACCAGCGCCCTATGTTGGTCGCATGCGCGCCGCAAGTTCTTCGAGCTGGCCGATATTGCGGGCAATGTCAGCAAGGGCAAACCGGCCCATCAGATCTCGCCTGTCGCATTGGAGGCGGTGAAACGGATCGACGCCATCTTCGATATCGAACGAGAGATCAACGGGCTGGATCCCGAGGCCCGCCTTGCCGTGCGCCGGGAATTGTCGCGTCCGCTGGTCGATCGTCTCCATGTCTGGCTATTGGAAGAACGTGCCAAGCTGTCGAGGCACAACAAGATCGCCAAGGCGATCAACTACATGTTCGAGAAGAAGGGCCGCTGGCAGGCCTTCACGGCATTCCTCGATGATGGACGGATCTGTTTGACGAACAACGCCGCCGAACGTGCTCTGCGGGGCGTGGCTCTGGGACGAAAATCGTGGCTCTTCGCCGGTTCGGAACGCGGGGGACAGCGAGCCGCTGCAATGTACACCCTCATCGTCACCGCAAAAATGAACGATATCGACCCGCAGGCATGGCTCGCCGACGTGCTCGCCCGGCTGCCCGATATGCCCGCGTCACGCGTGCATGAGCTTCTGCCCTGGAACTGGAAGAAACAATCCATCGCCGAGGCTGCGTGACCACGCAGTTGAACAAGGTGCATTCCGTCGAAACCATCGATCGCGTCGCAGCCGAGCTGGGCGAATCCGTCGATCTCCTCCATGAACTCGCCATCAACATGGAAACCGAAGACGGCGTGATCTGGGTCTACGGCCTCGGCGATGAAGCCGTCCTTGCCTTCTCACCGTTCGGCATAGAAAGCCTTCGCGAACTCATCAAAATACATCGCGAAGAAGGAACCTGATTCCCCACGGCCCTCGCCGGATGGTTACGAAGCACCAGGTCGATCAGTTCGTCCTTTGAGAGCCGCTGCAAATCACCACGATCCATGCCGCCATGGATTCAGGCTTCTTGCCCGATGGCAAGGGGGGGGTGGGCAATTACCGCGACATCGACTTTTACCTGAGAGCAGTCGCGCGGCTCGGAGGCTATCTCGATCGCGCTTCTGATCCACCACCAGGGACGACAGTTATATGGCGTGGCTTCTCCCGCCTGGCCGACCTCGTGGAAGGAGCCCGCATCGCAAAGCCGCCAACGGAAACTTATGGGTAACTGCAAGCCTCGCCGGAGCGTTACGGCTCAACGAGGAATTCCGCCGCCGCATCAAGACCAGACCGTGCTGCCCTGCGCCGAAACCGTGCCGATGCTGTCTGGGCGCTGCTCGCCTCCGGTCAGATCCAGATGCGCAAGGTCGATGGATGGGAGACGCTTTCTCAACCAATCGAGCCGATCACGCTTGACCTCGCCGCCTGAGAAGCGGAACCTTCACATGCCCGGAACACGTCGCCAGGGAATTTCCACCAGATCCAAGACACGACCGACTCAAGGCAGTATATGGATTGGAAATGGGGATGAGGCCTGATGATCGCGGCAAAATTCCTTCAAGAGCATACTGAATTTTCGCGCCAGCAGGCTTTCAGGCTGCATTGCGGGAAACGCTACTCGCGCAACCAGGGAAATGCTCGGTGAGAAGGGACGTACGAGGAAGTCTAGCGTAGATTTGCCAAAAAGGGGAAAAGGATCGATCAGGCCGACGCCGACACCGGCTGATACCATGGCGATAGCTGTGGAGGTCTGATTAACGAAAAGCGTCTCGGCGACTTGCACTTGTTGCTGGCGGAAAGTTTCTTTGATTATCCAGCCGATCGATGTGTCAAAATTAAAAGTCACGATTGTTTCATTGACCAAGTCAACGGGTGTAATGATCTCCTTTTCGGCTAAAGCGCTATCCTTTCTGATTAAACAGACGAGTTCGGAGCCACAGATTTCTTCGCTATCGACCTTCGTGACCTCGCGAAGGGTATGAAAGAAGGCTAGATCCACCTTACCCTCGCGCACAAGTTCAACCACCTGCTGGGACGGAAGCGCGCTTATTTCCACCTGGACCTTGGCATGGTCCCGATGGAATTTCGAAATGATACCGGGAATGATGGTCGTCGCCAAGGTCGAGAGGGTTGCGATATGCAGGCGCCCCGCATGCAGATCACGCAGTTCCGTTACGAAATAATCCAAACAATCGAATCTGCCGATGATTTCCTGAGCCCTAATATCCAAAGCCTCCGCCTCTGCACTGGGATATAGGCGACCATTGGCGTGGTTGAAAAGCGGGATCCCGGTCTCCAGCTTTAGTTGCCGCAATGCCTTACTGACGGCGGGTTGTGAAATATGAAGAAGACGGGCGGCCCCTGTGACCGACCCTGTCCGCATTACGGCGTGAAAGATTTGAAGCTGTCGAAAATTCAAAAGCGCAATCCTTGCAAGTCATGGTCAGCCCGTGGGCTCCTTCAATTCCCGCCAAATTCAAAGTGTTGGAAAGATACTCGACTCGGGTTCGTTCAGGCAAGCAAAAGAATGCCGGTCAGCCACACCCCAGTGGATTGCACCTATCCGTTCTTCGTGAGTTTAGTAGTGCCTAAACCATAGATTTCCGCAGCTGCCGATGGACTGACCTTGCCATTCTCGACGTCAGTCTTCACCAAGGTGCGATCACGCGTTCGGGGATCACCGTACCCGCCACCACCGGCTGTTTCTACGACGAGGCGATCACCCTTGTTTACAATGGTGACGGTCTTCGATGAAATCGTTTCGATGCGCCCGTCGTTGCGGTAGAGTGTTGATTGTGACATTGCCCCCGGCTCGCCGCCCCCGGCACCCAACGCCGCTGTGTAGTGACGCTCGCCGCGATGGGTGAAGGAGATCGTGTCGGCCAGAAATCGGTATTCTCGAATGATGCCAAGCCCGCCACGCCCTCTTCCAGGACCGCCGGAATCGGGCCTCAGTTCGAATCTTTCAACCCGGATCGGCGCTTCCAGTGCCATGGCCTCGACCGGCATGTTCATACTATTGGTTCCGTCGGTTTGAATGCAGTCGACCCCGTCGCTTTTCAAGCTGCCGCCCGAACCGCCCGCAACCAGTTCGCTAACGATAAAGGGCGAGCCGTCTTCCCGCACGCCGCCGTAGGCCATCATCAATGACAGTCCAGCTGAGGATGCCGGAGCGATTTCTGGAATGGCCTCTGCAAGTGAGGCAATGAAAGCGCCGCAAAGGCGTTTGATGGTCGGGGTCCGCGCATTAACAGCCGCAGGCTGCCGCGGGTTGACGATGGTCCCCTCGGGGAGGTGGAGTGAGACTGGAACAAAGCAGCCACCATTCGTCGGAATGTGCGTGCCTGTCAAAGCCCGAGTGACGTAGTATGCCGCGGCTTGAGCTCCGGAGGGAACGCAATTTATGGGACCACGCACCTGCGCATTGGTTCCGGTGAGATCGAAATGAATCTTTCCGTCGCTGATCGTGACAGCGACTTCGACCTTTACGCGCCGGTCGAGATCGACGCCATCGTTATCGAGCCAATCGACGTACTTGAATGTGCCCTCGGGTAATCGCCGCAGTGCCTCAACGGTCATTTTCTCGGAACGGTCGATGAGTTCCGCAAACATCTTTTCAAGCTCTGGGGCGGTATAGCGATCAACTAATTCCCCAAGGCGGCGAGCGCCAACGGTGCAGGCCGCCAACTGGGCATGAAGATCGCCCATGAACACATCCGACATCCGAATGTTCAAACGAAGAATCTTTTCCAGCGTTTCATTGACTTGGCCAGAATCGATATACTTCATCGGCGGCAGCCGCAGTCCTTCCTGATAGATTTCCGTTGCATTTGTGGGAATCGATCCTGGCGCCATGCCACCCATATCTTGATGATGAACGGTCGTCACACTGAACGCAACGACCCGCCCATCGGCAAAGACCGGCAAGAACAATGTGATATCTGGCAAATGCGTCCCACCGCAGTAGGGATCGTTGAGGAGATAAACGTCGCCGTCGGTCATCGTGTTTTTGGGATAGGCCTCAAGCACAGCCCCAAGCGCTGGAATCATCGTAGCCAGATGGATTGGAATCGCCGAAGCCTGGGCAAGGGTGACACCATCGGCCATGAACAGGGCGGCGGAACAATCCATTCCCTCTTTCACGATGGGAGAGAACGAACTCCGCAGCAATGTAAGCTGCATTTCGTTGGCGATGCCATCGAGCTTATTTCGCACCACCTCAAGGGTAATCGGGTCAATAGCGTTTTCGATATCCATCAGATTTTGCCCTCCTTCGGCATCGCCGTAAGCACCAGGATATTGCCATGAGAGACGCGGCCGCGCCAGCCAGGTTCAACCAGTGTCGTCGTGTCGTTCTGTTCGATCACGGCCGGACCGGTTACTTCATCACCAGAATTGAGCCGGTCCCGGTCATAGACATCCGCCTCAACACGGCCCTCTGTAACGATAATCTCTCGGCGTCCCTTGTGGGCGCCGCCCTCGGCCCGCCCTAGTGTACCCGTGGCGGCTTCTCGTGTTTCGGCGCGATGAACCGCGCGCAGATTGACGATCTTGATTGGAGAGCGCGTATGGTGGCCGTATTGGCGTTCGTGCAGCGTACAGAATGAGTTGAACAAACGTTCCAGCGGTATTTCCGCGTCCAGTTCGAGTGGAACCTCGATGTAATGCGCCTGGCCGACATAGCATACATCGGCATAATAGTTCTTGGTGACCTGGTCGATGGGGGCTTGCTCCTGCGCCATTAGCCGGGCGCATTCGGCATCAAGTTCATCCAGAACGGTCCGGACGGGGTCCATTGAAAGTCCGGACAGGGCATGGGGAAAAGCCGCGGACACTTCGTGTTCGGTTGTGGCCGAGAGCAACCCTATCGCCGACAGAACGCCGGGATTGCGGGGCACAACAACAGTGCTTATGCCGAGTTCGCTCGCGAGCGCCGTGGCGTGCAAGGGACCGGCCCCACCTAGGGCAACGAGTGCAAATTGACGAGGATCGATGCCGCGGCTGATCGAAACCAGACGGATGCCTTCCGCCATTTGGGCATTCACGACGCGGTGAATGCCCAGAGCCGCATGATCCAACGACAACCCCAAGGGTTTGGCGACGACGGAGTCGATGACGACCCGTGCTCGATCCGGATCTAGCTTCAGGCTGCCGCCGGCGAAATAGCCAGGATCAATATACCCAAGCGCGACCGAGGCATCGGTGACAGTGGCCCATTCGCCACCGCGGCCATAGCAAGCAGGTCCCGGATCGGCACCAGCGGATTTCGGCCCAACGCGTAACCCTCCGGCCTCATCGATCCAGGCGATACTGCCGCCGCCCGCACCAATGGCGTTCACGTCCACCATCGGAACACGAATTGAATAGGTATCAAGGCTTCCCTCAGGACGGACCAGGGGCTGGCCGTCGAAAATCAGGGCGATATCGGAACTGGTGCCGCCGATATCGACGGTTATCAGGTCCTTCAATTGGGCTTCGGCGCCGGCCGAACAGGCACCGATAACGCCGGCCGCCGGCCCCGACAGGAACAGTCGCACTGGTCGTCGGCGGGCGATAACCGAAGAACACACTCCGCCTCTCGATTGCATGATCTGAAGAGGTGCGGGTGTGCCCGCTTCTTTTAAATCGTTTTCCATACCGGCAAGGTAACGATCGAGGCGCGGCTTGATATAGGCATCGAATGCTGTGACGCAGGTACGTTCGTACTCACGAAACGCCGGATCGACGGCCGATGACAACGATACCATGATATCGGGATGGCGCTCTGCGATATAGGCCGCAGCTTGGCGTTCATGTACCGAGTTGGCGAATGAAAAAAGAAAGCAAATCGCGATGGCGTCGACGCCCTGCTCAACCAGATGAGCCACCGCGACCTCCAACGACGCCGGATCCAGCGGCGTCTCAACATTGCCCTTCGGGCTGATGGCTTCGACGACGCCGCGACGCCGCGCGCCCGGAACCAGAAATCCCGGCGTTTCAGGTCGCAGCATCAAATCGTAGATCTGCGTACGATTCTGGCGACCGATTTCCAAAACATCCTTGAATCCTTCGGTGGTCAAGAGACCTATACGCGCTCCCTTGCGTTCAAGGACGGCATTGGTCGCAACCGTTGTACCGTGGACGAACCGAACGATCTGCCGGGAACTTATCCCCCACTCGTCGAGCACGTCATCCAGGACCCGACGGACGGCGGCCCCCGGATCTTCCGGTGTCGATGGCACCTTGGTCAGGCGCATCAGCCCGTCACTGCCATACGCAACGACATCGGTAAACGTGCCGCCAGTATCTATGCCAATTGAGTAGGTCAGAGAGGTCATGGATTACCTTTCATTATGTTTGATGCCGTCATTAGATGTCGCTTCGGCCGGCCACAGAGCGACGACCGCATCGACGGCAAGGGCACCCTTTTCACCGACGATAACGGGATTGAGATCTATGCTTTCTATGCGGTCACGACCGGCTAACGCCAGTTGCGACAGGGCCGTAATAACACCGCAAAGTGCTTTTCGATCCAGGACCCTTCTTGTCCGATAGCCCGACAAAATGCCTTTCGGATCGATCCTGTCGATCATCTCTTCGGCTGTGGCGGCATCGATGGGCGCCAGTTCGAGATGTGGGGGGCGCATGGCTTCAGCATAGATGCCACCGAAACCGAGCAGGATTGCCGGGCCAAGTCTGGCGTCGTTCTTAACGCCGAGCAATAACTCCACACCTGTGGCCATGCGCTGGACACCGAACCCGACCAGATCAGTGACATCCGCCATCATTTCACGCGCGGCCGTCATGACGGAAGCAGCATCGCCCAGGCCGACCCGAACCAGACCAGCTTCCGATTTGTGGGCGACACCGACGGCGATTCCTTTGACGACGACGGGGAATCCAATGGCTTCAGCCTCCTCCGCCGCCGTGGCGGGATCGGGGGCAAACCGCTCCTCCACCAAAGGAATTCCGAATTGGCGCAAGAGTGCCTTTCCCGTTTCTTCATCCAGTAAACCGCCTTTATTCGGGAGGGATAAAGCCACAGGAGAGAGTTCGCTCGATCCGCCATGTGTGCACCGCATCAGATCAGCATGCTGATAAAGGCCGGAGAGGGCCGCAGTGGCCGCGATAAGGGTGTCAAAAACTAGTACACCATCGCGGCGCAGCGACTGGATGACCGACTCCGTGGCCTTGCCACCCTGCCAACAGACCAGGTGTGGCTTCCGGCTATGAGCGACGACATCCCGTTGAAGCTTATGACCTTCGTCCTGGTACATGTACATGGTCTCAGCGTAGAGGGTAGCTCCAACATTGAGGTCGTCCTGAAATGCCAGCAGCGCAGCCCGTGAATGTGGCGCATTGTTTCCCGGCGGCCCGCTGGCGGAATCATGCGGATTTCCAACCCGCGGGACTGGCGTTTCGGCCAGTATCCGAACAACGGTCGCCGGTGCCGGATCGGCAATCGGAATGCCCGCCCGGCTCAATGCATCGGCAACAATCGTACAATAGCCACCCGATTGAGAAACTACCGCCACGCCCCGGTCCGGCTCTACCCTGTGCGACGCCAATACCCGAGCCGTCATCAGGAGATCATCGACATCATGCACCCGAAGGATCCCATAGCGCCTAAATGCAGCGTCTTCCAGCGCTTGGTCGGTGGCAAGCGCGCCACTATGGGTCAAGGCTGACTGTGCCCCGCGCTCCGATGCCCCTCCCTTCAAAAGGAGGAACGGTTTGTCGCATTCGCGAGCACGCTCGGCCAACCGAAACAGTCTTTGCGGATCAACAATCTTTTCAGCATAAGCTGCAATGCATTTAGTTTCAGGGTCATCCAACATGAATTCAACATAGTCGGCCAAATTCAGGTCCCATTCAGCACCGCTAGAAACCAATGCGGAAAAACCACCGCCGAACTGATGGCTCCGATCGAGCACCGAGGAGAGAACGCCGCCACTTTGACTGATTAGTCCGATTGGGCCTTTGGGAGCCGGGCCAGCCAGAACTCCGCTGCTCATGGTCATGGAAAGGTTGTTGGGCGGTCGTACGACACCGACACACACCGGTCCAACGATTCGCGGCCCGCCTGCAGCCAAAATTTCCCGTAAACGACGCTCATCATTATAGCGATCTATACTGTCCGGTGCCACCAGATCACCTAGCGCGATAGCGTAACTGACACCGTTAACGACGCATTCCTGTAACAAGTCTGGAATACGCGCTGGCCTGACTAGAATGACGACGACATCGACCGGTCCAGGAATGCTGGACAAGTCCGAATAACACGGCAGCCCAAATATGTTATTGTATCGGGGATTCACCGGCCAGATACCTCCAGTGTATCCCGAGTCAATCACATATTTTAGGACACGCCCGTTATACTTTTCGGTATCAGGCGATGCGCCAACAAAGGCTACTCCACGTGGCTCGAATAAAAACTTCACGACAGACCTTTCTTTATGATGAGTTCCTCATATCCTGATTGATTACCACTTTGTACAAGTGATGCGCTCAATACCAGCTTTAATCGCCTTTGAATAATGACACTTTTTATCATGAAAATTACTCTAATACGTATAGATTATTTGCAAACTAAGTAAATTTTTATACATTTATACCAAGTAATCGAGCCGCATTTTCATACATCCACTTACGCCGCACCGACTCCTTGAGTGGTAATGCGCTCATTTCGGCTACTGCACGGCCGATTGGTTGCATCGGAAACGATGTACCAAATATCATCTGATCCTGCAGAACGTTGTTTCCGTATTGGAGAAGTGCTTCGTAGCCAGTATTTTGAACAGCTAAATATTTCGGTCTAACAGCCGAGACGCCAATAAAGACGTTGCTGTGGCGCCATGCAACAGCAATTAACTCGTGGCACCAAGGCCAACCAGGCGGGGAAGCTATGACTTTTAGCTCAGGAAACGCAACCATTACCTCATCAAGAAGAATTGGTCGCCCATACTCCATAAGACATTTTGTTGAAAAGTTTGTCCCTACATGAATGTTTACTGGAATACCCAACTCAATACATTTTGCATATAGTGGGAACATTTTCTTGTTATTTGGGGGGAGTTTATGCTCGAAACATTGAAGATTAAGGCCACGTAAGCCAAGTTCTTTTACAGAATACTCTAATTCCTGAACAGCAATCGCCCCTTTATGCGGATCGACGCCAGCGTAACCAATAAATCTTTCACCGTGTTGTTTGCAAAATTGTGCAATTTCTGTATTACTAGATTTAATACCAAACGTTGATTCAACATCTTTTGCTTTCACCACAACAAAATTTGCACCAACCTTATCATACTCGCTTATGTAATTCTGCAAAGGATCAGTTTTTGTGCTGTCTTTTACCGCCCTCTCGCTGGTACTGTATACTCTTCGATAGTTCGAGAGATGAGAAACATTCGGGCAAAAGGCTGGGATTGGCGGACGACTATTGAAGTCAATCAAGGGCATCTTAGGGTTCCTTTCAGTAAGAAAATTTCGACTTCTGGCTGGGTTTTATCTCTGCTTCTTCTCAATGGCTGCTCGCAGTATCGTACCGCTGTACGAAGCAATCATGGCCAGAACAAAAGCCACAGCGAGTGATGTGAAGATCGTGATAACCACCGACGTTACCGAGCCCCGCAAGAGTAATTCGGGAGCATAGACGAACGCGAAGGGCAAAAGGAATGCCGGAAACCCGATCCGGAATGCTTCAAAGCTGGTTCGCCATGGGTCGGCTTGGGCGATCGACGCTGCCGCGTATGCGGCAAGAGCGATCGGTGGCGTTATGTTGGAAAGCATTCCAAAATACAGCACGAAGAAATGAGCAGCGATAAGATCAGCCCCTAGGTTAACCAGCGCCGGAACACACAAGACGGCGACAATGACGTAGACCGATGTCGTCGTCATACCCATTCCCATGATCAAGGCTGCCACCATCGTGAAAACTAGCCCGAGGAACAGGCTGTCACCGGCCACAAGCGTAATGTAGGACGTCAGCTTGACGCCAAGTCCCGTCAATGTGATCGTCCCCATGATGAAACCAGCGGCCGCGCAGGCCATCACGGTGGGAACCGCAATTCGCGACGACAGTTCCAGGGCGGCCAGAAAATCACGAAAATTGATCCTAGTATCGGGTCGTATCATAGCCAAAAACAACAGGGCTAGTATCGCATAGCTCGCCGCATAGGCGGGAGTGTATCCTTGGCTTAAATACCAGATCAAAACCGCGATCGTCAGCAGCAGATGACCACGACGCAGCAACACCTCGCTGACGATCGGCAGGGTATCGGTCGGGTGTCCGACCAGGCCCGCGCGTTTTGCCTCAAAATGAACAATCAAGGTACAGGAGATATAGTAAAGAATAGCCGGCCAGATCGCGTAAAGTATTATCTGCGAGTAGTCGGTACGCGTGTATTCCGCCATGATGAAGGCCGCCGCACCCATGATGGGCGGCATGAAGGCTCCTCCTGTCGATGCCACCGCTTCTACAGCACCGGCGAGCGTTGGTCGATACCCAACCTTTTTCATCAAGGGAATAGTGATTGAACCAGTTGACACAACGTTGGCGACGGGCGCACCGGACAACGATCCCATGAAACAGGATGACCACACGGCTGCTTTTGCCGGCCCCCCAGAATACCGACCAGCCAGGCCAAAGGCCAGATCCGTAAAAAAGTTACCTGCTCCCGATCGCAGCAGAAAAGCAGCGAAGATAAGAAACAGCATCACATAAGTTGCAGTTACTGCGATGGGTATACCGTAAACACCAGCGCTTTCCACGAACAGGACGCCTGTTACCCGGTGATGAGAGAAACCACGATGCTCAAAAAGCCCAGGGAAATAGGAACCGAAATAGGCATACAAAATGAAAAATAGCGTCAGGAGCGTAAGCGCCCAGCCAAGTGTTCGGCGCACTCCCTCGAGGACGAGGAAAGCCAATATGGGGAAAATGATCTGATCAGTGGCATTGGGCCACCCGACACGGCCAGTGATGTCAGGAAACTGATTGTAGATCACGATCGCCATCACTATCGATATTACGAGGCACAAAAAGTCATAGACTGCTGTAAAACGTCGTTTCCAAAAATTAATTGGTGGAATTTTACTGCCTGGAACCAGTAAATAGGTCAAAACCAGCATTGCACTTAGGTGAGTGCTTCTGAAGAGGAGCGCTTCTGGAGTGCCAAAAAACCCCGCACGAAGATGGTACAGAGCGACGCTTACAGCAACGGCAACAACGGCCAAGCTCCGCCACCAGGCCAGCCCCCGCACTTGTCCTTCGATGAGATCATCGATTCCGACGCGGCTTTGGTCTTGGATCGGCTTAAGCAAGCCAAACAGAAATCCATTGCGCAGCACGAAAACCCCTCCTCTGCCTGCATGTAAACCCGATTAACATTTCTTCCAAGGCGACAAAACTAAGAACAAAACTAAGAATCTGTTGCACAATCGCAATAAACGAAAATTAGCTACAAGATATAGTATCGAGAATTTATTTTTCGATACTATATCTTGATCTAAGTTAGCCACAAGCAAGATTCTGAAACAGAGTCTTAGGCGACGGAGAGCTGATTATTGCCTGATTAACAGGACATTTCCAATTCGCGCGTAAGGAGTCCAGATTCTCTGAATTCTGCGTTGGAAATGGCGGATATTCTGTCAAAGATACATCAGTTCGGGAGATCGAGACTAATTTCTTCAAAATATTGCCTTGCACCTGGATGAATTTCGCCGCCAGCAAGACCTATCAAGGCCGTTTCTGTAGCCACAAAGTCCAATGTTGGGGCAGCTTCCATCAGAGAATCACGGTTCTCAAGTGTCGTCTTGACAAATTCATAGACAAGGTTGGGGTCAAAATCTTTATGGGCGATCACAATAGTAACGTCACCGATGGTTGCAATATCTTCGTCGGGGTTGATGTCGTAGGTTCCCGCCGGTATTTGAGATAAGAATAAACCAGGAATATTTTCCAATATCGGCGTAGCAACCTCTTCCGTCACCGGCAACAACCTTATCGGCCTACTGTTGTGTGCATTGATCCACAAGGCAGTAGGATACCCTTGGAAGGCTGCGATGAAATCGACCTGCCTATCGGCCATGCCGCGCTGCATGTCGTCATAGCCGACATGCTCGACCTTGCCGCCATTACTGATGATATCGTTATAGGTGATACCGTATTGGGCAAGAATTTCCATTGTCATTGTATTGGTTGCCCAACTCTGGAGACCGGGCATGATGCGTTTGTTCGCCAGATCCGCATACGATTTGATGTCGGAATCGGCAGCCACACCACCATGATACACCACCTGGGCCAGCGCAATTACAAAACGGCTGTCCGGCCATTCGCGCTCGAAAGGATGCCTGCCCTGAAGAGCGGCATGCCAAGACGAGGCATATGTCATGGCCATGTCGGTATCCTGGCCAAAGCTTGCGGCTCGGGCGTTTTCTAAGGCACCGCCGGGAGAAACCGTAACGCTCAAATCTCGATTGATTTGCTGCATGGCAGTAGTTATGGCGACACCCGCGGGATACCAAGAACCGGTGGGGCTGCCGGATTGGATCGTCAGAGTCTGCGCCTGAACATGCCCGGCAAAACCCAAGCAGGTCAACGCGGTGGTTACGGCCGCTAAGTGACGAATTTTTGGAAAACTTACCATTTTGATTTCTCCCATAGTGAAGCCGGAGCCAATTTTATTTATGCATTATACTGATTTAAAATTACATCGCATGTCCAATACTTTTTTTTCCCCCATTGAATCACCTGAGGTTATGCCGCGTTAATCATCGGCTTCTCTGACTCTCTGATACCAACGGCCCCGATCCGTGATTCGCGGGGGATTAAACCTTGCCTATCCGTTTTTCACCCACACCCACTAAATGTGGGGTAGGTCCATTCTCCGGAGTAGAGCCCGTCGAAGGTCGGCGCAGCCGCCCCACCGGCGATTCCGAGCAATGAGCGGAATGCGTTGAACGGGCAGAGGGCACCAGGCCGAGAAAGGTCATGAGCTGGCGCGGACTATCGAAGCGGCGGATGTCGCCGACCTCGACGGCGAAAGTAGCAGCGACGAGGATTGAGACGCCGCGTATGGCCTGATAGGCGGCAACCAGCGGCGCCATCGACCATGCCGGCACCAGTTCCTCGATATGGGCGTCGAAGCGTTCGAGCCGCTCGCGGGCGTCGCGCACGGCGTCGACGTGATCCTGGAAGACGATCTGCTGGGCCGAATGCTCGAATTTCTGCGTAGCGAGCCAGCGCATGTGGGTGGCGCTCCAGTGCTTCCGGCCCGTGAAGATCCGGCCGTGGCGCAGGAGAAAGGACTGTATCTGCTGGCGCTTCTTGCGCAGGTCCTCACTCGCCGCCTCGCGGGCGCGCACGAGATCGCGCATCGCCTCGTGCACGTCGTCGGGCACCCAGATGCCCGTCAGCTCGCCGGCGCGAAGCCTCCGCGCGAGGGTGACAGCGTCCCGCCGGTCCGTCTTCACCCGTTCGCCAGCCCGCTTCGGGATCAACGAGGGTGCGACGACCTCACAGACGTGCCCCATAGCGGTGATCTGCCGATGCAGGCCATAGCCCGTCGGGCCCGCTTCATAGCAGACGTGCAGGCGCCCGTACTTCTTCTCCAGCTTGCGCATGAGACGCTCGACAGAGGCCGGCGTCGTGTCGATCTCGCCGAAATACCGCACCTCGCCCGTGCGACCGCCCTCCGCCACCGCGATGGCGTGGTTGTTCTTTGAAACAGCGACACCGACGTAGACGATGCTATCCTCTCCCATGGTCCGCCCTCCTTTGCTTCGGGCTCGGCTCGGCCATTCGAGCAACCCCCGTATGCTCAAGCGCGCAAAGGCTAAGGGCGGGCCGCCGTTGGCACCACGGTCATAACGTCTGAAGCGATTGCCGTGCCTGTCTCATAACTGTGCCGCGGTACACGAAAGGTTGCGCACTGTCATGTCGTCGAGCATTTGCTGGCGCAGCGGGCTCATATCGGGCATCGCGTTGCTCCTGTTGTTGAGATTGCGCTTCAACAGCCGCAATCCAAACAACAAACGCTTCATCCGCTGACCGTTCCGCCAAACGCCGTGTCAGCGGCTTCGTTCAATCAGGCCGCCCAGAAACTGGCGACTATCTTTTGACTATCCGTATTGACGCCAGCTTTCCTGAGGAGATACCCACAGTTCAAGCTGCCTCCGTAGCGTTACGCGCCTGCATGGGCACGAAATGCTTGCTCAGCGCGCTTGGTCAGGCGGTCTTGACGTCTAACGGCATGCAACATAAGGAATCCCGGTCAAGACACGCGATGCGGAAATGGTGGATATATGGTGAATCTGGCAATTGCAGGCGTCGGGCGTTGGGGGCGTGTCCTGGTTGATGCGGTGCAGGGCAATTCCGAGTCGGTTCGCTTCACCCATGCGGTCGCGCGCACTCCCGCTAAGGCGGAGGACTATTGCCAGAAACAGGGTCTGAGCCTGACCGACGATCTCGGCAGCGTCCTGACCAATCCTGATGTGCACGGCATCGTCCTCGCGACGCCGCATTCTCAGCACGGAGGCCAGATCATCGCCGCCGCAAAGGCCGGCAAACACGTATTTTGTGAAAAGCCAGTGACCCTAACAAAAGCCAGCTGCGAGGCCGCGATGGACGCCGTCGCGCAGGCCGGCGTGATCTTTGCAGCCGGCCACAACCGACGCTTCCTGCCTGCCATGGAGCAGCTCAAGAGCATGGTTACGGACGGCAGGCTGGGAACGATCCTACATGTCGAAGGCAACATGTCGGGCCATGTGGGCAATCGCTATAAGCCGGACATGTGGCGCGTCGACCCGTCCGAAAGCCCGGCGGGCGGCATGGCCGGATCCGGCATTCACGTCATCGACGCGATGATCCATCTCTGCGGCCCGATCAGCGCCGTCGAGGCGCAGAGCTTCCGGATCATCAACAAGGTCGACATGGACGACACCACTTCCACCCTGTTCCGGTTCTCGGCGGGTTGCTCCGGATATCTAGTGGCTCTGATAGCAACCGCACCGATCTTCCGCATCCAGATCTTCGGCGACAAGGGCTGGGCCGAGCTGCGGGGTGAAACCGCGCTGGAGTTCCAGCCGGTCGAGGGCATTCGCCAGGTTTGGACCTTTCCCGCCGTCTCGACTGAGCTTCGGCAGATTGAGGCGTTTGCCGCCGCCATCAGCTCTGGCACCGCATATCCAATATCTGCCACCGATGTCGTCAGCGGTGTTGCGGCATTCGAGGCCGTTGCCCTTTCCGCGGCAGATCATCGCCGCATCGAGATATGAGCGTTACCGCCTGACGACTAATTGCGTAAGACTTGCTGATGGGGCAGATGGTGGTGTTTCGGAAGGAGATGCAGGCGATGGTGTTCCTGCCCTTGATACTGATCACACGGGGCGCACTGATGCGCGGCACGCATCCGTTTCTACATTTGATGCGTGCCGCGCTCAGCGCCGGTGGCATGATCCCATATTATACCCGCTTGCGCTGAAGCGGACTCGCGAAGGGGATTCCCAAAGGCGCCGATCTCTGCCTCTCTGCCGAAAACGGCAGGGAGGCTGCGTATTGGATGAAGCCGGCCCTGCATTCCAACTTGATGCCGGCCACCTGTTCCGATTTCGTTCCGGCCGGCATTCCGGAACGGGCAGTTCCTGATGGTGGCGCGTTCCAACTGGCCAAAGCCTCCGCGCTGGCGCCTATAGTTTATACACGGCTGATCGTTGCCGTGGCAGCCGGCTACATCATGTTCAGCGAGATCCCGGATCTATGGACACGGATCGGATTTGCCATCATTATTACAAGTATCGGCTACAATAATTATCGCGAACGTCAATTGGCGCGGCAAGGTGCTGCGATGCCGCATAACCCGAAGGGAGTCTTCCATGACTGAAAAACGCCACCCCCAGTATTTGCTGACGCCCGGACCATTGACTACCTCGCTTGCAGTAAAGAAGGCGATGCAATTCGACAAGAGCTCCAACGGCCCGGAAATGGTCAGCCTCGTGAGAGGAATCCGCGATTACATCGTGGAATTGTCCCATGGCGGCAACACCTACGAGTGCGTTCCCGTTCAGGGCAGCGCCACATACGGAATCGAAGCCGTGTTCCAAACCCTCACCGACAAGAGCAAGGCCCGCGTGCTGGTGATCGAGAACGGCTATTATGGGCTGCGCCTGCGCGAGGTGCTGTCCGAAATCGGTATTGATATCGTCCGGCTCGAACTGCCAGTTATCCCGCCAGCCAGCGGATTGGTCGTTGCAGCAGCGCTGGACGCGAATCCCGGCATCACCCATCTCGCCCTGTGTCATTGCGACACTGGCACCGGCATCCTGAACCCACTCGAAGGGATTGCCGTCGTCTGCCGCGAACGCGGGGTCAAGCTGGTGGTGGATGCCATTGCCTCCTATGCCGGGTTCGAGATCAACGCCCCGGCGCTGGATGTCGAGGCCGTCGTCATTTCTCCAAACAAGTGTTTCGAGGCCGTCCCCGGCATCGCGCTGGTGCTGGTCAAACGCGAAAGCCTGATCGCCAGCAAGGGGTGGTCGCCCTCCTCGGTGCTGGATCTTTACGCGCAATGGGCGTGGCTGGAGGAAAAGGGCTTTTTCCGCACGACGCCACCTACCCATGTCCTGCTCGCACTTGCCAAGGCGGTGGAATTGCACAAGGCCGAAGGCGGCATAGCCGCCCGTCAGGCCCGCTACCGACGCAACTATGGCCGGTTGACCGACGGCCTGCGGCAACGCGGGTTCGTCACGCTTCTACCTGACGAATACGCCTCGCCGATTATCGCGACGTTCCACGACCCTGCCGACGCCGCCTACAGCTTCGCGACGTTCTATGCGGCGATGGAGCGACGCGGGTTCCTGATCTTTCCGGGGCGCCTGACATCTGCGGGCACTTTCCGGATAGGCACAATGGGCGATTTGACCGAAGACGACATTACCCTAGTCATCGAAGCCGTCCTCGCGTCGATGGAAGAGATCGGCGTCACGAATTTCTCGCCGGATCAGGAACACATCATAGTCGCCTGACGACTGGGGTCGGGGCTCCGTGGTCTCGATCCCTAAGAGCCGGATTTAAAAGTAGTTGAGTGATATCAAAGGGTTGTGATTCAACCGTCTTTGTCGAGAAG
>Ga0076930_101018_pt1 | contig 18189 bp, 21 predicted proteins | sample HotLakConsoUCCRE_FD_71149 | JGI IMG/M metagenome (GOLD analysis project Ga0076930, IMG submission 71149) | Hypersaline microbial mat communities from Hot Lake, Washington, USA - Hot Lake Consortium UCC-RE (version 3) (version 3) ...
GAGACCATCGCCGCCGAGGACATCCTCCACGACATGGGCGCCTTCTCGATCATCGCCTCCGACAGCCAGGCCATGGGCCGCGTCGGAGAGGTGATCATCCGCACCTGGCAGACCGCCGACAAGATGAAGAAGCAGCGCGGAGCGTTGCCCGAGGAGACCGGCGACAACGACAACATGCGCGTCCGCCGCTACATCGCGAAATACACGATCAACCCGGCGCTGGCCCATGGCGTGGCCCACGAGATCGGCTCCATCGAGGTGGGCAAGCGCGCCGATCTCGTGCTCTGGTCGCCCGCCTTCTTCGGGGTGAAGCCCGAGATGGTGCTGATGGGCGGGATGATCGTGCTGGCGCAGATGGGCGATCCCAACGCCTCGATCCCCACGCCTCAGCCCGTGCATTCGCGCCCCATGTTCGGCGCCATGGGCCGGGCGGTGGAGCATTCGGCGGTGACCTTCGTCAGCCAGGCCGCCCATGACGGCGGCCTGCGCGAAAGGCTCGGGATTTCGAAACAGACCCTCGCCGTGAAAAACATCCGTCAGGTGACCAAGGCCGATCTCGTGCACAACACCGCCACGCCCGAGGTGGAGGTGAACCCCGAGACCTACGAGGTCCGCGCCGATGGCGTGCTGCTCACCTGCGAACCCGCCGAGGTCCTGCCCATGGCCCAGCGGTATTTCCTTTTCTAGCCGCCGCCCAGCGCCCAGTATCAACTCACATGCAACCCGGCCTTGCATCGACAGGAGGTGCCGCCATGACGCCGAAGTTCTATCTGTCTCTCCAGGGGAGGAAACCGACCGACCGACCCATGGAGGTTTCCGATGGCCGATACGACGATGCACCACATGGCGCAGGCCTCGCGGCCGCGCCGCAACCTGCTCGAGACCTGGATGAACCGTCTCGCGCGGACCGATCAGATCGAGCGCCTGCAGGCGCTGAGCGATGCGGAACTGGCCCGCGCGGGCCTGAGGCGCGAGGATATCGTGCGCCACGTCTTCCGGGATCGCGCCGCCTTCTGAGCGGCATTCTGGCTCTGGCGGCGGCGGCTCCGGTCGCCGCCCAGGAGGCCTGCCCGACCCCCGCCGATCTGGAGGGCCGGGGCGTCACCATCGAGATGGACGACGGCACGCTCGAGACCGCCACCCGCCTCGGGCCGGACATCATCCGCGTGACCGGCACCTACGCCGGCGGAGCCGGGGACGGCTATGTCGTCGATCTCGCGCAGGGCGTCTACACGCTCGTCTTCCTCGACGTTTACGGCGGGGCGCCCGATGCCTCCACCCGGGCGACCTACAGCTTCGCCGACCCGGCGGCGGACATGCCCGCGCCCGCGCCGGGCAGCAGCGTGACGCTCGACGTCATCGGGCTCGACAGCAGCGGCGTCTTCACCGAGACCCAGACCTACAGCTTCGGGACGACCTATGTGCTCGACATCGGCGGCTGCAGCTTCGAGGCCATCGATGTCGAGGTGACCTACGACGAGTTCTCGAACGAGGTGGAGGTCTACACGCTCCTCACCGACCTGTCCTTCAGCGTCCTGACGGCCTTCGAGGACAGCCTCGGCCGGGACGAGTATCGCCCGGTGCGGATCTTCCTGCCATGACGGACCTGCCCCCGGCGCGCGCGGTGCGGCAGGCGGCCGGGGCGGGGCCGGGCGCGGCCTGCGACAGCGTCGCGCTGACCCATGACGAGCGCCTCCTGCGGCGGCGGCGGCTGGAAACGGTCGGGGGGGCGGGCGTCCTCGTCGATCTGGCGCAGACGGTGTCGCTTGCCCACGGCGACCGGCTGGTGCTGACCGACGGTCGCGAGATCGAGGTCGTGGCCGCCGAGGAGGACCTGCTCGCGGTGACCGCGGCCGCCGCCGATCTGCCGCGCCTCGCCTGGCATATCGGCAATCGCCACGCGCCCGCGATGTTCGCCGAGACCGAGGGCGACGCCTGCATCCTGCTGCGCCGGGACCCGGTGCTGCGCCGGATGCTCGAGGGGCTGGGCGCGGAGGTGACCGACCTGAGGCGGCCATTCACGCCCGAAGGCGGCGCCTATGGCACGGGCCGCACCATGGGACACAGCCACGGACATGGCGACGGGCACGACCATCATCACGGCGACACGGACAAGAGGCCCCGGGATCACGGGCATCCCGACGACGGGCACCACCACCACGCTCCCCGGCACGGGCATCCCGACCACGGGCATTTCCCCAGCGACCACGACGACGGACACGACCACGATCACGCCCATGACCACCAGCGCGGCCCCGGCGGCCGCAGCCCCGCCCATGACATCCCCTGATCCCGACGCCCTTCCCGGCGCAGGGCTGCGCCTGACACAATGGCTCTCGCCGGCCTTCCCCACAGGCGGGTTCGCGTGGTCCCACGGGCTCGAACAGGCGGTGGCCGACGGCGCCGTCAGCGACGCGGCGGACCTCGGCGACTGGGCCGAGGCCGTCTTGTGCCACGGCGCGGGCCAGTCCGACACGATCCTGCTGGCCGCCGCCCATCGCGCGCCCGACGCCGCCGCGCTCGCCGATCTGGCGGAGTTGGCCCTCGCCCTCTCGCCCTCAGCCGACCGCCGTGCCGAGACTCTGGCACAGGGCGCCGCCTTCGCCCGCACCCTGCGCGCGGTCTGGGACCTCGACGTCCCCGACATGGCCCTGCCCGTGGCCGTAGGCCGGGCGACCGCCCTCGCGCGCGAGCCGCTGGCGCCCGCGGCCCGGCTCTACCTGCAGACCCTGCTGACGACGCTCCTGCAGGCGGCCCAGCGGCTGATGCCGCTCGGCCAGACCGAGACTCAGCGCCTTGTCGCCCGGCTCACCGCGCTGGTTCCCGGCCACGTGGCGGCGACCCTGCCCCTGAGCCCCGACGACATCGCCCTCTTCACCCCCGCCCTCGACGCCGCCGCCATGCGCGCCGAGACGCTCGAACCCCGGATCTTCCGCTCCTGATGCACCGTCCTCTTGAGATGCCCGGGGTGACCCGGGCCATGCCCCCTACCCCGCCCGCGAAGGAGACCAGACCATGACTCTCTCCCCCCACGGCCCGCTCCGCGTCGGCATCGGCGGCCCGGTCGGCGCCGGCAAGACCACGCTGACCGCCAAGCTGGCGCAGGCGCTGAAGGACGAGCTGAGTCTCGCCGTCATCACCAACGACATCTACACGCAGGAGGACGCCGAGGCGCTGATGCGGATGCAGATCCTGCCCGCCGACCGGGTGATGGGCGTGGAGACTGGCGGCTGTCCCCATACGGCGATCCGCGAGGACGCCTCGATCAACCTCGCCGCCATCGACCGGATGCGCGCCCGCCACCCCGATCTCGACCTGATCCTGATCGAGTCGGGCGGCGACAACCTCTCGGCCACCTTCTCTCCGGAGCTCGCCGACGTGACGCTTTACGTGATCGACGTGGCCGGCGGCGAGGAGATCCCGCGCAAAGGCGGCCCCGCGATCACCCGGTCGGATCTCCTGGTGATCAACAAGACCGACCTCGCGCCCCATGTCGGCGCCTCGCTCGAGGTCATGGCACGCGATGCGAAGCGGATGCGCGGAGAGCGGCCCGTGGTCTTCACCGCCCTGCGCCATGGCGAAGGGCTCGGCGCCGTGATCGAGCACCTCGCCCGCATCGGCGGCCTGCCCCTGACGACGGCCCCGGTCCCCGCACACCCGTAAGCCGGGCTTCAGCCCGGCACACGTCCTCTCGCGAGGTCGCCCGCAAGGGCGGACGAGCGCCCCTCAGACCGCCTGCGGCAAGTCCCGCCCCTCGGCCCAGGCGCGCGCGTTCGCCACGGCGACCATGCCCATTGCGATCCGGGTCTCCACCGTCGCCGATCCCAGGTGCGGCAACAGGAAACACCGTTCGCAGGCCCGCAGCCGCTCCGGCACGAAGGGCTCCTTCTCGTAGACGTCGAGCCCCGCCCCCGCGATCGCCCCGCTCTCCAGCGCCTCGATCAGTGCCGTCTCGTCCACGATCTCGCCCCGGGCGATATTGACGAAGATCGCCTCCCGCTTCATCGCGGCAAAGACCCCGGCCCCCACGACCCCCGCCGTGTCGCGCCCGCCGGGCAGGCAGACCACGAGGAAATCGACCCGCGCCGCCATCTCCTCCAGCGTCTCGACCTTCTCGACCGGAAAGCCCGGGTCCTTCGCGGACCGGTTCCAGTAGAGCACCTCCATCCCGAACCCCAGATGCCCGCGCCGCGCCACGGCCCGGCCGATCCGGCCGAAGCCCGCGACGCCCAGCACCTTGCCCGACACATCCGTGCCCAGCATCCCCTTCGGTCCGAAGCCCTTCCACTCCCCGGCCCGCACCAGCCGCTCGCCCTCGCTGGCGCGCCGCGCCGTGCCCAGCATCAGCAGAAGGCCGATATCCGCCGTGGCATCGGTCAGCACGTCCGGCGTGTTCGAGACCGCCACGCCATGGGCGCGCGCGGCCTCCACGTCGATATGGTTGTAGCCCACCCCGAAATTCGCGAGCACCCCGCAGCGGATCTCCCCCGCCGCCTCGAAGGCCGCGGCGGAAAACCGGTCTCCCAGCGTCGGCACGATGGCGTCGTACTCCCGCAGCGCCGCCGCCGCCGCCGCCTCGTCGAGCGGATCGCGGCCCACGGTCAGGTCGAAACTCTCGCGGAGCGCGTCGAGCACCGGCTCGACCTGCTCGCGGGTGATCAGGCAGCGTTTCCTCAATGCAGTCTCTCCCCCTCGGGCACGTCCCTGTCGGGGCCGATCAGCACGATCCCGCCCTCCGGTCCCGTGACCCCCAGCACCAGAACCTCCGACACCATCGGCCCGATCTGGCGCGGCGGAAAGTTGACCACCGCCAGCACCTGCCGGCCGACGAGATCCTCGGGCACGTAATGCGTCGTGATCTGCGCGGAGCTCTTCTTCTCCCCCAGCTCCGGCCCGAAATCGACCCAGAGCCGGATCGCGGGCTTTCGCGCCTCGGGAAAGGGCTCCGCCCGGGTCACCCGTCCGACCCGGATGTCGACCTTCAGGAAGTCGTCGAAACCGATCTCCGGCGCCCGCTCAGCCACGCCCCAGCTCCCGCGAGCGCGCGGCGGCGGCATGGACCGCCCGCCGCAGCAGCGCCGGAAAGCCGCGCTCCTCGTCCATCAGCACCTCGAGGGCCGCCTGCGTCGTGCCGCTCGGCGAGGTCACGTTGCGCCGAAGCTGCCCCGGGTCCTCGGGCGCATCCTCGGCCAGTTGCCCCGCCCCGCCCACGGTGGCCTTCGCAAGCGCCATGGCCAGATCCCCAGGCAGCCCCTCCGCCTCTCCCGCCGCGGCCAGCGTCTCGATCAGGTGGAACACATAGGCCGGGCCTGAGCCGGACACCGCGGTCACCGCATCCATCTGCCCCTCGCCCTCGAGCCGCACCACCTGCCCCACGGCCTTCAGGAGCGCCTCGGCAAGGTCGAGATGCGCCGCCCCCGCCGCGCGATTGCCGACGATGGCCGTGATCCCGCGCCCCACGGCGGCCGGCGTGTTGGGCATGGCCCGCACCACCGGCGTAGCCGCGCCGAAGGTGGCCTCGAACCGCGACAGCGGCGTGCCCGCCGCCACCGAGATCACCAGCGTCCCGCCCCCGCCGAAGCCCGCGGCGCCCGGCAGGGCCGCCTCCATCATCTGCGGTTTCACCGCCACGAGAAGCACCGCGGGCCGCTCCGGCAGAGCGCCGCCGATCCGGACACCCGTCCCCCGCAGCCAGTCCGAGGGCGCGGGGTCGATCACATGGACAGCCTCCGGCGGCACGCCCCGGTCGAGCCAGCCCGCGAGCATCGCCGATCCCATCTTGCCGCAGCCCAGCAGCACCAGCCCCCGCGCGGCGATATCCTGAAGTCCCGTCATGGGATCACCATCCCCAAGGGCGCGGCAAAGCGCAACACCCCGCCGCCCCTCGCGCGCCTCTCCGCGACCGCCGCTCAGGCCGTCCCGTAGGCCTCGGCGATGGCCACCTCGATGGCGTCCTTGGGCGTCTTTTCCGCCCAGGTCACGAGCTGGAACGCCGGATAGAACCGCTCCGAGGCCATGACCGCCGCGCCGATCAGCGTGTCGATCTGCTCCGGTCCCGGCACCTGCTCTCCGGCAAGCACGAGGCCATAGCGCCAGACCATCATCTTCTGCTCGGCCCACCAGGTGAAGGCCCCCGACCACACGAGGTCGTTGGCGCGGTTCAGCACCTCGTAGAGCGCCGCTTCCCGGTGCGCCGGGGGCTCCATCTCGAAGGTGCAGATCAGCCGCAGAGTCTCGTCATAGGCGGACCAGGCCAGCGTGATCGAGTAGGTCCGCCACTGGCCCTCGACCGCCATGGCGATCTGGTCCTCGGCGATGCGGTCGAACTCCCAGTCGTGATGCTCCGCGATATGCTCGCAGAGGTCGATCGGGTGGATGTCGTCGCTGGAAAACTGCTCGGTCAGGGCCATGCGGCTCGCCTCCTGTGAAACTAGCAGAAGGCCTGTGGCAGCGCCCAACTCCTAGTTATCTGCTCTAGGGAGGCGGTCCATAGCCTGCCTCCTCACCAGATATGGTGGACGCGGGCGGGTCTCGGTGTAAAGCGATTTCTTGGGGACAAGATGTGAATTTTCCATGGCCCCCGCGCCGCCGCTGGCCCCCGCCCCCGCCCCGGTCTAGGTCTCGGGGCAGTCCCGAACGGAGAGCCCCGCGATGAACACCGACCTGCTGAAGCGCCTGTGCGAGACCCCCGGCGTGCCCGGCCACGAGGAGCGCGTCCGCGCCCTGATCGAGACCGAGGTCGCGGGCCTCTTCGACCGGGTCGAGACCGACGTGATGGGCTCGCTCCACTGCGTCCGCGAGGCCCGCACACCGGATGCGCCCCGCGTCATGGCGCTCTGCCACATGGACGAGATCGGCTTTCTCGTCAGCCACATCACCGACAAGGGCTTTCTCTACCTGCAGCCCGTGGGCGGCTTCGACCCACGCAACCTCTTCTCGCGCCGGGTCCTCGTCTGCACCGAGGACGGCGATCTCAGGGCGGTGATGAACCCGGGCGGCAAGCCCGTGCACATCTCCTCCCCCGAGGACCGCAAGAAGGTGCCCGAGGTCGCGGACTTCTTCGTCGACACCGGCCTCGGCCCGGCCGCGAAGGAGCGGGTGAAGATCGGCGACTACGTGGTGATGGACGAGCCCTTTCTGGAGATGGGCGACAAGGTCGTCTCCAAGGCGCTGGACAACCGCATCGCCTGCTGGCTCGGCATCGAGTCGATCCGCGCCCTCGGCCCCGACGCAGGTCGCGGCGCGGAGATCCACGTCGTCTTCACCAGCCAGGAGGAGGTCGGCCTGCGCGGCGCGCGGACCGCGGCCTTCAAGGTGCGTCCCGACATCGGCATCGGCATCGACGTGACGCTCGCCTGCGACACGCCGGGCGTCCCCGAACAGGACCGCACCACCGAACAGGGCAAGGGGTTCGGGCTGCACATCCGCGACGGCAGCTTCATCTCCGACAAGGGGCTGGTGCGCCAGATCGAGGCGCTGGCCGTGGAAAAAGGCATCGCCTGCCAGCGCACCATGCTGCGTGCGGGCGGCCAGGACGGAGCGGCCGCGCAACAGGCCGCCGCCGGCGCGCGCGCCATCGGCATTACCGTGGGCACGCGCTACATCCACACGGTGACCGAGATGGCCGACACGGCCGACCTCGCCGCCGCCCGCGACATCCTCGCCGCCTATTTCGAAAGCTTTGCCTGACGCCCTGACGCCGCCCGCGCGCGGCCCGTCGATGCGGCGCCCCCCGGGGCGCCATCGCATCCCCGCACCACGCCCGCACCGGACAAAGCGGGACGCCTGCGCGCGGACCGGCTGCCGGGGCTCCGCCAGTTCGATCTCTCCACGGGAGAGATCGCCGCTGCGCGGACCGGCTGCCGGGGCTCCGCCCGTTCGCGCCGCGATCTCTCCACAGGAGAGATCGCCGCTGCGCGGACCGGCTGCCGGGGCTCCGCCCGTTCGCGCCTCGATCTCTCCACAGGAGAGATCGCCGCTGCGCGGACCGGCGCGAACCCCCCTCAGCTTTTTCTGGCTTCAAATATTCCCGGGGGCGGCGAAAGCTCCCGGCTTTCGCCGGAGGGGGCAGCGCCCCCTCCCGCCCGTCTGCCGCCGCAGGCGGCGGGCGGGCTGATCAAGCGCGCGCCGCAGGCGCGCACCGCAGGATCACTTCGCTTCGAGCGCCGCGATCCGCGCCTTCAGCGCCTCGTTCTCCTCGCGCGCCTTCTGCGCCATGGCGCGCACGGCCTCGAACTCCTCGCGGGTGACGAGGTCGCGGTCTGCGAGGAACCGGTCGACCCAGCCCTTCATCGCCGTCTCGGCCTCTTCCCGCGCGCCCTGGGCCACGCCCATGGCATTGGTCATCAGTTGCGACAGATCGTCGAAAACCTTGCCCCGTGTCTGCATGTGTCAGCCTCCGGTCATGCTCGCCTCCTATATGGGCCCCGGGGCCGCCGCTCTCAAGGCGGCTCCTTGACAATCCCGAGGCCCGAACTCATCCGGGGGGCACCATGTCCGGCACCGGCATTCCTTTCCCCGACTGGCTCTCCCCGGTCCTCGTCTCGGTCGACCTCTTCGGCATGGAGATCGCCCTGCGCTGGTATGCGCTGGCCTATATCGCGGGCATCCTGATCGGCTGGCGGATCGTGGTGGCCGCAGTGGACCGTCCCGCCCTCTTCCGGGACGCGCGCCCGCCCATGACCCGCGCCCAGGTCGAGGACCTCGTCACCTGGATCATCGTCGGCGTCATCGTCGGCGGCCGGCTCGGCTTCGTGCTCTTCTACCAGCCCGCCTACTACCTCTCGAACCCGGTGGAGATCCTCTATGTCTGGCAGGGCGGCATGGCCTTTCACGGCGGCTTTCTCGGCGTCGTGGCCGCGGTCTGGCTCTGCGCGCGCAAATACGGCGCGCCGCTCGGATCGGTGGCGGACCTGCTGGCGCTGGCGACGCCGCCCGCGCTCCTGCTCGGTCGCACCGCCAATTTCGTGAATGCGGAACTCTGGGGCCGGCCCACGGACCTGCCCTGGGGCGTGATCTTCCCCGGAGAGCTGGCGCAGGACTGCCCCGGCATCGAAGGCCTCTGCGCGCGCCATCCCTCCCAGCTCTACGAGGCGCTGCTCGAGGGGCTGGTGCTCGGCGCCATCCTTTTCTGGGGCGCTTACCGGCGCGGCTGGCTCAGGACGCCCTGGCTCGCCTCCGGCGTGTTCTTCCTCGGCTACGGCGCCGCGCGCTTCGTCGTGGAGCTCTTCCGCCAGGCCGATCCGCAGTTCATCACCGAGACGAACCCCATGGGCCATGTCGTGCAACTGGGGTCGTGGGGCCTCAGCATGGGCCAGCTGCTGTCCCTGCCGATGATCCTCGCGGGTCTCGCCGCGATCGCCCTTGCGCGCCGCGCCCGCCCGCGCCCCGCATGACCCCGCTGCAGGAGATTCTCCTGCGCCAGATCGCCCGGACCGGTCCGATCTCCATCTCCGAGTACATGGCGCTCTGCCTCTCGCATCCCCGCCACGGGGTCTATGCCACCACGGATCCCCTGGGCACGGCGGGCCATTTCACCACCGCGCCCGAGATCAGCCAGATGTTCGGAGAGCTGATCGGCCTCGCGCTCGGCCAGGCCTGGATCGACCAGGGCGGCCCCGGGCCGGTGACGCTTGCGGAACTCGGCCCCGGGCGCGGCACGCTGATGCAGGACGCGCTGCGCGCCCTGCGCCGGGTTCCGGGCTTTCCCGAGCGCGCCGAGGTGCATCTGGTGGAGACCTCGCCCGCCCTGCGCGCCGTCCAGCGCGCGCGCATCGGCAGTGCCGTCTGGCACGACCATGTCGAGACCCTCCCCGAGGCGCCGCTCCTGCTGATCGCCAACGAATTCTTCGACGCCCTGCCGATCCGCCAGTTCCTGCGCCGGGGCGACGGCTGGGCCGAGCGGGTGGTCGGCGCGACGGGCGACCGCCTCGTCACCGGCCTGACGCCGCCCGCGCCGCTGGCCTCTCTCGCCCACCGGCTCGGGGATACCGAAGAGGGCCAGATGGTCGAGCTCTGCCCGGCGCTCCCGGCCATCACCGCAGAGATCGGCCGCCGCATCGCGGCCCATGGCGGCGCCGCGCTGGTGATCGACTACGGCGACTGGCGCGCGCGCGGGGACACCTTGCAGGCGCTCGCGCAGCACAAACCCGTCGATCCCTTCGAGGCACCCGGCACCGCCGACCTGACCGCCCACGTGGATTTCGAGGCCATCGCCACCGCCGCCAGCCCCGCAATCGCCAGCCGGATGACCCCCCAGGGCGTCTTTCTCGAGCGTCTGGGCATCGCCGGGCGGGCGCGGCACCTGGCCGAGAGCCTCGCCGGGGCGGCACTCGGGGATCATGTCGCGGCACACCGCCGCTTGACCCACCCCTCCGAGATGGGCCACCTCTTCAAGGTGCTCGGGCTCACGCCGCCCGGCGCCCCGCCCTTGCCCGGTCTGGAGCCATGACGCTCGACATCATCACCTCCGACCTGCTCGCCCCGCTGCCCCACGGCTTCTTCGGCCGGGACGGCGGCGCGTCCTCGGGCGTGTTCCGGGGCCTGAACTGCGGCTACGGCTCGTCGGACCAGCACGAGGTCGTGCGGATCAACCGCGCCCGCGCGGCCCTCGCGCTGGGGCTGAACGCAGAGGCGCTGGTGGGCGTGCACCAGGTCCATTCCGCCAGGGTGGTCACCGTGACCGGCCCCGAGACCCCGCGCGAGGAGGCCGATGCGCTGGTGACCGCGACGCCCGGCGTCGCGCTGTCGGTGCTCACCGCCGACTGCGGCCCGGTGCTGTTCGGAGATGCCGCGGCCGGTGTGATCGGTGCCGCCCATGCCGGCTGGCGCGGGGCGCTGTCGGGCGTGCTCGAGGCCACGGTCGATGCGATGGAGGCGCTCGGCGCCACCCGCGCCGGCATCCGCGCCGTGATCGGACCCACGATCAGCCAGCGCGCCTACGAGGTGGGACCCGAGTTCTTCGAGACCTTCATCGCCGAGGAGCCGGACAACGCCCGGTTCTTCGCCGGCGGAGAGGGCGACCGGATGCAGTTCGACCTGCCCGCCTTCGCGCTGCACCGGCTGCGCGCGGCCGGGGTGGGCGAGGCGCAATGGACGCGCCATTGCACCTATGCCGATCCCGAGCGCTTCTTCAGCTACCGCCGCACGGTCCACGCCCGCGAGGCCGATTACGGCCGCCTGATCTCGGCGATCCGTCTCTGACTCCGGGGCAAGGCCGCGTTTCGCGTTCGTGGCCAATCCGGGCCGGCGTCACTCATAATTGCCGCTCAGGCGTCAAAATTCCGCCGCTCCGCCATGGTGAATCCCGCGTTACCGGCCCGGGAGCCGGACCAACGCCAGAGGGGGATGCCATGAAGGACCGCACACGGGTGATCGACCGGATCCAGTCGGAGGCCGCGCGCATGAAGGTGCGGATGCCCTTCGAGCGCGGCGCGCCGCGGGCCGCCCTGATCGCCCGCCGTCAATGGCAGGACGAGATCGTGAGCCTCGCACAGGCCCGCGCCCGCATCACCGCGGCCGCCCGCCGCTTTGACCTCGACCAGGCCCTGCGCTGAGAGCACCGGTCGCGGGCCCCGCGACCGCGCGCCCGCCACCCCGCGCCCTCCACGCCGGGCCTGCCCATGGGCGGCAGTCCGACCCATCCGCCCCTGAACCGCGCAGGGCGCGACGCCTCCTGCGGACGGCGCGTTCCCCGGGGCCGATCGACGCCGCCAGACAGCCGCGGATCGGCCCGAAACGCGTCCGGATCCTGCGCCCGACCCCCGGCACGGACGGCCCCCGCGCGCATCCGGCGCCCCCCGATGCGGCGCCGGGTTCGACCCCGTCGCCCGTCCGCGCGAAGCCCCAGGCCGATTCGCCCGCGCCGCGCCCGTCCCCGCGGAAATGTGGCGCAGGTTGTAGACCCCTCCCGAACGATCCCCTTTGGCACCGTCCGATTGTCCGGGCCTTGCGGGCCGCGGACCCCGGACGCTTGACCGGGCCTCGTCTCCGGACAAGAACGGGGCATCCAGAAACGTCCTCTGACGTCGTCGGTGGGGGCCGACGGACGATGTGACCAACCGCAAGGTGTTCGCATGACGATAACCCCTGCCCGCGCGCGTTTCGACGTCCGCAAAGCAAGACCTCCCGTGCCGGACGGACGCCCGCGCCAGCTCATGCGGCGCTACGAGGTCATGTGGCTGGACGACCGGGGCGACATCGCGGAGCGCACCGCCGTCGCGCCCGCCGTTCCCGCTTTCGAAGCCGCCTTCGCGGCCTTCGCCCGCGGCACGCTCTTCGCCACCGAGGCGGGGCCCGTGGCGATCGAGGACCTGCTGCCCGGCGACCGGGTGCGCACCGTGGACGCGGGCTTTCAGCCCGTGCTCTGGCGCGGGGCCACGACGATCGTGCCGGGCGCGCGGGGCCAGTCGCCGCTCATGGGCTCCCTGACCCGGATCGCGGCCGATGCTCTGGGCATCGCGCGGCCCATGCCCGACCTCGTGCTCGGGCCGCTCGCACGGATCTACCACCGGACCGAGGCCGTGCAGCGCATCACCCGGGCCGACGGCGCCTTCCTGCCCGCCCGCGACCTGATCGACGGCTGCAACGTGATCGAGCTGACCCCGCCGTCGCCGGTGCAGGTGTTCCACTTCGGCCTTGCCGCACAGCACCGGGTCTTGGCCCAGGGCGTCGAGCTCGAAAGCCACCATCCCGGCACGCTGCACGAGCTCGGTCTGCGCGGCGATGCGCTGGCGCTCTACATGTCGCTGTTTCCGCACCGACCGGACCTCGCGTCCTTCGGGCCGATGCGCTTCAGCCGCCTGCGGCTGTCGGATCTCGATCTGCTTGGCGTCGCCTGACGGGCGGCGGCCGGTCAGGCCTGCCGCGCCAGCCGCTCCTCCAGAACCTCGAAGGGCACGCCGGGCTCCCCCTTGGCCTGCCGGATCACCAGCGAGGTCTTGACGCTCGCCACATTGGGCGCGGCGGTCAGGGATTCCGTGAGGAAGGTCTGGAAGGTCCGGAGGTCGGGCGAGACGCATTTCAGGATGAAATCCACCTCGCCGTTCAGCATGTGGCACTCCCGCACCAGCGGCCAGGAGCGGCAGAGCGCCTCGAAGGCCGACAGGTCCGCCTCGGCCTGGCTGACGAGGCCCACCATGGCGAAGACCTGAACCTCGAAACCGAGCTCGCGCGGGTCCACGTCGGCATGGTAGCCGCGAATGTAGCCCTGCTCCTCCAGCGTGCGCACCCGGCGCAGGCAGGGCGGCGCCGATATGCCCACCCGGCGGGCCAGCTCGACATTGGTCATCCGCCCGTCGGCCTGAAGCTCGGCCAGAATCATGCGGTCGATGGCGTCGAGGCGCGTGCCCGGCATCCTGCCCTCCCGGTTTTCCGTTTTCTACGTTGAGCGCGCCCATCACGCAAGAATATTTCGCGCAGGCGCAAGATCGTTGCACTAACTGGCGGTTTCCCGGCAGGGTTTCAAGAGCCGGAGCGAGGGCCTATATCCCGACCTCTGACCGGAACGCAAAGGGGATGGCCATGCCCGGGACTCGTCACACGAAGCTGCTCATCGTCGGCTCCGGGCCGGCAGGGTATACGGCCGGGGTCTATGCCAGCCGCGCGATGCTGGAGCCGCTTCTGGTGCAGGGGCTCGAACCCGGCGGCCAGCTCACGACCACGACCGAGGTGGAGAACTGGCCCGGCGACACCGAAGTGCAGGGCCCGGACCTGATGGTCCGCATGGAGGCCCATGCCCGCGCCATGGGCACGGAGATCGTCTCCGACATCATCACCGCGCTGGACCTCTCGCAGCGACCGTTCACGGCGCAGTCCGACAGCGGCACGGTCTATACCGCCGACGCAGTGATCCTCGCCACGGGCGCGCGCGCCAAATGGCTCGGCCTGCCGTCCGAGGACGCCTACAAGGGCTTCGGCGTCTCCGCCTGCGCCACCTGCGACGGGTTCTTTTACCGCGGGCAGGAAATCGTGGTGATCGGCGGCGGCAACACCGCCGTGGAGGAGGCGCTGTTCCTGACCAACTTCGCCTCCAAGGTCACGCTGATCCACCGCCGCGATGAGCTGCGCGCCGAGAAGATCCTGCAGGAGCGGCTCTTCAGGAACCCCAAGGTGGAAACCCTCTGGCACCACGCCCTCGACGAGGTGCTGGGCGAGGACAACCCGAAGGGCGTCACCGGCGTGCGCGTCCGCGATGTCCGCACCGGGGAGACGCGGGAGGTCCCCGCCAAGGGCGTCTTCGTCGCCATCGGCCACGCCCCCGCGAGCGAGCTGGTCAAGGACCAGCTCGAAACCCACATGGGCGGCTATGTGAAGACCGTGCCGGGCTCGACCGAAACCGCGATCCCGGGCGTCTTCGCCGCGGGCGACATCACAGACTGGAAATACCGTCAGGCGGTGACCAGCGCGGGCATGGGCTGCATGGCTGCGCTCGAGGCCGAGCGGTTCCTCGCCGAGCAGGGCGAGACCGAGGGCAAGGACATGACCCTGCCCCTCGGCTACGGCGTGCCCGTCGACGCCGCCGAGTAGCACGGCCACCCGCACCGGACCGGGCCCCGGCATCGCGACGATACCGGGGCCCGACAGGCGGACGGGAAACCCGTCCGGGCGGCAGCCGACTGCCGGGGGGAATTTACATTGCCGGCAGCATCACGGTGTCGATGACATGGATCACGCCGTTCTACTGCATCACGTGGGGAATCGTCACTTTGGCGACATTCCCGGTCTCGTCGGCCAGCCGGATCATCCCGTTGCCGAAGCTCGCCTGCAGGGTGCAGCCGCCCAGCGTCGGCACCGCATAGGTCCCGCTCGGGTCCGCGGTAAGGCCGCGGATCGCGGCCGACATGGCCTCGGCCGAGGCGACATGGCAGGTCAGCACGGTCTGCAGCATCTCCAGGTTCTCGGGCTGCAGCAGCGTGTCGACGGTGCCCGCGGGCAGTTGCTCGAAGGCGGCGTTGGTCGGCGCGAAGACCGTGAACGGCCCGGGACCCGACAGCGTCTCGACAAGGCCCGCGGCCTCTACCGCGGCGACGAGCGTGGTGTGGTCGGCAGAATTCACCGCGTTCTCCACGATGGTCCGGTCGGCGAACATCGCCGCCCCCCCCACCATCGGGTTCTCGGTCATCGTGGCCTGCGCATGGGCGGCCCCGCCCAGCGCAAGGGCGGCGATGGCGGCGGCAGCGGACAGCGAAAGTCTCGTCATGGGAATCTCCCTCGGGTCTTGGTTGATCGGGCGCGCGATTGCGCCGGATACTCACGTCACGAGCGGGATCGCCGGAGAGTTTCACGATGACGCAACGTCAGCTTTGCCGAGCGCCGTCTCAAAGCGGCCGGACCGGCGCCGCGGCGAGGACCTGCCCGGTCGGCAGACCGGTCGGCGAGCCGCCGGGTGGTTCCTCGCTGACGGCCAGCGTCAGTTCCGCGGCGACGGGGGCGAGCTCCGGCGGCAGGACCAGCCGCGAGGCCTCGCCTTCGAGAAGACCAAGCGAGACCGGCGCGGCATCGCCGGCCAGCGCCCAGAGCTGCAGCACCCGCCCCGAGGGCGGCCCGCCCGCCCGGCGCTCCACCCGCAACTCGCCCCGCCCGGGATCGTAGCTTGCAACGAGGCTCAGCGCCCCGTCCTCCGCCTGCAGTTCGGCAGTGAAGGCGGGGGAGAAGCGCAGACCCGGCAGCGGCGCGACCAGCACGAGGGCGAGGGCGACGGCGCCAGCCACCGCGACGCCCGAAAGCCAGCGCAGCCAGCCCGGTCCCGCCACGGGCCGCGGCGCGAACAACCGGGTCTCGAGCCGCCGCCGCACGCGCCCGGGCACCGGCACCGGCGCCACCTCCTCCGCAAGCTCCGCCAGCGCCGCCTGCCACCGCGCGACCGCCGCCGCCAGCCCGGGCTCCCGCGCGAGGCGCGCCTCGAACTCCGCCCGTTCGGCACCCTCCAGCAGGGACAGCGCGTATTCCGCTGCCAGCGCGTCGTCCTCCGGGGTCAGCGGCTCGGTGCTCATCTCGCCATGCATTCCTTCAGGCGCTGCAGGCTGCGGCGCAGCCAGGTGCGAACGGTGTTCAAGGGCATTCCCCGCCGCTCCGCGAGGTCGGCATAACTCAGCCCGTCGAGATAGACGCCCACCACCGCCGCGCGGTGCGCGGGGTCCAGCTCGTCGAGGCACTGGACGATGCGCGCGGCCTCCGACCGCGCCTCCGCGACCTGTTCGGGGGTCGCACCCGGCGCGGGCAGCGCCTCGGCGGCCTCGGTGCCCACCTCGCCCCGGCGCCGCGCGCGCAGCCGGTCGATCGCGGTGTTCCGCGCGATCGTCACCAGCCAGCCCATGGCGTTCCCCGCACCGGGCACGAACCGGCCCGCGGCGTTCCACACCTTCACATAGGTCTCCTGCACCGCGTCCTCCGCCGCCGCCCCGTCCTTGAGGACACGCAGGCAGATGCCATGGAGTTTCGCTCCGGTCAGGTCATAGAGCCGTCCGAAGGCCGCCCGATCGCCCAACGGCAGCCGCGCGATCAGCGCCTCGATCTCGTCCTCGGGTGTCACCTGGAGATGCCGCCGCTCCGGGAAATGCTCTTCGGGCGACACTTGCCGATGAGGGCATCGCGTGCAATCGGGACGAGCCGAAAGGGCCGATCCGGCCCCGTCCCGCAGATTTGCTGCAACGCAGCAACAAACCGCCATGCACCTGTCGGTTGTCCGCCATGCCCCAGCGGAAATCGCCCCCCGGACGCTTGCGCTTGCGCCCGGCGGCGGTCTAGGAGCGCGCCAACTCCAGTCAAGCCGAGAAAGTCAGATGGCCATCGAAAACCTCGCCCCAATCCCGGAACTCTACGTCTCCTACGAGAGCGCGCAGAAGATGAAGGCCGAGGCGGCGAATCTGACGTCCTGGGACCTGACCGAGCGGCAGATCTGCGATCTCGAGCTCCTGATGAATGGCGGGTTCAACCCGCTCAAGGGCTTCCTCACCGAGGAGGATTACGACGGCGTCGTGGAGACCATGCGCACCGCCGACGGTCACCTCTGGCCGATCCCCGTGACCCTCGACGTCTCGGAGAAATTCGCCGAAACCGTCGAGCTCGGCCAGGACATCGCGCTGCGCGACCAGGAGGGCGTGATCCTCGCCACGATGACCGTCACCGACAAGTGGACGCCCGACAAGTCCCGCGAGGCGGAAAAGGTCTTCGGCGCTGATGACGAGGCCCATCCGGCGGTCTACTACCTGCATCACCGCGCGGGACCCGTGTATCTGGGCGGGCCCGTCACTGGCATCCAGCAGCCGGTGCATTACGACTTCCGCGCCCGCCGCGACACGCCGAACGAATTGCGCGCCTATTTCCGCAAGGTGGGCTGGCGCCGCGTCGTGGCCTTCCAGACCCGCAACCCGCTGCACCGCGCGCATCAGGAACTGACCTTCCGGGCCGCCAAGGAGGCGCAGGCGAACCTGCTGATCCACCCCGTGGTCGGCATGACCAAGCCCGGCGACGTGGACCATTTCACCCGCGTGCGCTGCTACGAGGCGGTGCTCGACAAGTATCCGCAATCCACCACGCACCTGAGCCTCCTGAACCTTGCCATGCGCATGGCCGGCCCCCGGGAGGCGGTCTGGCACGGCATCATCCGGCGCAACCACGGCTGCACCCACATGATCGTGGGCCGCGATCACGCCGGCCCCGGCAAGAACTCCGCCGGAGAGGATTTCTACGGCCCCTATGACGCGCAGGACCTGTTCCGCGAGCATCAGGCCGACATCGGCCTCGAGATGGTCGACTTCAAGCACATGGTCTACATCCAGGAGCGCGCGCAATACGAGCCCGCCGACGAGATCGAGGACCGCGACAACGTCACCGTCCTCAACATCTCGGGCACCGAACTGCGCCGCCGCCTGCAGGAAGGGCTGGAGATCCCCGAATGGTTCTCTTTCCCCGAGGTGGTCAAGGAACTGCGCCGCACCCGTCCGCCGCGGTCGCGCCAGGGCTTCACCGTGTTCTTCACCGGCTTTTCCGGCTCGGGCAAGTCGACCATCGCCAACGCGCTGATGGTCAAGCTGATGGAGATGGGCGGCCGCCCGGTCACGCTGCTCGACGGCGACATCGTGCGCAAGAACCTCAGCTCGGAGCTCGGCTTCTCCAAGGAGCACCGCGATCTGAACATCCGCCGCATCGGCTATGTCGCCTCCGAGATCACCAAGAACGGCGGCATCG
>Ga0076930_101021_pt1 | contig 18136 bp, 9 predicted proteins | sample HotLakConsoUCCRE_FD_71149 | JGI IMG/M metagenome (GOLD analysis project Ga0076930, IMG submission 71149) | Hypersaline microbial mat communities from Hot Lake, Washington, USA - Hot Lake Consortium UCC-RE (version 3) (version 3) ...
ATCCCCTCCCCGGGAGCCTGGTCCGGGACGATCCCCCCCAGGTAGACCACGTGGGGCACGCCCTGCATCGCATCCACGAAGTTCAGGGCGGCGGCCCTGTCCTGGGCGGCGAAATCCTCTCCGGAGGCCATGGAGTGGACCAGGTAGAAGGCGGCGTCCACTCCCTCTCCCACCCCATCCAGCGACCCCCGGTCCAGGAGGTCTCCCTCCACCACCTCCACCCGGTCGGCCCATTCCCTCCCCTCCACCCGGCTGGCATCCCGCACCAGGACCTTCACTCTGTGCCCCCGACCAAGGAGCCGACCCACCAGGCGCCCTCCGATGTAGCCGGTGGCCCCGGTGACGAGGAAGTACATGACGATCTCCAGGAGGAGGGAAGGAGGTGGGTGGAGGCTTCGGGTACCTTCGTGGGTCGTTCAAGGTCCACCGGCAGGCGGGGGTGCCACGATCTGCTGGCCCTGCGGGGGCTCCGATCACAGATTGATGGGGAACCCCTGCGCCACCCCTGGCCCCGGAAGACCCATGCCGATGCCCGACACGTTCCGCCGCTCCGCCGCTGCCGCTGCTCTCCTCCTCATGTTCCTGGCCGCTCCCGGAGTGGCACAGCAGGCCGCCGGTACGGAGGCCGCCCGGGTGGTCCGCCTCCAGGCTGAACCCCAGCAGGTGGAACTGGTGGTGGGGGAGAGCCGCTCGCTGCGGGTGACGGCCCGGGATGCCGCGGGTGCCGTGGTGGACGTTCCGGTACGGATTGTGGGGCCCAGGGGTGATGTAGAGCTTGATGGAGAGGTGGTTACAGCGTTGTCAGCAGGCAACTTCGAAGTCTTCGCAACCCTGGTTGTACCCCCGGGCAGTGGGGTGGAACCCCTTCGCCTCACCATCCCTGTGCGGGTGGAGTGGCCGTCGGTCTCCAGGGTGACGGTGGAGGGGGCGGGGGAGCGGCTCTTCGTGGGGACCCTTCACCGTCACCGGCTCCGGGCGTTCCACGGCGACGGCTCGGAGCGCTCCCACCCCCGGGCCAGCTGGCGCTCCTCGGATCCCTCCGTCGCGGTGGTGGACGACTTTGGCGACGTGCGGGCCAGGGCCCCGGGGCGGGTAACGGTCACCGCCAGTGTGGAGGGGGTGTCCACCAGCGTCGAATACCGGGTGGAAGCGCTTCCGGAAGGAGCCACCCTGGAGCTCTCCGGGGGCGGCACCGAGGCCCGCACCGGCGATGTCCTCACCTGGACTGCCACGGTCCGGGACGGGGCCGGCCGAGCGCTGGCCGACGTCCCGGTGACCTGGGCGCTGGCCTACATTCCCGACGACAGCATCATGGCCCCTGCCGCCCCCGGTCAGATCCAGGGGGGGAAGGTGGTGGCGGATGTGCCGGGGCTCTTCACGGTGGTGGCCACCGCCGGCCCCCTCACCTCCACCGCCAGCTTCCGGGCGGTTCCCCGGGACGTGGTGCAGACGGTGGACTTCGTGGGGCAGGGACGACGGGACCACATCCGCACCACCGACCTGTGGGTCTTCGAAGGCGTGGATGGCCGGGACTACGCGGTGACCGGGGCCAAGGTCTCCGGAGGCTGGGCGTACGTCTGGGACGTCACCGACCCCTCCAACATGGTGGTCACCGACTCCATCCTGGTGAACGCCCGGACCATCAACGATATGAAGGTCTCTCCCGATGCCCGGTATGCCACCCTCACCCGGGAGGGGGCCTCGGACCGGAACAACGGGTTGATCATCCTGGACATGGCGGACCCCGCCCACCCGGTGGTGGCCGCGGACTTCACCGACGGGCCCAGCGGTGGGGTGCACAACGCCTTCCCCACCAACGACTACGTCTACGTCCTGGCCAACGGGGAGAAGTACATCATCGTGGATGTCCGGGACATCCGGAATCCCAGGGCGGTGGGGGAGGTGCAGCATGGGGACTGCCGGATCCACGATGTGTGGGTCCATGACGGCGTGGCCTACTCCGCCCAGTGGGAGTGCGGGGTGGTGGCCTACGATGTGGGGAACGGGCGATGGGGAGGCACCCCGGAGAATCCGGTCTTCATCAACGCCTACCCGGTCCCCAGTGGAGCCACCCACGCCGTCTTCCCCTACCGGTCGCAGTCGGTGGACCGCTTCTACCTGTTCATCGGGGACGAGATCATGAACCGCCGGGGCTATGCCTGGGCGGGGCCCTCCAATCCCGGCTCCTACCAGGACCGCTACGATCCGGTCACCGGCGAAGGGGGCTTCCCCGTGGCCACGGCGGGCTACATCCAGGTGGTGGACTTCACCGATCCGGAGTCGCCGGAGATGGTGGCCCGCTACGAGGTGAAGGAGTACGGGGCCCACAACATCTGGGTGGAGGATGACGTGCTCTACCAGGGGTACTACGAGGGGGGCCTCCGGGTGGTGGATGTCTCCGGCGAGTTGAAGGGGAACCTGTACACCCAGGGGCGGGAGATCGCGGTCTTCAAGCCCTATGACCCCACCGGGTACGTGTCCAACGCTCCCATGGTGTGGAGCGCCATGCCCCACAAGGGTCATATCTTCATGTCCGACACCAACTCCGGCATCTGGTCGGTGAAGCTCCAGCCGAAGGGACGCCCCGTCTCGTGAAGCTCCATCCACACTCCAGAGGAGACGCCCGCGCCATGAGCCACTCCCCCTTCCGCCTGGCCGGTGTGGTCCTGGCCCTGTCGCTCCTCCTGGCGGCGCTGGTCCCGGCGAAGGCCTCCGCCACCTGGTCGGTGATCGCGGTGGACGGCCGTACAGGCCGTATCGTCATCGCCTCCGCCACCTGCGTCCCCCAGGGACGGCTCCTCACCTTCCCGGCGAAGGGGCTCATGGATGTGCAGGCCATCGTGATCCCGGGGGTGGGTGTGGCGGCCGCCCAGGCGGGTGTGGACCGCACCCGGGAGAACCAGCGGCTCATCTACGCCGAGATGAAGAAGGGGACGGACCCCGCCGAGATCCTCCGGATGCTCTCCTCCGACCCGGACTTCCAGCGCCGCCAGTTCGCCATGGTGGACCTACAGGGACGGATGGCCGGCTTCTCCGGAAGCGGGAATGGCGCCGCCTCCCTCTCGGTGCAGGGAAGGATCCCCCACGAGGAGATCTACTTCTCCATCCAGGGCAACATCCTGGCCTCCGACCGGGTGGTCTACGACGCGGTGCAGCGCTTCATGACCGCCGAGGGGTCGCTGGAGGACCGGGTGATGGCCGCCATGGAAGGGGCCGACGAGGCGGGGGGAGATGTCCGGTGCACCTGCGAGACCGAGCCGGTTCCCCAGGCCCCCTGCAACGGCCGGAACGCCCATGTGGCCTACATCCTGGCTGCGGACCCGCAAGACCGGGAGGGATCCAGCTTCAACGATGGCGACTACGCCCTCTTCATCGATGTCCACGACGAGAACATCCAGCCCCACGAGAACGGGAACCCGGTGCTGACCCTCCGGCAGCGGTACGGGGCCTGGAAGGCGCAGCAGGGGGGGTGACGGGGCGGGGCGGAGACCGAAGCCTCAGAAGCGGCGCCTCCAGAAGAGGAAGGAGCCCAGGACCCGGGAACTCCGGGCGGACCGGTCCACGCTGAGGCTGGGCTGCATGGGGAGGTAGCGAGGCTCCCAGAAGGTCTCCCAGGAGAAGCCGTTGGGGGCGGTGTACTCCACCCGGAAGCCGGGCCAGGCCTCGGTGGTGGGGCGTCCCTGGGCGGCCAGGAACAGGCGGGACCCCAGGTACTTCCCCATGACCAGTTCGGTCCCCCGGAGGAAGTTCCCGAACTCCCCGGAGAAGGCCAGCTCCGGGGGGAGGTCGGCGGGGTGGACCCTGAAGACGTCCAGTCCTGCCTGGCTCCCCTCCCGCTCCAGATCCGCCACCAGCTCGTCCAGCAGCGCCCCGATGGCCAGCGACGCCAACTGCTGCTGGGCCAGGCCGCCGATCCCCTGTCCGTTCCCTCCCGACAGACCGGAGCTGCCCCCCCCCAGGAGGGTGGAGGAGGAGCGCCCGAAGGCCAGGTAGCTCAGCAGGTCCGACTCGGGGAGGGGGGGCTGCGCCGAACTCTCCAGCGCCACCCGGGGATCGCTGAGGCTCCCGGTAACATGGATCTGGATCACCAGAGCCTCCTGCCCGGAGCGGGGGATCTCGTAGTTGGCGGTGAGTTGCAGCAGTGGGTCCAGTTCCCCGCCGGGGAGGAAGGTGGCGGTGCCGGTGGTGAGGGTGAAGACCCGTCCAGAGAAGGTGTAGGAGCCCCGGTCCGCGTTGATCACGCCATCCAGTTCCAGCCCGGGCTGGTCCAGATTCATCCGGACCCGGAGGGGCTCCTCGCCCTCGGCAGTGTACACCTCCACGTTGGCCTCCGAATTCCTCACCCAGTTGTTCCGGTCCACCTGCACCCCCAGGTCCAGCCGGAGATTCTCCACGAGTGGGTTGGGGTCCGGGATCAACTCAGCGGCCTCGCCACCCTCCACCAGCGCCCGCACCTCCGGGGTGTCCAGCGATGTGAAGCGGCGGGTCTCGCCCACTTCCGGAGCCCGGATGACCCCCTCCCGGAGCCGGACGATCCCCTCCACCACCGCCGCGTCCAGCGCTCCCTCCAGGCGCAGGTCCGCATCGGCCCGCACCCGGCCCCGCTCATTGTCCAGGAGGAGGGCCCGCCGGCTGGATAGGGTCAGGTCGAACCCGGGGCGCGCGGGCTCGTCCATGTCCACGCTTCCGGAGAGCACTGTGGGACCGCCGCCGCTCCGGGTCCGGAGGGAATCCACCCATACGGTGGTGCCCTCCAGCCGGGTCCGACCGTGGATCTCCGAGAAGGTGACCCCGGTGGGGACCAGGTGGAGGGAGGCAAGCTCCAGTGCCACCCCTCCGTCCAGCGAAGGCTCTGACGGGGTTCCCGTGGCCACCACGTCCGCTCGTAGCGTTCCCCGAACATCCTCCACCACGTCGGTGAAGCTGGGGAGGGACTCCAGGGGGAGGGAGTCCACCACCACCTCCACCCGCATCGACTCTTCCAGCACCCTGGGGCGCGGGGACCGGTCCAGCGCCAGATCCACCGGGAAGGCGATGTCGGCAGAGAGGGCCACCCGCCCCTCGTCCACCAGCGTCGCGTCCGCCTCCAGCCGCCGGTCGCCGTAGCGGTACGCCATGCGGACATCGGGGATCTCATGGTCCCCGGACACCACCTCGCTGAGGCCGGCGCTTCCCCGGGCCGTGGGGGCCGCCCGGGTGCCTTCCACCCGGGCCGTCAGCTCCAGGAAGCCCCGGGTTGTGGTGGTGTCCTGGAGCAGCCCGGTGACGTGTCCCAAAGGAAGGCGCTCCACCAGCAGGTCCAGCTCCATATCCGATTCCCCTCCCCCCGGCAGGGTGCCGTCCACGAAGATCCGCCCCCCGCCCCCTTCGGCCAGGAGTTCCAGGGAGTCCACGGTGAGGTCACCCCCCAAGAGGGCGATGGAGGAGGGGTGCGGCGCCACCCACCGGGCGGTGTCGAAGCGAAAGGCCAGCTCCGCCAGAGTCATCTCCTGCCGGTCCACCTCCAGGAGGAAGTCGGTGCTGAGGCGATAGTCCCGGTCCGGATCCTGGAAGAGGGCCAGCTCCAGCGTCCCGCTTCCGGCGTCTCGCACCCCCTGGAAGGCCAAAGCGGTGCGGACGCTGTCGAAGCCGAAGCCCGCCGCAGAGACCTCGCCCAGGGTGGCCTCCACCGCGATATCCGTGTCGGGGGTCAGGACGTCCACCAGCGTGTAGGAGGCCTGGATGGAGGCGGCCCCGGATCCCATGGCCACCAGCTCCTCCCCACTGGCGGTCCCCCGGAGATCGAAGCCGTCCAGATTGCCCGAGAGTACCCCTTCCGCCTCCACGCTCCCCGCCAGACTGCCCCTGGAGAGGGGGGGGAGGGAGTCCACCTCCAGGGTGGGTGGGGGAGGGAAGCCGGTGGCCGCCCGCTGGACCATGGTGGCCTCCGCCACCCGCATGGAATCCGCCCGGGCCAGGGCCAGTCGGCGGGCCTGCCGGAGGGGGCGGGGAGCGACCCGGGTGGTGTCCCGCGGCGCCACGTCCTGGAAGGCACCCAGGCTGTCCACCCGGACCTGGTAGCGGAGCTCGCCCTCCCGGTCCGCCACCACCCCGAAGGTCCCCTCCACCGAGCCCCGGGCAGGGCCCACGGCGATCTCCCCCTGTGCCACGGTGAGGAGGCCGTCGGCCAGGGCGGCCCGGATCCGGGTGCTGTCGAAGGGGGGGCTTCCCCTCCGGGTCTCCACCAGGGTGGCCGCCAGGACCGCCTGGGCGGTGGCGGGGTCGGTGCCGGTTCCCTCCAGGGCGAGGGTCCCCGAGACCCGGGACGCCGGAAAGCCCTCCCCCAGCAGCCCCACGTCCAGCCGATCCAGCGTCCCCAGGAGCTGGTAGTCCAGGCGGGTTCCGCCGCGATCCAGGGAACCGGCCACGGCCACCGACCCGCTGTCGGAGGTCACCAGCGCCGCTTCGAAGGTGGGCTGCTGCAGGGTGCCCCCCGCCTCCACCCGCCCCCGCCCCGAACCGGCCAGGGTGACGCCGGGAATGAAGGCGGAGAGGGTGGGGAGGGCCACCCGGGGGAGGGCCAGATCCATCTGGAGGGCGGCGCTCTCCCCGCTCCCCTCCCACACAACGATCCCCTCGACGGAGGTGGTCCCGGTGGTATCCACATGGGTCATGTCCACCCCGCCGGCGACGCGGGAGCCCAGGGCGCCGTCCAGGGTGGCGCTCCCCTCCAGGGTGCCCCCCACCGGCAGCTCCGGTACGATGCCGTCGAAGATGGCCAGCCGGAGCGGGCTCAGGCGGATCCGGAACTCCTGGAAAGCCACCGCGGCGGCGTCCACCACACCGTCCGCCGCCACCTCCGATCGGCCCCCCTCCGGGTCGATGTGCACCAGGGACGCGTCCACCGCCAGCGCTCCCGTCAGGGGTCCCCGGAGGGTGGCCTCCCCCCGGACGACTCCCCGGGGCAGTTCGGCTCCCAGCTCCCGGAGGAGCGCAGGCTGAATCGGGTCCAGCCGGACCCGCAGCCCCCGGGCCACCAGCGACCCGCCCCCGGGGGCCAGCCCGCCATCCAACTCCAGGCGACTCACCTGGCCCGCCGGATCCTGGAAGTCCACCCAGCCGTCCACGGCGAGCTCCCCTGGTGCACCCCGGGTGGCGAGGCTCCCCCGGAGCGTCCCCTCCACCGGAATGGGGTCGCCCCCTCCCGCCAGCTGCTCCAGGAGCCCCGTCTCCACGCCGGTGAAGGCCAGCTCCGAGTCTCCGATGAGGAGGGTGTCCCCGAACGCCACCTGCAGCCCCCCGGTGATCCGGGCCTCCTGGACAGAGAGGTCCACGCCGGTGGCCACCACCCGGGTCATGCTGGAGTCGGCGTTCACCCCCACCTCCAGGATCCCCTCTCCAGCGGGGAGTTCCGGCTGCAGCCAGCGCAGGTCCGCCAGCGACACCGGGCGGGCGTCCACCGCGGCGGCGATCCCTCCCGACTCCAGGTGGAAGGCCACCCTCCCTGCCAGGCGGCTCCCCGGAAGCTCCACCTGAAGATCCTCCATCCGGATGGAGTCCGGGGCCACCACCACCCGCCCCTCCAGATGCTCCACCCGGGCCGCCGGGGGGTGGAAGGGGAGGGCCACCAGGCTCCCGGACTCCAGCGCGAAGAGCTGCTCCTCCGTCCCGGGACGGGCCACCACCACCTCCGGCAGGGTGGCCTCCACCTCCCTGAACTCCATGACCTGCATGAGCCCCTGGGGCCCCTCCTCCACCCGGGGGCGGAGTTCTCCCGCCAGGGCCGCCTGGACAATGCTGTCCCGGGCTTCGCCGGCCGCGGTGTCCCCGGGATTCCAGGGAAGGCGCACCGTGACGCTCCCCTGGGAAATGGTGACGTTGTTGAGCACCACGAAGGAGCCGAAGCCCCTGGTGGTGTCCCCGGATGCCGGGGGAGGGGGTTCCGGCGCGGTGTCCGGAGCGAAGATCCGCACGGCGTTCCACTCTCCTCCGGGAGGCTGCCGCAACTGCACTTCCGGGCGCTGGAAGTGGAGTTCCTGGACGATGATCCTCTGCCGGAGGAGGGCCGGCAGATCGAGGCGGAGGGCGATGGCCTCGGCCCGGATGAAGGGGCGCCCCCGGGCATCCTCCACCACCACGTCCCGGAGGATGATCCGCCCCAGGAGGTGCCCGTCCAGCTCCCCGATCTCCAGCCGCCCGTTGACGCTACCCCGGGCGGTGTCCAGCAGCAGGGCCCGGACCCACCCCCGGCCGGCGTCGGTGCCCCCCACCACCAGCAGGACCACCACCACGACCACCATCAGGGCGGCCAACGCCACTCCCACCAACCGGAGCCCTCGCAACACGACGCCCATCAGAAGGCCTCGCCGATGGAGAGGTGCAACTGCAGCCGGGAGATCAGCCGGCGGAAGGTGCTCCCCTCCTGCTCCACCGGGTCATAGAACATTCGCTGTTCCAATTGCACCAGGCGGAGAGAGCCGTCCCCATCCTCCACCTGCGTGATCACCGGAAGCCGTTCCCCACGGATGGGCCGGACCCCCAGGTCCAGTCGGATGGGGCCCACCGGGGACCGGTACCGGAACCCCAGCCCGGGGGTCACCGCCCGTCTTGTGCCGGAAGGGACGTCCAGACCGGCATCCCCCATGGTGGCGGCGTCCACGAAGAAGGCAGCGGAGAGGTCCGTGACCAGTGGGAGCCTGTACTCCAGGCTCCCACCCACCACGGAGGTTCCTCCCAGGGGGCGGGGCTGGAACCGGTCCGAGGGGATTCCGGTGGGATCGCAGTCGCCCCGGGACAACGCCTCCACGGTGCACCCCGCCCGCGTACTGTCTCCCTCCAGGAGCCGGTCCGGGGGGATCGAGAGGATCCGGGGTCCCAACTGGTTCTCTCCGTACCCCCTCACCGACCGGGAGCCCCCGGTGTAGAAGCGCTTCCTGGGATGCAGGAGGTCGCCGGATGCGTCGGGTACACCCACCGCGGCGGCGGTCCCCCCCAGCCCCTGGACCCACCCCGCCCTCACCCTGGCGGCCAGGGTGCCGGGACCCAGGGGAAGGAAGCCGGTGAGTTCCAGGGTGGCCCGGTTGTAGCCGAAGTCCGAGGCCGTGAAGGTGGAGGCGTGCTCCAACTCCAGCCGTGCGGTCCACCCCTGTGCGGGGAAGAGGGGGTCGTCCGTCCGGTCGGTCCGGGTCACCAGCGAGATGGGGGAGAGGGCCTGCTTGCCCGAAAGCGCCTCGATGAGCTGGCCCTGGCAGATGCCAAAGTTCACACAGAAGTAGAGGTCACCGGCATCAACCCGTGTAATCTCATAATCATAGGAAATGCTGATAGGGGTTCTCCGCGCCACCTGCCGGGTGAGGGTGAGGCCGGCTCCATACCCCTCGTCCACCACGATGCCGGGGACGCTCCGGCGGCGACCGAAGACCCCCAGGGAGAAGGCGGTGTTGCTGGAGAAGAGCCAGGGTTGGGAGAGGTCCGCCGAGAGTTCCCAGGTGGGCCTCAGGAACGTGTCCTCCACCGTCTCGCCGACGCCGAAGGGGGCGGCGCTGCCAAACACCTGGCTCCCGAAGAGCTGGGGTGCCAGGAGGTTCCCCACCGCCCCCCGGAGGTCCAGACGACGAGCAGACCCGTACCAGTTGTAGAGGGTGTAGCGGCTCTCCAACTGGATGAAGTCGATGGTGGTGAGGCCTCCCCCCAGCCGGATCTGTCGGAAGGGCGCTTCCTGCACCTGGAGGAGCACGGCAACGGTACTGTCGGTACGGGGCTCGGTCCGGAGGATGACCTGCCGGAAGAGCTCCGAGCGATAGAGGCTCCTCTGTGCCTCCTGGAGTTCCTCGGCCCTGAAGATGGCGCCGGCTTCCAGCCCCACCAGCCGGCGGATGGTGGCATCCTCCACCTCGCGGTTCCCCGCGATGTCCAGCGATTCCAGGGTGGTCAGGGGCCCGGGGACCACCGCGTACCGCACCCTGGCGCTGTTCCCCGCGTCCGAGAGGAGTATCGTGTCCGTCACGGAGGCCCCGGCGTACCCCCGGCCCCGGAGCATGGCCTGGATCCGGATCCCTGCCGAGTCCACCACCGAGAGGTGCAGCGGCTGACCCGCCCGGGGAAGACGGGCCTGCTGCAGTTGCCGGGGGGAGAGGATGGAGTCGGTCTGGAGCACATCCACGGCAGAAACCGGGGTGGGGGGACCCTCCTGGATCCGGAAGACCACCAGCACCCCTTCGTCGTCTTCCTCGGTCACCACCGCCTCCGCCTCCGTGCGCCGGAATCCCGCCCGCCAGTAGTGGACCCGGAGGCGCAGTTCGTCGCGCTGCAGCTCCACGAGGTCGAGGCGGGGCTTCTCCTTGAAGGTCCCCGAGTCGGTGACCCAGCAGAGGGGGGTGTAGATCAGGTTCCGGCAGCTCCGGGCCTCGGTGGCGATGACGTCCTCCAGTTCGGAAGGATCCATCACCTCCACCCCCTCGAACCCGATGGCATTCACCGGCCGACCCTCGAAGGCCTCCTGGGCCTCCAGGGGAGGGGGGGCACCCATGACCAGGAACAGCATGAGGAAGAGCAGTGGCCATCCCCATACCGTGACCCCTGGCGAAGGGCAGGGGCTCACCTCCGCCCCCTCCGGAGGGGCTTGCTCCCCGCCTCTGGAGCGGAGTCCACTCCGTCTCTCCGGGCCGTCTCTTCTGCCCCTGACACGATCTCCTGTGGGTCCTGGAGTCCGGACCGGAGGTCGGCCCCGGTCCCTTGCACAGGTCACACCATGCCATTCCTGTGCCGCCGGAGCCGGGGGGGAGAGGGACGCCGTGGGGCGCGAAGGATGTACTTCCCCACCCGGTGGCTCGCTTCCGGGATGGAACGGTGTCCGTGTAAAGCCTACACGGTTCCCCTCCTGGAGGGCGGCCAATGGCCGGCGGGTGCTTCCTCCGTGGCGTGCCGATGGGCCCCGATCTACCTTTCCATCACCTCTGGTGTACTGGACAACAGCAGGCACTGTCCATACGAATAACTCTCCATCCACGGGGTGACCCCGGATGATCCGATGATCCGAACACTCCCGGGCACCGTTCTTCTCGGCGCCCTGATCCTGTCGGGGTGCGCCGCCTCCCGGGGGGAGCCTGCTCCGGATCCCGGAGCCGGCTCCGCGGAGCAGGGCGGGCATGTCCACCCCATGGGCCCCATGGTCTCCACGGTTCCCGCTGCCGCCAACGAGCACGCCCACCACGACATGCTCCCGGCCCACGCCGGACCGGGCTATACCGTGGACGACGTCATCTTCATGCAGATGATGATGGGGCATCACGCCCAGGCGGTGACCATGTCCGAGATGGCCGCCACCCGGGATTCCGGTCCCCGGATCAAGGCCCTGGCCCAGCGCATCGACATCTCCCAGCGGGATGAGATGGCCCTCATGTCGGGGTGGCTCAGGGACCGGGGGCAGGTGGTGCCGGACGAGGAGCAGATGCAGTCCATGCAGATGCCGGGGATGGTGTCTCGACAGGACATGCAGCGCCTCTCCCAGGCAGGGGGAGAGACCTTCGACCGGCTCTTCCTGAATCTCATGATCGAGCACCACCTGGGAGCCATCCGGATGGTAGACGACCTGTTCACCAGCCCGGGGTCGGCCCAGGACCCGGACCTCTTCCGCTTCGTCACCGACGTCTCTGCCGACCAGTTGGACGAGATCGCGGTGATGGAGCGGATCCTGTATGACGAAGACCCAACCCCACGGAGTTCCTCCCGATGATGCGAAGCCCCCGGTTCCTCTCCGGTCCCTGTTCCCGGAATGCCCGTCGCTGGGCTGTCAGGGCGGTGATGCTGGCCGCCGCCCTCTCTCCCGCTGCGCTGGTGGCCCAGGACAGCACCTCCACCATGGACGACCCCCGGGCCGGACTGTCGGCTGGAGCGGGAAACACGGCGGAGCAGGCGCTCCTCCATATGCGCCTGGTGTCCTACACGCCCAAGCCGTCGGCCTTCGACTCCGCCCGGGGGCTGGCGTACATCAATTCCGACCTGGCCTTCCAGGGGACCCGGGTCTTCCAGGGGAACTTCAGCGGCTTCCAGATCTGGGATGTGGCGGACCCCACCAGCCCGGAACTCCTGAGCGTGGTGCCCTGCGCCACCGACCAGGGGGATCCCTCCATCTACGGGAATCTCCTCTTCATCTCCGCAGAGAGCCCCCGCTCCCGGGTGGATTGCGGGATGCAGGGGGTGGAGGATGGGTCAGACCGGGCCCGGGGGGTCCGGATCTTCGATGTGGCGGACCCCCGCAACCCCCGTCTGATCAAGAACATCCAGACCTGCCGGGGGTCCCACACCCACACCATCGTACCCCATCCCTCGGACCCCGGGGTGATCTACCTCTATGTGGGCGGTTCATCCAGTGTGCGGGACTCCACGGAGATGACCGAGTGCACCTCCGGCACCGTTGAGGAGAACCCCAACACGGCACAGTTCCGGGTGGACATCATCCGGGTGCCCCTCTCGGATCCCACGGCATCGGAGGTGGTTGGCTATACCCGGATGTTCGAGGGGCTGGCTCCCTTCGGACGTCGGGGCGGACCCTCCGGGTGCCACGACCTCACCTCCTACCCGGCCTACAACCTCATGGCCGGGTCCTGCGGGAGCTACGGGATCCTCCTGGACATCTCCGACCCGGAGAACCCCCGGCGGATGGATGCTCTCTCCGACGAGAACTTCTCCCTCTGGCACACGGCGATCTTCAACAATGAAGCCACGACCGTGGTCTTCACCGACGAGTGGGGCGGGGGGACCTCCCCCCGGTGCCGGGTCACCGACCCCCTCCACCTGGGTGGAAACACGGTGCTTCGCATCGAGGGCGGCGAGTTCGATCAGCGGGCCTACCAGAAGATGCCGGCGGCCCAGACCGAGACGGAGAACTGCGTGTCCCACAACGGGGGGCTGATCCCGGTGCCGGGGCGGGACATCATGGTGCAGGGGTGGTACCAGGGCGGGGTGAACGTCTTCGACTTCACCGACCCGGACAACCCCTTCGAGGTGGCGTATTTCGACCGGGGCCCGGTGGATGCGGAGACGCTGGTGGTGGGAGGCTCCTGGGGAGCCTACTGGTACAATGGGTACATCTACTCCTCTGAGCTCTCCCGGGGACTGGATGTCCTGGAACTCACCCCCAGCGACTTCATCTCGGAGAACGAACTGGCCGCGGCGAAGCTGGTGACCATGGGAGAGTACAATCCCCAGGCGCAGCCCCGTCTGGTCTGGCCGGCGGCTTTCCCGGTGGTGCGCTCCTACCTGGACCAGCTCGTCCGGAACGGGGGGCTCCCGGCGCCCCGCCTCACCGCCATCGGGGGGGCGCTGGACACCGCAGAGCGGGCGTCCGGAACCGCCCGACGGGACCAGCTGAACCGGCTGGCAGGGGAGCTGGATGTGGATGCCGCAGGGGCGGGTGATCCCGTCCGGGTCCGGGCCATGGCAGGAGCGGTGCGGGAGCTGGCGGCGGCGGCAGTGCGCTAACGCCCGGGGCGGTCCGACCCGGGCGCCGGCGGTGCAGGGAAAGGGGGGAGGGGCGAGGCGCCCCTCCCCCCTGTTGTGTTCCGGCGCTCCAGTCCGGAGCGGGCCATCTCGATGAGGAGCCGTCCCAGGAGCCCCAGCACGAAGGAGGCGGGAATCCCCACCATACCCAGGAGGATCCCGAGCCCCCCTTCCACAAAGATCATCCAGAGGGAAACCGCGGCGATCCCCAGAGCCCCGGTCAACACCCCGGCGCCCCCCACGCCAGCCGCCACTCGAGCCACCCCATGGCCCCGGGTGCCCCGGGTGGCCACCAGGAGGAATGCCAATCCCAGCGCAAGAGCGATGACACCCAGAAGGGCCGACTCCACGCCGTCCCGCACCAGCGCTCCAAGGAGGAAGAAGAGCGATGATCCACCCAGGAAGGAGAGGATGGGCCGGCGGCTCATGGCTCCTCTCCCCTGGATCCCAGAGGGCGACCGCTTCCCTCCACCCTCCTTGTTCGGCAGCCTTCGCTCCTCCCTCTCCATGTCGTCGCTCCGTGTGGGCAGGGGGTGACCAGGGGGCTCCTGGAGCTGATCATGTCCCCCCACCAGGTTGGGCGCCCGCGCCCCGGCGGCCCGGTGGGACCGGACCCCGGGGAGGGGGGGTGGGCTACAACGGGAGCACCTTTGTCAGTACCCGGGTGAATCCGCCGGCCCGGTTGGCGATCACCTCGAAAGCGTAGCCCCGGGACTCGAGATAGGCGGCCCAGCGTGGGTTCTGGACCAGCTCCAGTGCGATCCGGGCCGTCGAGGCACCGGCCTGGCGGGCCGCCTGGACCGCCGCCCGTTCGAAGGCAGCATGGATCAGACGGCCCCGTCCCGGGATCTGGGACGCGTTGACAATGGTGCTCCGAGTGACCACCAGCTCCGAACCCCGCATGGCCGCCCGTACCCCTCCGAAACCAACCCCTTCCACGGTCACGGACGTTGTGCCTCCCGTCCGGAGGAGGCGGGCGAAGAGCTGTGCCAGGGTGGTCTGTGCCCGACCGACCATGGAGGCTCCCGCGGTTGCGGCTCCTCCAGCGGCCCGCCCGCCCCCGGTTGCCGCCCTCGGCGCGGGGAGCAGGGACCGGAGGATCACGATCCACTCCAGCGTCCGCAGGGCTTGGATCGTCCCCTCCGCCATGGCGTCGAAGGCTTGAGCGTACTCCTCCTCTGCCTGACGGAGGGCCTGGCACAGTCGGGGCGCCGAAATCGCATTCACCTCGGTGGGTACGATCCTGCCGGTGGGGTGGTGGGTGAACCGGATGGTCCGCCCCACATCCTCCACCACCCGGGGAAGGTCGCCGAAGGTCAGCCCTTCGGGCATGCGGGCTTCGGCACCCCGGGGGAGGAACCGGATCGATCCCCGACCCAGGGTAGAGGCTTCGGAAGACACGGTGAGGTGTTCGGATCGAGTGGAGCGGTAGTCCACCGCCTCGAACGGAGCCTCAATCAGGTCGGGGACGAGCCCCAGACGAATGCTGGTTCCATTGCCATAGTGGAGGATCGCCAGCTGGGCCTCGAAGAACTCGATCCGCTCCAGTCCGTTCTCGAAATAGGAGGGATCCGCCATGACCTGCTCTACAGGCGTGGCGGGAAGTTCACCTTCCGCGATGTCGCGCTGGATCACTCCCCGGGGGGCGGGGCGGACGGGGGGGGCTCCGGCCAGGGCGGGGGCGGCCCCCTGCTGGGCGACATGCGTCAACTCGTGGGCGATCAGCCCCCGGCCCCGGGGGGTATGGGGTGCCCATGCGCCACGCCCGAAGTGGATGTCCCGACCCGATGTGAAGGCCCGGGCCCCCAGGGCCGCCGCGGCCGCAGCCGAGCGGGCCTCCGCATGGATCCGTATCCGGCCGAAGTCGTAACCGAGATGCGCCTCGAAATGGGATCGCAGTCCACCAAGACCATCCCCCGGCCCAACGGATCCCGGAGACGGGATCGCCTTGGGAGGGGGAGCGGCGGCCACGCGGAGCCCGGCAGCCCGGGCATCGCGCTCCCAAGGGTCCGACGCGGCTTGCGGGACCCGGGTCGGACCGGAGCCCCCAGAGGTGGCGGAGGAGGGGCTGGCTCGTGGTTTCCGACTCTGCACGGACATCGTCTCCCCAGGGGCGGTTGCGCCGTCCGGCGTGCATGGCAATGCTAGCCTACGCTGGTGCGGCCAACAAGAAGCGGGACCATCTCCTGCGCCGATGGGGGGGGGCGCGTACCTTGACACTGGAACCGTATGGGGTGGTTCCGGCGGGATGGTCCTGAAGACGGGCCGAACGGAGGCGAGCCCCCGCTGAAGGGCGGGGGGAGCACTTCGGCCGGGGTGGCGAAATGGTAGCCGCAGGGGACTTAAAATCCCCCGGGAGCAATCCCATGTGGGTTCGAATCCCACCCCCGGCACTTTGATGGTTCCCACCTGTGTCGTTGGGATTCGAACCCACGGCGCCTGTCGGCGCCTCCATGTGGGTGGAGCTGCGGCCCTGGCGGGCCTCCGCTCACGCCTGACGGAGTTCGAATCCCACCCCCGGCACTTTGTTGGTTCCCACCTGTGTCGTTGGGATTCGAACCCACGGCGCCTGTCGGCGCCTCCATGTGGGTGGAGCTGCGGCCCTGGCGGGCCTCCGCTCACGCCTGGCGGAGTTCGAATCCCACCCCCGGCACTTTGATGGTTCCCACCTGTGTCGTTGGGATTCGAACCCACGGCGCCTGTCGGCGCCTCCATGTGGGTGGAGCTGCGGGGCCTCCGCTCACGCCATCTTCCCCCCCTGCCTTTTGGAACCGCCCCCATCCGCGTATCATCGGAGCCGTTTCCCGATACTGCGTCACGGCGGCCCCGGCTGCCGGTCCCGGCCCTCGCACTCCCTGGAGATGCACCCATATGGAAGATCAACGCGGCCACTGGAGTTCCAGCTTCGGTTTTGTGCTCGCAGCCACCGGTAGCGCCGTGGGGCTGGGAAACCTCTGGAAATTCCCCTTCGTCACCTGGGAGAACAGCGGAGGGGCCTTCGTCCTGATCTACCTGGTGTGTATCGCCGCGGTGGGGCTTCCCATCATGATGGCCGAGCTCCTCATCGGTCGGAAGGCACAGAAGAGCCCCGTGGGCGCCCTGAAGGCGGCGGTGGGACCGGCGTGGGGGATCGTGGGGGGTTGGGGGGTGCTCTGCGGTTTCATCCTGCTGAGCTACTACACGGTGATCGCAGGGTGGTCACTCTTCTACTTCTCGAAGACGCTGGGGTGGACGGCCGGTGGCTTTCCCACCGATCTCCAGATGGGTGACCTCTTCGGCGAGCAGGTGTCGAATGGCGGCCTGCAGGTGGGGCTCTCCCTCCTGTTCAGCATCGCCACCGTCTCCATCGTCTACTTCGGGGTGCAGAAGGGGATCGAGCGGATCGCCAAGATCTTCCTCCCCATCCTCTTCTCCATCCTGCTGCTGATGCTCATCAGCGCCGCCCGGATGGAGGGTTTCGGGGAGTCGCTGGCCTTCATCTTCATTCCCCACTTCGGAGAGCTGGAGCCTGCGGGGATCCTGGAGGCGCTGGGGCACGCCTTCTTCACCCTCTCCCTGGGGATGGGGGCCATGATCACCTACGGCTCCTACCTGGAGCGGCGGCAGTCCATCGTGAAGTCGGCGGGGATCATCGTCCTCCTGGATACCATCATCGGGTTGGTGGCGGCCACCATCATGTTCGCCGTGATCTTCTCGGTGGCGGGGATGGAGGAGCAGGTGAGCGGATCCACCGTGGGGATGCTCTTCATCTCCCTTCCGCAGCTCTTCTACACCGAGGTGCCCTTCGGCACGATCCTGGGGCCCCTCTTCTACCTCCTCATCGCCCTGGCGGCCCTCACGTCCACCATCTCCCTCCTGGAGGTGGTGGCCAGCTACGTCATCGATGAGCATGGGGTGGGGCGGCACAAGGCCACGGTGCTCTGCGGCGCCACCATCTTCATCTTCACCATCCTGTCGGCCCTCTCCTTCGGGGCGGTGGACGGCCTCTCCACCTTCGAGATCTTCCAGGGGAAGCCGGGGTGGTTCTCCACGGCAGACCACTTCGTATCCAACTGGATGCTCCCCACCGGGGGCTTCGCCATCACCATGGCGGCGGGGTGGTTCATGACCCGGGAGTCCACGATGGCGGAGCTGGCGGGGGAGTCCGAGCCCGCGTGGTTCAGCTACGAGGTCTGGCGCTTCTTCATCCGCTTCGTGGCGCCTGCCGCGGTGGCGTCCATCATCATCGCGGTCATGTTCTTCGGGACCGACTTCAGCTGAGGGTGCCATCCCGGGAGCGTCCGGGGGGGGGCAGTGGGCGGATGCCCCTGCAGGGAAGGGGAGAGGGCCCGGGTCCCGCCGCGAAGGATGCGGCGGGGTCCGGGCCCCCTTTCCGTTCCGGGAACCCTGGGCCCGATCGGCCCTTCCCGGAGGGGGGTGGATGGCGGTGCGGGGGAGGCTCCCCCCCCGCCACCCGCCTCACTCCGGTGGCGTCCCCGTCTCCGGAAGGAGTGTCACAACCACGACGTTGTCCATCCGGAGGAAGCGCCTGGCGGCCTCCTGCACATCCTCCGGGGAGACGTCCTCCAGGAGGGATGCGGCTGTGATCCGCGCCGGATCCAGCTCGTACCTGGACCAGGCCACCAACTGCCCTGCCCAGTAGGAATTCTGCCGCTGT
>Ga0076930_101024_pt1 | contig 18129 bp, 14 predicted proteins | sample HotLakConsoUCCRE_FD_71149 | JGI IMG/M metagenome (GOLD analysis project Ga0076930, IMG submission 71149) | Hypersaline microbial mat communities from Hot Lake, Washington, USA - Hot Lake Consortium UCC-RE (version 3) (version 3) ...
TTCGAGCGCTCGAGCCTTCTCGAGCTTGTGGTGCCGGAACAGAAGAGAAGCGAAAACACCGAAGTCGCCCCCGCACCCACGGGGCAGACGCTGCCCCAGAAGATCGACCCGATAAAGGTTCCCGGCCCCGCCGGCCCGCCCCCCGACATCGCCGCCCGCCGCGCCGCGGAGATTCTCGCGATGCAGGCCGACATCGCCCGCAGACGGCGCCGCAAGATGTGGGGACTCGTCGGGCGGCTGACGGCCTTCATCCTCCTGCCGACGCTTCTGGCGGGCTTCTACTACACGATGATCGCCACGCCGATGTATGCCACCCAGTCGGAATTCGTCATCCAGCAGGCCGACGCGCCGCAGGCCGGCGGCATGGGCGGGCTGTTTTCGGGAACGGGGTTCGCGACAAGCCAGGACTCGATCACCGTCCAGAGCTATCTCCAGAGCCGCGACGCGATGCTCAGGCTGCACGCCGACCACGACTTCATCGGCCATTTCAGCGCGCCCGAAATCGATCTCCTGCAAAGACTCGACGAGGACGCCTCCAAGGAGGCCGCCTACAAGGTCTACAAGAAACGCGTGTCCATCGGCTATGACCCGACCGAAGGGATCATCCGCATGGAAGTGGCCGCGGCGAGCCCCGAAAAGAGCCGTGAATTCTCGCAGGCCCTGATCAACTACGCGGAAGAGCAGGTGGACAACCTGACCCAGAGGCTGCGCGAGGACCAGATGGCCGGGGCGATCTCGAGTTTCGAGGACGCCGAGGCGAAGATGGTCGCTGCCCAGAGCCGGGTGCTCGACATTCAGGAGCAACTGGGCGTGCTCGATCCCGCATCGGAGACGTCCGGGCTCATGACCCAGGTGACCCAGTTCGAGGTCCAGGTCGCCGAGAAGCGGCTTCAACTCGAGCAGCTTCTCGACAACCCCCAGCCGAACGAGGCGCGTGTGTCGGGTGTCAGGGGCGATATTGCGCGCCTGCAGTCCCTCATCGCGGACCTCAGGGGCCAGATGACCGAAAGCAACGCAGGCGCCGGCTCGCTCGCGTCGATCTCGGGCCAGCTCAGCATGGCGCAGGTCGACCTCGAAACCCGGACCATGATGATGCAGGAAGCGCTCCAGCAGCTCGAAAGCGCCAGGGTGGAGGCGAACCGCCAGGTGCGCTACCTCTCGCTCGGCGTGAGCCCCGTTCCGCCGGACGAGCCGACCTATCCCAAGCCGTTCGAGAATACCTTGCTCGCTTTCCTCATCTTTGCCGGCATCTATCTGATGGTTTCGCTGACCGTCTCGATCCTGCGCGAACAGGTGTCGTCCTGACCGGCGCGTGAGCGCCTCGAAGGGCTTGCGCAGCCTCGGGCCAATCAGTATCTAGCCCGAGCCGTTGGGGTGTAGCCAAGTGGTAAGGCAGCGGTTTTTGGTACCGTGTACCGTAGGTTCGAATCCTACCACCCCAGCCAGGCAAGCATTTCCATTCTATTTCAATAGGTTAGGCGGAAATCCCTCCCAGATTTCGGGGGTATGCAGGCGTTCCCGCATCCCGGTCTGGTCTCAGCGGCGCAGTTTGGGGCGGGAATCCCCGCCCGGTCTCAGAATGCCCTTGGTACGGTAGCAGTTTGGCACGACGCCATCGCTTCAGATCAGTGTGATTCTTTGGAAATCTGGCCGACGACGCGCCCTGTCAAAGCGTTGCGAACAGCTCTCGTTGCGCACGCCAGTCTGCCGGAATGTCATTCTGCTTGAGCCACTCGCTGGTCAGCCCGACGGGCTGCTGACCTTCGTGGACACGGCGCACCACGTCGGGAGCGAGAAACGCGAACTCGATCAGGTGCTGGATCCGCCGCTTCGACGCTCCCTCCGATTTCGCGATCTCGGAAAACGTCTTTCCACTCCTGATCGCCGCCATATACCGATGTGCCTTCGCGATGTTACGGAACAGGGTGTCATCTCGTGGCCGCGCCTCTCCTGCGAGGATCAGCTTCGTTTCCACCCCGCGTTTTCGGTGCGTGAAGCTGGAAGCAATGACCAGGGCATCGCTTTCTACAGCATCTTCCGGCTGCCCGAGCATCTCTGCGACGTTTGCCGATGACAGCAGGATGCGAATCTCTCCCCGATCAATGTCCACCCGTTGAACCAGATCCAGGAGCGGCGACGCTGACTGCGGTTCCGAAGAGAAGCCACCAGCGGTCACACGCTCAATTCGAGCACGTAGTGTGGCAACAGCATCGGCTGCCAACGCAGGCACTGCCCGGACGGGGAACTCAGGGGCCTCGAGATGCTGATGCACCAAATGCTCCACGAGGATCTCAAGGTCGGGACCTGGAAGCCGCCATGCTGAGACGTCCTTCGCGCCACCGTGCCTGATCAGGCGGTTCGAGACGTAGTAGCGAATCCGGGTGCCCTGCTTCGTTTTCGAATGCGTCGGCGTCAGCCGGTCCCCGGTCTCGTCGAAGACCTTCCCGGCAAGACGGGAGACCGTGGCTTTCCCTGCGCTGCTGCCACGGCCTCCGGGCCGACGGGACTTTCTGGCGGCCACCTGCAGGCGTTTCTGGGTCTCATCCCACTCATCAGGCTCGATGAGAGGTGGGTGCATCCCATCATAGACGTTACCCCGATGGCGGATCCGCCCGGCATAGACGGGGTTGGTCAGGATGTACTGGATATGACCGGTGAAGAACTGCGTGCCGCCGACCTGCTGGCCAGTTGAAAGCTGGCGCACCCGCGTCCGGAACCCGAGAGCATCGCACCGTTCCTTCACCGCGCGGATCGTGCCCAGATCGCGGTAAAGCCGGAAGATCGTGCGGACGATCTCCGCTTCCTTCTGATTGATGGAGAGCGTGCGGCCATCCGCATCGTAGCCGATGGGCACGCTGGCCCCCATCCAGAGCCCCTTCTTCTTTGAGGCCGCGATCTTGTCCCGGATACGCTCAGCGGTGACCTCCCGCTCAAACTGGGCAAAGGAGAGCAGCATGTTGAGCGTCAGCCGCCCCATGCTGGTCGCTGTGTTGAAGGACTGCGTGACGGAGACAAACGAGGCACCTGTCGCATCCAGCCGCTCCACAATCTTGGCAAAGTCTGCGAGGGACCGCGTGAGGCGATCGATCTTGTAGACAAGGATCTGATCAACCTTCCCCTCGTCGATCGCGCTCAGCAGGCGCTCCAGCGCCGGACGTTCAAGTGTACCGCCGGACAGACCGCCGTCATCATAACGCTCGGGGAGCAGGATCCACCCTTCGGCCTTCTGACTTTCAATGAAGGCCGCGCAGGCTTCCCGCTGGGCGTCGAGAGAGTTGAAGTCCTGCTCGAGCCCCTCCTCCGAGCTCTTCCGGGTGTAGATGGCACAGCGAAGCTTCCTCATCTGCTTCAGCCTCTCCGCGTCACGAGACCGAAGAAGCGCGGACCCGACCAGTTCACGCCGGTGATCCGCCGGGCAATCGCCGAAAGCGACCCGTACTCGCGTCCATCCATGCGAAATCCCTCCCGCATGACTTCGACCTGATAGCTGCGCCCGTTCCATTCCCGGATGAGCTGCGCGCCTGGTCTGAGCTTGTCGGACTCCCGTGCGACCGGCTGCCGCTCCTCTGCGGCGATCTTCAGAGCCCGCGCAAGATAGGGAGGAATACCTCCATGGCGCGCGGCCTGCTCCTCCCAGATCAGCACTTTGCGCATGAAGCCCATCGACGTGTAGTCCGGCGGCGGCTTCCCGAACCTGGCCCGCCACGCCTGACAGAGCGCCGGACGGCCGAGCGCTTCCAGCTCGGCCATCCGGGCCGTTACATCCAGTGCCTCAGTCATTCTGCCGGGGTGGCGGTGATGCGGTACCGTGAGGCCTTTCCGCTGGCAGGTTTCTCCGAGGAGATCGCGTAGCCCGCTTTGCGCAGCCGGGACAGGGCCGCCCTTGTCGTGTGTGCCTGCCAGCCGAGCTTCCGGCTCATCGTCTCGAGATCCGCGCCGGCATTCCGGCTCAGAAGCTCAACAAGCTGTGTGGCCTTGGTCTTAGGGGGCGCAGCGGGCTTGCGGGCTCGGGCTCTGCCTGAGGGTTTCGGGTCAGGTTCTTTGGTGTTCGTCATCGCTCTTCTCCTTGATCAGGGTACGGAGCCGGTTCCCGGCCCCGCTACTGATCTGAGCCCGGAGGTCCGGGCGGAGAGCGCGAATGCGGTATTTCGCGACTTTCACTACCGCTCTCTTTGCCTGCGAAGTCCAGTCAGAAGACTGATATTGCTCTGTTGTCTTCTGCGCGGTTTTCCGCCGGCAGTTTTCTCCGAAGAGAGCGCGTAGTCCGCCTTGCGCACGCGGGGCAGGACCGCCCATGTCGCGTGTGCCTGCCAGCCCAGCTTCCGGCTCATCGTCCGAGATCCGCGCCGGCGCTCCGGCTCAGAGGCTCGACAACCTGTGTGGCCTTGGTCCTAGCGGGCTTCCGGGCCCGGGCTCTGCCTGTGGGTTTCGGGTCGTCCTCCAGCCACATATCTCGGTGCATTGAAGTACTCATCGATATCGTGGAACCCGACTTGAAGGTAAGGCAGTGAGAGGCTTCTTGTTATACCTCGATTTCAGCCGTAACCGGAATTGCGGCCTGAATCTCGGCATAAAGGTTGACGTCTGCCGCAGCTCTGACCGTCACGATCAGGGCATACCGGACGGCGCGGTCTGTCCGCTCCAGGTCCTTCTTTTCCCGCCACCAACCACCGACCGGGTAGACGGCAATGCCATGACGACTGGCGAGGTCTGCTGCGCTGCCTTGCCAGATATCGGAGTGGATTGAGCCGCGATCCCTCAGCCTCGGGCCGATCACCCAGCCGCCATCGCCGCCTCCACCAGCTCCGCGTCCGTCGTCGTCCTCATCACGGGCAGCTCTGTTGATCCGCCGCATGAACTGATCGGCGTTCTCTTCGGCTCGTTTCACGTCAAAGCGCAGACCGTGTGAGGAATAGCGGTGGCGCTTTGTCCATCCGCGCTCACCGGGATTCGGCTCGACGAAATAGCTGAGCGTCACGCGCATTTCGACATCGGTCTCGCCGAGTGCCTCAAGGGCATCACGAGGCCACGGTAGCTCGTGGATGACCATGTCGCGGGTCTTCACCGTGCTCCCCTCCAGTATGAAGGGCTGAAGCTGACCTTCAAATACAAGTGTGACGTCGCTGTTCAGGCTTCGAAGAGCGCGGCGCAAGTCAGGCACGCCGAAGCCGTATCTTCTCAGGAGCCGCTTCTTGTGAGTAGTGCGTGGATTGACGGGAAGGTGGCCACGCATGGCTGGCGTCCAATCGGCTGAGTGGACGATGAGGGCCCGCACCGTTTCGGGCCAAAGGCTAGCATTGTCCGAATAGATCTGTGCCGCCATGCGCGAGGCCAGTGCGGTGGATGCGCTCGTATCGCCGCTTACCGTGAACAGCCGCTCGTTGATCCTGTTGTGGGTTGTCAGGAGGCATAGGTCATCGACGCGATCACCCTGGTTGGTTGCAGGGTTCACGCCGTAGTTGCCGCCTTCCATCACGACGTCCGGCTTGAGTGGCCAGTCATCATGCCAGGTGAGGGATGTCCGGCTGTATGGTGAGAGGTCACCTGCGGAGCCGAGTATTCCCCAGCCCGCGTAGGTTTGATCGGTGATCGTGGATTTCTCGGTGATAGCTCCGACCGTCAGGGCATTCCATGACTGCGCAGGGTTCTCGACGCCAGCCGCGTCATTCTGAACAAGGTACTCGTTCGCGGGATAGGCCGCGTCGATGTTACCGGCAGCGACCACGATCAGCCGCTGATCCTCGCCATCGCCAAAGGCCAGATCATCGAGCTTGGCCGACCACGAGGATGGTCTGCCGCGCCAGTTTGCAACGTCACTCGTGACTGCGAGACAAAAGGCGCGATTGCGATCAGGGGCTTGCACTTCGGCTGTTCCCACCGCCGAAGCTGTTATGTATCCGTAAAGATCGGGATCGTTCTGGCCGCGATCTGGCAGAATTTTTACTGATTCAAGTTTGTGTGTAAGCGTGACCTGATCATTTCCGACGAGGTGCGGAGTGAGATCGCCATAGAGGGCAAGGCCGCTCATTTGCGTGCCGTGCCCGCGCCATTGGCCGGTATCCTCGACGGTCCAGGTCGCATCCCAAGCCTGCTGGTCGTCCGGGTGCAGAGCAGGTGTGATCAGGGGATGGAGCCGGGTTGATCCGCTATCCAGCACGCACACGGCAGGTGCGTTCTCATCCGACTGTTCGATGCGGTCTGCAAGATCTTCAGCCCAATCAGCTTGATCGCCAGCTGGCATTTGCATGAAGACGGCAGGGGTGTCGCGAGCGAGGCGTAGCTCGGCAATGGAATCGGAGTTGGCAAGAATTCTTCCGAGGGCGACGGGCGTCGCCCTGACTAGCGCCACTTCGCGCTCGGCGAACTCAACGCTGTGGTCGCGGACAACCATGTTCAAGCGCTCAGCCGCCCGTTCTAGCACGGCGCGGCCACTATCCCGCAGCCAGACTTCCCACCAGGTATCTTGCTGATCGGCTGGAAAAAGCTCCGGTTCGTCGGTGAACAGGGACCTCGCATTCGTGGCAAGCCTGACCGTATCGATCGACGCAACGAGCGGCTCGTTCTTGGGCCTGCCGGTCGGGGTATCTTCGGTGCGGTATTGCTCGACTTTCCGGAGGTAGGCCTCCTTCTTCGCTTCCGGAACGAACACGGTGGCAGCGATTTCCCGCTCGGGGTTCGCCTCGGAAGGCCTTACCGATACGAGCTCTATATGAGACTTTCCGCGCCGGTCTTCGAGCTTGTCGAGAACTGCACGCTGTTCGATGGGCAGCTCGAATTCGAGATAGAAGCCGCGCTGACCGCCTTCGATCTCCGCTTCCCGCGCTCGGATTTGTTGTTCGGCTGCCTCAAGGGCTTGCGTGAGCGCGCGTTCGATCTGCCGCGCATGGGCACCGCGATTGCGCTGCGGGATATTCAGCTCTCCGCCGCCACTGCGCGGCGAGACAAAGGCCTGCCTTTGGCCTTGATCACGAAAATAGAAATGCCTCAGATTGCGCTGCTCACCATTCGCCATTCGCAGCACCCATTAATGTCTTGAAGCAAACTGCCGCTCTTCGATTGAAGCCGACAAGTCGGACTGTGAAATTCTCATGTGATCGGAGAGCACGGCTTTCTTGGCGGCCTCATCGGCTGCGCGCGTTAGCTCGCCCTGGCTAAGACCAGTCGACTTTTCAATTATCTTCTTCCAATCAATCTCGCCGGTATCAAAGAGGGATAGCCGCGATTGCAGGATGCTCGTGGCTACCGTGGTGTCTGGAAGGTCGTATCGCACGACATCATCGAACCGTCGGAAGAGTGCAGGATCGAGAAGTTCGGGATGGTTCGTCGCAGCTACGATAAGGCTGTCACTCTCGTCGTTCTCCAGGAACTGCAAGAATGAATTCAGCACGCGTCTGATCTCGCCAACGTCATTCCGTTCGCCGCGTCTGGCACCGATGGCGTCGAACTCATCGAAGAAGTAGACGCCGCGCGTACTCGACATCGCATCAAAGACAAGTCTGAGCTTGGAGGCGGTCTCTCCCATGAATTTTGTGATCAAAGAATCAAACACCACTGTGAAGAGCGGAATGTTCAGCTCTCCAGCCAGCGCGGACGCCGTCATCGTCTTTCCTGATCCGGGCGGTCCTATCAGCAGCAATTTCCGGCGCGGCGTAAGGCCCTTCTCCAGCAGTTTGTGCTGTTGGCGTTGCTCGGCAATGACGCGCTTCAACCGCTCTTCGAGCTGGGGCGGCAGAACCATGCTTGTAAGGCGCGTTTCCGAGTAGGTGGCCGAGACGAGTGCTGCAAGATCACCCTTGGGCTGGGCAAGAGGCACCGGTCTGTTTGTGCGCTTGACGTTGCGCTGGCGCGCCTCGTCCACGAGCTCCTTGAGCTGCGTTGCGAGCTTGCCGTGACCTTGACGGGCTTCGTGCGCGGCAACTTGCATCGCGACCGACAAGAACTGATCGTCGTCGCCTTCAATGTGGCTGCGCAAGAGTGCTATGAGGTGTTTTGCCGCCGTCATGATGCCCCGAGACCTCCCCGCCGCGATGCGTCGCGGTTCGCGTTTGCACCATGATTAGAGCGCTTCGGGCGGGAAGTCACCAAGTCGTAGGCGCGATCCCGCGCTCCAGTGGCAGATCGACCGCAAGCGGCCAGGTACGAATCCGTTCCCACGCGTTAATCGGCCATCTCGTCGATGCCCGATAAGCAAGGCTGAGCTCATTGGGGCTGCATCTACCACAAAGACGTAGGCCTGAGACCGTCAGCGCTATGGTCCTCAACCCCTGCAAGGGCCAACTCCTTCCAGTCGACCCTTAGTCGTCCGCCTGAGATGCAGTCTCCGGCTCGAAGCATGTTCACAATGTCCTGTCCGGAAAACAGCCGCACCGGGTAACGATCTGCCTCGATCTCCCTTTGCGTCTGCTCAGAGTACCACGAGGTCGTGAAATACAGGCCAAACTGCCCTCGCCCTAGTCGCGCGACGAGTCGGGATACCTGATCCGGCGCGATAGCCGTCTTGTAGCGCTTGGCCTCGCCCAAGAACTCGATCTCGTAATCGATCGGATAGGGCATCTTGAACATGCCAAAGAAGTCGATGCCGTGATCGCCGGTTCGCCTTGTCCGCGTGACGCGATGCTCGAGGCCCGGCACGATATCTGGGAGCTTGTCGATTAGGGCCACAGTGAAGGCCTCGAACTCGGCGGGCGTCAGCACAGCAACCTCATCCAGGATCTTCTCGTCGTCAGATCCGGCAACGGGAACCTGCTGCTGTTTGCTCCGCACCTTTGAGGACCAGACCTGCCGTCGCTCGATCTTGCCCTTCATGACCTTTCGCCAGACCTCAGGGGCATGGTCGCTGTCGGCCTTGCGGACATCGCCTGCGGTCACGCGCTGCCGCAGCCACTCCGCGGGAACCGTTTCCGTGTCCAGGATGGACAGCAGGATGCGCAGGTTCTTGATCGGCTTCCCTTCATCCTCAAACCAGGCGTGCCGGACGTCGGACAGGGCGCAGAGGCCGTTGAACCTCAGAAAGCCCTTCTTCGGCCTGGAGAAATGAAGGATTGGCGGCATTTCATCGATCCGCCCCGACAGCCGCAGATTGTTGGTCGCTTCAATGCGCGCGTTGCCCGCGAACTGATTGAACAGCCTCTCGCGCGCCGAGAACTTCGCGTCGCCCCAGTAGTAGATGTTGCCGCTGACCTCGTCGACGACGTCGTCCCAGGGATTGTGATGCTGGCCTGACATGTCCCGCGTCGTGAGCACAAAGAAGGCAGGCACTGCCCGGCCGGTTTCCGGATCGACGGGCCCTCCCGAGGCCGGATCCTTGAACCGGATACCCCCTGAATTGGCTATCGACCCGGCTGTTGTGCTCAGCCAGCGCAGGAACTCGTCGTCCTCGTACTTCACACCCGCTCTGTCACGATACAGGTGGCCTACACGCCAGAACTCCCCGCCCATGCCAAACCTCTAAATCAATAGCCTCTGACGCCCTCGCAGGTCGCGTACAACCTCGAGGAAGTCTCCAACCCCCATAAGCCACTCACGCTGATCCGCCTGATAGGTGCGGTGCAGTGTGGCCGGCATCACGAGTTGCAGACCCTGTCTCTGCATCTCCGCCGTCTGAATCTTCGATATCGCTGGTTCCAGCGTGAGCAAATGCTTAGTCCGGATGCGGTCCGCTTCCGCCAGAACCTGCCGCCAGCGATCCTTGCAGCTCGTCTTTACCGCCAGCATAGCGAGCTGCTCATCAGGATAGCGCCGATCGGCGTACGCGTCTTCGCCGGGGAACAGGAAGTCCGCGGCGTTGCGCTTCTCGGTCGTGGCTTCGCGCGTGTACCCGCGTTTGTCTTTGCCCAGACACAGGCGTTCTTCAGCTCGTTATACACACCGTCCGATGCGTCGAGCACCTCACGCATGTGGCGCCAGTCCATGCATACATAGTGGATGGCCGTCTCGCAGGAATGCTCGACGAGAAGAACAAATACGGTCCTGAGAAAGGACGTGTACTCGGCCTTGCTCATCTCGCCGGATGCCATCGCGAACTCGCGATGCGCTGTCCCTCCAAGACCTGAAACATTGCCAACGATCCGCACGTTGTAGGGCGGATCGGTGAAGACCATCTGGGCGAGGTTGCTCGCCAAGAGCGTTCGCCAGGAGGTAACTGACCGGCAATCACCGCAGAAGAGACGATGAGGCCCGACAATCCAGAGTTCACCTTCGCGGCACGTCGCCGGAGTATCTCGATCCGGCCCGGGGACGTTCTCAGCTTCAGTCTGTTCACCGTCCTGCAGGATTATGTCGATCTCGCCGGCATCAAAGCCTGTGAGTTCAAGATCGAAGCTGACATCGAGGTCGGCAATGTCATTGAGCTCAATCCTGATAAGCTCATCGTCCCAGGTGGCATTCTGAGCGATCTTGTTGTCGGCGAGACGGTAGGCCCTTACTTGGGCTTCGGTCAGGTGATCTGCCCGAATAACTGGCACTTCTTTCATGCCAAGTCTCTTTGCAGCTTGCAGGCGACCGTGTCCGCAAATGACGTTGAGCCCGGCATCGACAATGATCGGAACGATCCAACCGAACTCTGAGATGCTCGCCATGAGCTGGCGGATCTGACTCGTGGAGTGGATCCGTGCGTTTCTTGGGTAAGGGCGGAGGGCCGAGATCAGCGCGATCTCTACAGTTGCGCTCAGTTGATCGCCAGCAATCAATGGTGCCGAGGATTGCTCGGTCCTAAGCAGTTTTCGGTTCATTAGACAAGACTCCGTGAAAGTTGCCAGTTTTCGTGCACAACTTCCTTGATCGGAGTTATTGATCTATATATTGCCCGTTACAGCATGGCAACCCCTATTTGTGGGTATAGCAAGGCCTGCATTCGGCATTGGGGTTTTGCGCTCAGAGAAGGAGGGGACCCAGAATTCCGAGTTGCCAGCTCCAAAGTGGTCTTACACGCAGAGGAGTTACGCCGGCAGCGGGCTGGCGGGTTAACATAAGGGCGCTTATTGATCGTACGAGGGTCGAAAGCGGACGTTCGCCGAAGTATGGACGAATGATCGCTTTGCGGATCAAGCGGCCTGATGCTGGTGCAGCGACATCTGCAGCACGACCGGGTCTCGGTATGCTTCGCGGCGGTGCAGTTTGCCTTCCACAAAGCGGTCGTTGAAGCTGGAAAATCGGGCCGGCATCCAAACCGGCCGTTCGAGCCTCTGTATGCCGCATCGTAAGCCAGCAGGGCGAGACGGTTTAAGCGTGAAGTAAGCCTGTGAACTTAAGTGCACCGACCGGCGGCGCCCGCAACCGCATGATCCAGTTCGGCCAGTAGTTCCGCAATTTTGTCGGGAGGCAAAAAAGCACCGGTGAAGCTGTTGCGGACAAGCTGGAGGCATTCGGCCTCCGAAAGGTCGAGGGCCTCGCGGCACGCGGAGAAGTTCTCGTTTACGTAGCCACCGAAATAGGACGGGTCGTCCGAGTTTATCGTGACCCGAATATTGCGCCGCAGCAGACGGGCGACGTTATGGTCCTCGATCCGGTCGAAAACCCGGAGCCTGACATTGGAAAGCGGGCAGCACGTCAGGGTCGTCCCTCGCCGCACGAGGTCGGCCACAAGGGCGTCGTCTTCCTCCGCGCGGACACCGTGATCTATCCGATCGACCCCAAGAACCTCGAGGGCCTCTCGCACATGGGAAGCATCCCCCTCCTCGCCCGCGTGGATCGTCGTGCGCATTCCCCGCGCGCGGGCCTCGGCATAGACGTTCGTGAACTTCGCCGGAGGGTTGCCGCGCTCAGGTCCACCCATGCCGAGTGCCGCGACCATGTCCTCGTTGCCGCGCATTAGGTCGAGGGTTTCGAGTGCCTCGGCCTCCGGGTACTGCCGTTGCAGCCCCCAGATCACAGAACTGCTGATGCCGAAGTCCCGCTCGGCGGCCTCGAAGGCATCGCGGATTCCCGCCATGAACACTTCCACCCTGACGCCCCGGCGCAAATGGGCCTGGGGACTCAGGTAAAGCTCAGCCCGGCGCACCCGGTCGGCATGGGCCCGCTCGAGATAGGCGTAGGTGACTTCGGCGAAATCTCGCGCGGTGCGCATGACTGTGAGGCCCGCGTAGAAAAGGTCGAGAAAGCTTTGGAGGTTCTCGAACTGACAGGCTGCCGCGACTTCCCCGGGAGTCGCGAAAGGGATCGCGACCTCGTTGCGCCGCGCGAGCCGGATCATCATCTCGGGCTCAAGCGAGCCTTCGATATGCATGTGAAGTTCGGCCTTCGGCAGATTCGCAACGTCGATCATGTGGGCTCCTGTGGTCTGGCTCCAGTTCGTATTGCGCCGCGTTTACGGACGAAGCGCAGAGCGCCGTGCACAAATTCCGGGCAAACCTCGACGGGGATTCTTTCCCCTACCTTGGGATACAGCGAAGCTCCAGTAACTAAACTATTGTTTTGGAACATTTTTGGCCCACCGCGGAGACTGGAAGATTGCCTTGTCACATCTTGCAGAAAACGTTTTCATAGGGAAGCATATGGTGTGGCGCAAACACCTCCTGCGCTGAACAGATTCTTAATCAGACAAGTCGGGGAGAGTTGTCCAATGAAGTTTCCCACCGCGCCGGTCGTCGCCATCACGCTCGGGCTGGTACCACATTCGGCTCCAGCCCAAGATCTCGAGGCCGTGACAATCACCGTCGGCACCACGGTTCTCAACGTCGGCTACCCCATGCTAACGCTGCCCGTCACCCTCGGCTACTGGGCCGAGGAAGGCTACGACGTGAGCATCGAGCCGGTCGGCGCGTCGCTTCAGGCGCTCCAGCAGATGGTGGCCGGCAATGCCGATCTTGCCCAGGTCAACAGCACCGTCATCATCCAGGCCAACACCGCCAATGACCTGCCCGTTCGCATCGCCATGGGCAATGGCGTGATCGATTGGTCGATCTCGGTGCCCGCCGACAGCGACATCACCGGCGCCGCCGACCTCAAGGGCAAGACCGTGGGCGTGTTCAGCCTCGCCACGGGCGGCATCGCACTGATGAACAGCTACCTCGTTTCCGAAGGTCTCGACCCGGCCGAGGACATCGACCTCATTCCCCTCGGGCTCGGCGCCGCACCGGTGCAGGCGCTGAGGACGGGGCAGGTCGACGCTCTGCTCTACTGGGCCTCCGCCACCGCCGGCTTCGAGAACGCCGGCCTCGACCTTCGCCAGATCGTCGCGGAAGACTGGCGCACCTATCCCGACTTCTCCCTCGCGATCATGGAATCGACGGTTGAGGAGAACCCGGAGATGGTCGTCGGCATCGCGCGCGGAGTGGCCAAGGCCACCACCTTCGCGCTGGAAAACCCCGAATGCGCGGTGAAGCTGCACTGGGCGGCCTACCCAGAGACCAAGCCCACCGGCGCGGACGAGGATACGCTCCTGCAATGGGATCTCAACTACATCAACGCCCAGCTCGCCTCGCTGTCCGAGGGCTACGAGCTCCACGGCGGCGAACTCTGGGGCACCCTCAACCTCGAGGCCTATGACCGGCTCCAGGGGTTCCTGCTCGAGAACGGCACCATCGAAAGCACGATTCCGGCCGCCGACTACGCGGCTTCGATCGACGGCTTCGCCGAAAGCGTAAGCGATTTTGACGCCGAGGCAGTTCGCGCAGCGGCCCGTGCCTGCGAGATGCCGGGCTGATGCAGCAAGCGGCACACGCCTCCGCCAGCGGAGCGCCGGAAGGTGCTGCGCTGGTGCGCGTGAGCGGTCTCGAGAAGGTCTACGCCACGCGCGACAAGGGAAACGTCCATGCCCTAAATGACATCAATCTTGATGTCGCCCAGTGCGAGTTCGTCACCATCGTCGGCCCCTCGGGCTGCGGCAAGAGCACGCTTCTGCAGGTGCTCGCGGGCCTTCTCGACAAGACGGCGGGGCGGGTGGAACTCGCCGGCTCTCCCGTCGACGGGCCGACCCGCGATCTCGGCCTCGTCTTCCAGGCGCCGGTCCTGCTGCCGTGGCGGAAGGTCATCGACAACGTGATGGTGCCCGCGATCATCCAAAAGCTCGACCTCGACGCGGCGCGCGAGCGCGCGAGGGATCTGCTGCGCATGGTGGGGCTGGCCGGGTTCGAAGATCGCTACCCGGGCGAGCTTTCCGGCGGAATGCAGCAGCGCGTCGGCATATGCCGCGCGTTGGTGCACAAGCCGGCTTTTCTCCTGATGGACGAACCCTTCGGCGCGCTCGACGCGATGACGCGGGAAACGATGAACCTCGAGCTCATGCGAATATGGAAGGACCAGCAGGCGACGATCATGCTCGTAACCCACTCCATTCCCGAGGCCGTGTTCCTCGCCGAACGGGTCGTCGTGATGACCCCGAGGCCGGGCCGGATCGCGGAGATTATCGAGGTGGACCTGCCGCGTCCGCGCCACGTGGAAATGTTCAACACTCCGGAGTTCGGACGCTACGTGCAGGCGATCCGGCGCCACTTCGACACCCAGATGGAACTGGACTGATGAGCCAGACCCAAGCCGATATCCCCTCCCTCGCCGACGACGCGAGGGACATCGCCGAAAGTGCGAAGGCCGCGCCCGCGCGCTCCTGGAAGGAGAGCCACCTGCTTTCACCGGGCCTCTTTGTCGTCGTGCTCGTCGTGTGGGAAACCCTCATCGCCCTGCTAGACGTGCCCGCGATCGTCTTCCCGCCCCCAAGCGCCGTGGCCGTGGCGCTCTACGACGGCATCGTTTCCGGCCTCTTCCTGCCGCATTTTCTCGTCACGCTCTACGAGATCCTCGCGGGCTTCTTTATCGGTGCGGTCGCGGGCATCTCACTTGGCATCCTCATCGGCCTCTCGCCGCTGATGGAGCGCATTATCTACCCCTACATCATCGCCTTCCAGGCCATGCCGAAGATCGCCATCGCGCCGATCATGGTGATCTGGTTCGGCTACGGGCTGACCTCGAAGATCATCATCACCGCGACAATCGCCTTCTTCCCGCTTCTGGCCAACACCATCGTCGGGCTGCGCTCTGCGCCGAAGGACCAGATCGACATGCTGCGCGCCTGCACCGCGACGGACTGGCAGATCTTCCGCATGGTCCGGCTGCCCCAGGCCCTGCCGTTCATCTTCGTGGGCCTCGACATCGCCGTGGTGCTCTCGGTCATCGGCGCCATCGTCGGCGAATTTGTCGGTGCCAAGGCAGGGCTCGGCTACCTGATCCTGCAGATGAACTTCAACTTCAACATCGCCGGGGTGTTCGCGATACTGATTATCCTGTCGAGCATTGGCATCGGGCTTCACCTGCTCGTGGTCGCGATCCAGCGCCGCGTGCTGTTCTGGTCCGAAGCCCATTCGGGCACCTTCGGCGGGGCCTGACCAATTTCTCAACTCACGGAAAGAAACGGGGAACTCAATGGCTGAAGCGACACGAGCGGCAAGCGCGAACGAGGTGCCGGTTCTCGATCTCACGCCGCTGACCGAAGGCGGCGACATTTCGGGCCTCGCGCGCGAGTTGGACGAGGCCTGCCGGAAAACGGGCTTCTTCTACGTCAGGAACCACGGTGTGCCCGAAAGCGTGCTCAACGCCGTGTTCGGCGCGACGCGCCGCTATTTCGCGATACCGCCCGAAGACCGGGAGGCCCATGTGATGGACGAGGTCTACCGCCGCGGCTGGATGAAACAGGGCATCAACCAGCACCCCGGCTTCCAGCCGGACCTCAAGGAAAGCTACGAGATCGGCGTCGATCTGCCCGAGGACGACCCTGACGTGAAGGCGGGCCTCGCGCTCCACGGACCGAACCGCTGGCCCGATGACATGCCATGGCTCCGCGAGGCGGCCGAAACCTATTTCGCCGAGACGAAGGCCCTCGGCGACCGGATGCTGCGCCTCATCGCCGTCGCGCTCGATCTCGACGAGGGCTTCTTTCTGCAGTTCACGAAGAAGCCCATGGTCCAGATGCGGCTCTTCCACTACCCGCCGCAGCCCGCCATGTCGCCCGACGACATCTTCGGCGTGGCCCCCCACACCGACTACGGCATGATCACGCTTCTCGCCCAAGACCCGATCGGCGGCCTGGAGATCCAGAAACGCGACGGCGAGTGGATCGCGGCCCCCTATATCGACGGGACCTTCGTGGTGAACATCGGCGACCTCTTCCAGCGCTGGACGAACGACCGCTACGTCTCGAACCCGCACCGGGTGGTCAACCGCACCGGCAAGGAGCGGTATTCGATCCCGATGTTCTACAATCTCGACTACAGCGCGCCTGTCGAGTGCCTACCGAGCTGCTGCGGTCTCGACAACCCGCCCCGCCACGAGCCCATCTCTTCTGGCGACTACCTCCTGAGCCGGTTCCGGACCGTCCAGAAGTACCGGGTTGAGGAGACGGCCTGACGCCTCGGAGCCCATGCCGCTTGCCAGCCGGTGCGCGAGACGCATATCGAGGGCAATGACAAGCGGCGGCGAGCCCCTAAGCCAACCTGGACCTGTCGGCGACCGGTCCGGCGATCTCACGATCAAGGACATCGCCCGAATGGCCGGTGTCTCGGTCGCGACCGTGTCGCGGGTGATCAACAATAAGGCCCTCGTGACGCGCGAGAAGCTCGAGCGCGTCGAGGCGGTGCTCGCTCGGGTCAACTACATTCCCAACAATTCCGCGCGCGCGCTCGTCAAGCGCCGCACCATGTCGGCCGGTCTCATCGTGCCGACGCTGTCGAACCCGATCTTCGCGCCGACCATCGCGGGGGTGGAGACGGTGCTCGCCGGAGCGGGCTACGGGCTTCTTCTCGCCTGCTCCGACCGTGACCCGATCAAGGAATTCGGTCACGCGTGCACAATGATCGAGCGCGGGGTCGACGGTCTCATCCTGACTGGGTCTTATCGCCACCCCCACCTACTTGAACTCATCGCCTCGCGGGGAGCGATCGCTGTCAGCCAGGACGACCCGGTCGGCGCGCCGGGCATGACCTCGATCCGCATGCCCGACGCCCGTGCGATGGCCTGCGCCATCGACGCGCTCGTCGAGCGCGGCCACCGGCGCATCGGCATCGTCACGGGGCCTACAATCAACACCGCGGCGATCGCCGAGCGGGTGCGGGGCGCCATCGAGCGCCTGGACAGTCATGGTCTGGTGCGAACCCCTGGCGATGTCGTAGAAACGATGGGCTATTTCGATGAAGACGCCCGCGCAGCCACGCAGCACCTCCTCACCTCGAGCCCGGACGTGACGGCTATTGCCTGCACAGGAGACATCCTCGCCATCGGGGTTATCTCGCAGTGCGGCAGATCGGGGCGGAACGTCCCCGGCGATATCTCGGTAATCGGCTGCGGCCAGACAGTGATGGCGCAATTCGCAGACCCGGTCCTGTCGACAGTCAGACTACCCTTCGAGCAAATGGGCGCGCGCGCAGCGTCCGAACTCGTACGCCAGATCAACGGAGAAGCCAGCCGCGACTTGGCAGAGCTCCCCTACGAATTCGTCCCCGGAGCGACCCTCGCTGCACCAGCACGCTGACCAGCCGGACCTGCCGCTAACACCGCTATTCGGACCTACCAAAAAAGCTGCGAGATGCACCAACAACCGGTCCGGCAACGCCGCGATGTAACACAAGAGATCAGACATGTTCACCGCTCCGTTTTTGGACGGTGAATCAGACTGCTACACTGAAATCAATGGCTCCTGACCCTAGAGCGTATCGCGTTTAATCGGTTCTGTATCCTGCTGCCCTGAAGAAGTTGTAGCATTCCTCGTCGCTGAACAGGTCGCACACATGACCGACCGCCTTCCAAAGTTCATGATAGGTTCGGGCGGCAGCTTTTCTGATCAGCGCCTTGAGCTTCGAGAAGGCCATTTCGATCGGGTTGAGGTCGGGGCTGTAGGGCGGCAGGAAAAGGAACCATGTGCCGATGTCGCGCAGGGCCCGGGCTGCGCCGGGGCTCTTGTGGCTCGACAGGTTGTCGAGGATGACCACGTCGCCGCTCCGTAGCGTTGGCACCAGCTGGGTCGTGACATACAGGTCGAACATCTCACTGTTCATTGCGCCGTCGATAACCCAGGGGGCATCGAGCCGGTCATGGCGCAGGGCGCCGATGAACGTCTGGGTGCGCCAATGTCCGAACGGCGCGTGATCGACCAGGCGCTGCCCGCGCGGGGCCCAGCCGGTGGTCTTGGCCATGTTGGTCTTGACC
>Ga0076930_101027_pt1 | contig 18071 bp, 19 predicted proteins | sample HotLakConsoUCCRE_FD_71149 | JGI IMG/M metagenome (GOLD analysis project Ga0076930, IMG submission 71149) | Hypersaline microbial mat communities from Hot Lake, Washington, USA - Hot Lake Consortium UCC-RE (version 3) (version 3) ...
GCTCGTCAGGCTCATAACCTGAAGGTCGCAGGTTCAAATCCTGCCCCCGCAACCACCGAAACTTGTAACCGTTTCCACTCGGACTCCTTCTCACCGAGGACCGTGCGGAAGCGGTCAAGAAAGTCCAGTTTCTCTTTGCTATCCTTCAAACCGCCTGCCCTTACCCGGCGGGCGTAGTCGTTTTTATGCTGCTCTCGAAGGCCGGCACTGTAGTCCTGGAACGCTGCCATGGATGCCAGGATCGAAGCCAATCGGCCGTGGATCGTCAGATCAGCAGACTTTCCATCCGCGGACGGGGCGATGATGACCTTCTGGATCAACTCCCTGAGGAAATTGAAATGCTGCTGCACGTCGTCGTGTTCGGTGTTGCCCGTCCGCGTTAAAGCCGTGAGTGCCTGCATCGCGAGCTGGTACATGGATGGATTGATCGAAAACGTCTTTGTCCCTCCTGAGGGTTTGAGTGCGGACCGGTTCAGGTCAGCTTCCAGCTCAATGCGGGTCTTCTGGAGTTCGTCGAGCATTTTGTTGAATGCTTCGATTTGCATCTGACCAGCCATCAGCCGCTCAGTGATCTGGTTTGCCACGATCTCCTGCCGACGCGTTACATCCAGCAGGTTTGCTTGGAGTTGAGCCTTTGACCGTTCACTGGTTTTCCGTGTGGCGGCGAGCTTCGTGTTGATGCTGTCCTGAACCGACGTGATGTTCTCGATTGAGAAGAGGTTCAGGGGGATAGCGTCCAAGACGCGTGCTTCCAGTTCCGCGCGGTTGATTGTTTTGAAATTTGGGCAAACAACTCCTCCGAGATGATCGATTGGCAGTTTCTTCTGGCGATTGGTGCAGCCGTAGCGGTTCTTGGCCATGACCGCGTAAGGACCGCCGCAATGGGCGCATTCCAGGCGGCCACTGAGAAGATATTGCGGCCGATGCGACCGGTTGAGGCGGTTACTCGCTGTTTGATTGAAGTTAGCCTCGACCTCAAGTTGACGTTTCTTTACCTTAGCCCACAGTTCGTCGTCGATGATCCTGAGGTCCGGGGCCTCCCCCACGACCCATTCACTTTTGTCGTTCATCCGCGCTTCGCGGTTCTCGGTCTCAGGGTTTTTCCTAAACTGCCGGCGGTTGAACACGATCCGCCCGATGTAACTTTCATTGTTTAAAATCCCCGTACCGCGATCCCGGTGGCCGCGGATTGCTGTATCTCGCCATTTTAGCCCCCGGGGTCCGGGAACGTTGGGGACGCGACTGTTCAGCGCCACGGCTAGTTCCTTCGGAGATCGGCCCAGTGCATATTGTTCGAAAATCCACCGAATGATCTCGGCTTGTGCTTCATCAACTTCGCGTTCGCCCGGGATCCGGTCACCTTTTGCATCGTAGACCAACTTCTGCCTATAGCCGTAGGAAAGCCCACCGGCGGTCCGTCCTTTCCTGACAGTCGTCTTCATTCCTTCACGAGTGCGGTACCGGGTCTGCTCGACCATTTCGTGGCTCAGGATCGACCGAAGTCCGAGCTCCATGTCGGTCACAGCTGCTTTCGACTGGACTGTCCACAGTTCTACGTGATGGTGACGCAGCTGCTTTAAAATTGCTGAGCTGTGTTCCACGTCGCGTGAAATCCGGTCGACGGAGATGCAGAGCAGGACATCGATACCTCCCTTTTTGATCCGGCGTAGAACTGCCTGAATACCGGGTAGCGACTTCAGAGTTGTTCCGCTGATTGCCCGGTCTTCGTAGATAACCACAATGTTCCAGCCCTGCTCGTGCGCAAATATCCGTCCTAATTCGATCTGAGTTTCGATCGACTGTTCGTCCTGCCTATCCGTCGAGTAGCGTGAATAAAAGATGACGTTCTTGGACATCGAAAATTCCCTCAAAGGCTGCCTAGCTTTGGTAATCAATCGGCAATTCAGGTGGCGATTAGAACGTCGGAAGCCTATCAATTCAGTTGAAAGATAGACTGGACGCGGCCTGACGCACCCGGCCCGATTTGCTGCGGAGGGTTGGCTGGTGGATTACGTTTCTGAAAGCGGCATGATTCTTGAAGATGCGGTTCTGAAGTTGCACGTTTCCAAGAATTCCGAAGTGTCTGGTTTTCCGCATAGCATCGAGCACGAATTTTCCCTTGAATGTCACGCCATAATAAACGGCGTTCTCCGAATCATCCCAGGTCAAGTCGATTACATGGCCCTGAGCGTCGACAAGCCACGCATGTTCAAAATAAATCCCATGGACGGGTTCCAAGGCATAACCCTCAGCATAATAATAGGGTGGGATTTTATCGCAGACGTACGGCATTAACGCACGAGCACTGTTCGCAAAACACTGCCCCATTGGACCCTTTGGAAGCCATTCCGGGGGGCTCTGTACATGCTTGAAAAGCCGACCGTACCTGAGGAGGGCAGTCATGGCGCCAAAGCTCACCTCGGGCTCCGACATAAATTGTAGCAGCCGGCGGATATACTCCCCACGGGCCTCGACTTTTTGAGCATAACCTGGATACACCGAGATAGTTTCGGACATGGAATTCTCCCTTGCACACCGCACATTTAATTCTTGGCATTATTTTTTTGATGCGGGGTCGAGGGAGCCGACCGGGTCCGCTGCTGGCTCTTTGACGACGTGCCGGCACCCCCTTCACGCTCCACGCACGCTTGGGACGACACTGTCGTAACGAGACTGAGAGCGGCGGTGCAAAAGTCGGCCACGGTAGCGGCGGAATAGTCCGGCTGCGGGCGGAGTAAAATCCGGCCACCTATTTTCCTTCTGCGACGAGAGCAGGAGGGCTGAGGGATCTATACCGTGGAACTTTATCTGAAGGTCCGCCTGGCTTGTTCTGAAGGAATGAGCCGGCGTCAGGCTGCAAAGCATTTCAACATATCGCGCGACAGCGTTGCCAAGATGATGGCGTATTCGACGCCGCCTGGCTATCAGCGGCAATCACCGATCAGGCGGCCGAAGCTGGATGCGTTCGTGTCGACGATCGACCACTGGCTTGATGAGGATAGACAAGTCCCGCGCAAGCAACGCCATACGGCCAAGCGGGTGTTCGACCGCCTTCGGGACGAGTGCGGATTTACCGGCGGCTATACGATCATCAAGGATTACATGCGCGAGCGTGATCAGCGTCACCGGGAGGTGTTCGTGCCGCTGTCGCATCCGGCCGGCCACGCGCAGGCCGATTTCGGCGAGGCGATGGTGGTGATCGGCGGGGTGGAGCGGAAGGCGCACTTCTTCGTGCTCGACCTGCCGCATAGCGACGGTTGCTATGTGCGGGCTTATCCGGCGGCGGTGTCGGAGGCCTGGGTGGACGGTCACATCCATGCATTCGCCTTCTTCGGGGCCGTTCCGCAATCGATCGTCTACGACAACGATCGTTGCCTGGTGGCGAAGATATTGCCCGATGGCACGCGCAAGCGCGCCACGCTGTTCAGCGGGTTTCTGTCCCACTACCTGATCCGGGATCGCTACGGCCGTCCCGGCAAGGGCAACGACAAGGGAAGCGTCGAGGGGCTTGTCGGCTATGCCCGGCGCAACTTCATGGTTCCGATCCCGCAATTTGCGACATGGGAGGCGTTCAACGCCTGGCTGGAAGAGCAATGCCGCAAACGTCAGCGCGACAAGCTGCGCGGCGAGAGCGAGACGATCGGGGAACGCTTGCTGCGCGATCTGGCCGCCATGCGCCCGTTACCGGCATCGCCCTTCGATGCCTGCGACCAGTCTAGCGCCAAGGTGACTGCCCAGTCGCTGGTGCGCTACAAGACCAACGATTATTCGGTCCCGGTCGCCTATGGCCATCAGGACGTTTGGGTCCGGGGCTATGTCGACGAGGTAGTGATCGGCTGCCGCGGCGAGATCATCGCCCGCCATCCCCGGAGTTGGGAGCGGGAAGACGTCGTCTTCGATCCTGTGCATTACCTGCCGCTGATCGAGCAGAAGATCAACTCGCTGGATCAGGCGGCACCTCTTCAGGGCTGGGATTTGCCGGAAGAGTTCGCCACGCTGCGCCGGCTGATGGAGGCGCGGATGAACAAGCATGGCCGGCGTGAGTACGTGCAGGTGCTGCGTCTCATGGAAAGCTTCGAACTCGCCGATCTGCATGCAGCGGTGAAGCAGGCCCTTCAGCTCGGAGCGATCGGCTTCGATGCCGTCAAGCATCTGATCCTATGCCGGGTGGAGCGCCGGCCGCCGCGATCGGACCTGTCCATCTATCCCTACCTGCCGAAGGCGACGGTTGAGACGACCTCGGCGAAGTCCTATATGCGACTGCTTTCCGCGCATGGGGAGGAAGCGGCATGAGCACAGAAGCGCCCGAGATCCTGCTTTCCCATTATCTCAAAACCCTCAAGCTTCCGACCTTCCAGCGCGAGTACCAGAAGCTGGCCCGGCTATGCGCCACCGAGGGTGTCGACCATGTCGGATACCTCACCCGGCTTGCCGAACTAGAGATGATTGAACGTGATCGGCGCAAGGTCGAGCGCCGCATCAAAGCGGCAAGGTTCCCGGTCGTCAAAAGCCTGGACAGCTTCGACTTCGCCGCCATCCCGAAGCTCAACAAGATGCAGGTGCTGGAACTGGCACGTTGCGAATGGATCGAGCGGCGGGAGAATGTTATTGCGCTTGGGCCCAGCGGCACGGGCAAGACCCATGTCGCGCTTGGTCTCGGCCTGGCTGCCTGCCAGAAGGGCATGTCCGTCGGCTTCACAACAGCCTCAGCACTCGTCAGCGAGATGATGGAGGCGCGCGACGAGCGGCGTCTGTTACGGTTCCAGAAACAGATGGCGGCCTACCAGCTTCTCATCATTGATGAGCTGGGCTTCGTGCCGCTCTCAAAGACTGGTGCAGAGTTGCTGTTCGAACTGATCTCGCAACGCTACGAGCGCGGAGCCACCCTGATCACCAGCAACCTTCCCTTTGACGAATGGACCGAAACGCTCGGATCTGAGCGTCTAACCGGCGCACTGCTGGATCGTATCACTCACCACGTCAACATCCTCGAGATGAATGGCGACAGCTATCGTCTCGCTCAAAGCCGTGCCCGAAAGGCTGGCTGAGCCCCCACTAAAAATCGCCACGCACCCATGAGACCCCCGCTCGGCTACGCCCTCCCGGAGGTCTCATGGGTGCGCCGAAAGTGGCCGACTATTGCTCCGGCGCGTGGCCGGATTTTACTCCGCCGTTGACATCGCAGCGAGCGTCGCCGAAAATCGCGCCGCTTGATTAGGCTGCGTCACCCAAAATCCCGCATAGCTCTGCCGGTCAATACGATGCGGTTATTGCTATGTATCACGACCAAGGACATATCACGGTGAAGCTCCTCGGTTTCGGCGTCGATACGGCCACCGGCGAATGGACGGCACTCAGCGGTGTCAACGTCGCGCTCCGTCTGCCCATTATCCGGACCTCCGTCAATCACGGGACTGCCTTCGACATTCCGGGCAGCGGGAAGGCGCAGTCTATTAGCCTCCTGGAGGCGATCGACTATGCATTGAAGCTCGTGGATACCAGCACCGTGACGGCAGGGTCCTAACAGCCTGAGCGGTGCCAACTATGCAGTCGCATTTGGACTGATTTCATTGCTTGACGATTATGCCGGTATCCGTAAGCGTGTACTTTTATGGATAACCAGTTCCATTGCCGTCGACGCGGCCTCCGCGTCCCTGCGTTCTATTGCCTTGACGACCTTCCTGTGCCAGCTGGCGGTGGCGACATGCCGGTCGAATTCGCCATAGGGGGAGCTCATCTTGTAGCTCGCCACCAGCGCCGCCTCGATCAGGTTGCCGACGGACAGCATGAACGGATTGCCCGAAGCGCCGTGCAGCGCCAGATGGAATTCCAGATCGGCGAGCGCGAAATTCTCGTTTGAACCCGCCTTGCTCATCTTCTCGGCGCAGGCGTAGAGACGCTCGATCTCCGCCTTGTCTGCGCGGCTTGCAGCCAGACGTGCGGCGAAAGGCTCGATGGCAAACCGCATGTCCGTCAGGTGCCTGAGAAAAATCGCGTCAACGCCCGCTTCGATATGCCAGACCAGAACATCGGCATCAAACAGGTTCCAGTTCGAGCGCTCGGTGACACGGGTTCCGATGCGGGCTTTGGGAATGATCATGCCCTTGGCTGTCAGCGTCTTCATCGCTTCCCTGAGCACCGTGCGGGAAACGCCGAACCGTTCCACCAGCTCGCCATCACCGGGCAACAGGGTTCCGCTGGCATAGGCCCCGCTGACAATCTCCTCGCCAAGCTCATTGACGACAAAGGAGTGCTGACTGCGATTTGCGCATCCGGAAAAGGTGGCGTTGAGCAAGCAAGTTCTCCCTGGCAGGGTTAACCCTCGGTGATTACGACCAACCCACGGGATTATTTGCTGCGCTTGCGCTTTTGACCCAGGCCCATTTCCTTGGCAAGACGCGAGCGCGCCTCGGCATAGGCTGGCGCAACCATCGGGTAGTCGCCAGGCAGTTCCCACTTCTCACGATACTGCTCAGGGGTCATTCCGTGATGGGTCATCAGGTGGCGCTTGAGTGATTTGTATTTCTGACCATCTTCCAGACAGATCAGGTGGTCGTTCTGTATAGAACGGCGCACTGTAACCGCAGGTTTCTGTTTCTCTATGGCTTCTTCGGCGCGCGTCGCGGTCCCACCAAGTGCCGCATGCACCTGCGAGATTACGTTCGGCAGATCATTTGCGGCAATAGAGTTGTTGCTCACATAGGCGGCGACAATTTCTGCAGTCAGTTCGATGAAAAGATCGCTCCCGCTGTCGATGGCAAATTCGTTCATAGTCTGGCCCTAACTTTTTTCGATTAAACAGGCTAATTATGGCCCGGTAAAACAATTTGCAACGCAAAAACTTATCCCGAAGAGAAGCCGTATGAACCAGTCTATATAAATTCCAAGCATAAACAATCGCAATGTTTCTCAGAGTGAGCGTGATCTCAATATAATAAAACAATTTTTTGTTGTGAATGATAATTGAGTTGTAAAATACAATCTGTGGTAAACATTTTAGATCAGCACTCAAATGTTATATATGGGTTCATCATTATTTTTCATATTTCGATGCAACCTTGCCCGCTCAGGTGCGGCCCGGCGTTGATTTCTGTATTAATTTGGCCCGCATTTCACTTATCGTTGTGCCATTTGGCTATCCGCAGTGACGTGGATTAATGTTTATCAACCTCATTGCTGGATCAGCAAAAAAGGAAAATAGGGTCAGTTGCGCGCGTAAACCAACACCGACACGGACAGACCTCCTCTCAGGTGCAAAGCCCCGCTGATTTCGCGCGCAGATTGGTCAGAGCCAGCACGGTATCGATGATAGGCGCCGTGACAGTTGTCGATTCGCCGCGGCCAACGAGCCACTTATTTAGTTGCTCCCGCCGATGCCTCGCAACGAGCGGATTTCGGGCGTCCACATGCAAGCATTCGGTTAAGTATGGCCACGCCTATCGCAGCCTCTGTCTGTTGAGCAAGGAACGAGCGAGCACGCAAACGCGGCCCGATGACGCCCTTGCATCGACCCATCGCGGTTTCAGCCAAAGCTCGCTTGCCATAGCCCGTAGCTGCCTGCCATTTCAGCCGGCCATCTATCTGCATAGAGGTAATGTGGTCGTCTCTCTCTGGCAGTATGCTTGGGCGGTAGACCGTTCAACCGCGTTCGAGCGGTGGAATGACGACCCTTGCGGCTGAGCTGTGATGGAAGACAGCGTAGCGGGTGGGAGGCGACAGCCGGAGAACATGTAACACTGACCTCGGAGATGGACGCTGCACCGGAACTCATTAGCGGCAGCCTTCTTGCTGTTCCAGTGATGGGAACCAATGAAGCGGCCCAGTCGATCAGCGTTGCCGTAGATGCGCGGCGCACGCTCCCGCGCATCGCTCACATCGTCGCGGACTGTCTAACTGTCTGGTGCGAGACAATGATGCCGCGCGCCGCCAGCAAGTCTTCCACCATCCGCAGACTCAGCGGGAAACGAAGATAAAGCCAGACGGCATGCGCAATCACGTCAGCTGGGAACCGGTGGCGGCGATAAAGGGGATCTCGAACGGTTTGGGTCATGCCGCAAAATCGCATAGGTCAATCGCCGCGGGGTTAATGTTACAATGCCGGTTCAAGTCACCGCGCCAACTTCAGCGCTTCGTCTCAATCCACGACCCGATCGCCAACCTCTTCCAAATTCCTCGCCACAACATGCTATCTCGCGATTATCGCGAACTGCGAGGGGCCGCGATGAAGATGTGGAGCGAGATCGCGCAACTTCAGGTAGCCTGATCGCAAACCTCGTGTCCTACCTTGACCCGAGGCCGATAAGTTTACAGTGCCCTTTCGAGGCCTGCTCAGGCTTCACACTAGTTACGGCCCACTGGATTGCTCGACCGCCCATGGCGGCCTTTGTCAAGAGGCTTCTACCCGACCGGTTACCCGGCAAAGCCGCTCGTCAGATACCAGACCTATTGACAGTCGCGCTCGATGCGCCCAGCACAGCTTGGCGGTGCTGACGAGCTTTTCGACCGAAGTGTCGGCTGCGAGAGTGGAGAGCCAGTATTTGAGCGGCTCGCTGTAGCCCTCGGGCCATTCGATCAGACGACTAAACTTGAAATGTGATCCCTGTGCCCTGACAATGAATCACATGCCGCCGCCTGAAAGGGAATTCCCAAGAGGACTCTTCCGTCAGGCGCTATCCACTAGTTCTCAATCTGGGACACGAAATTCATGAAAGCCCGAACGGCGGGTATGACGTTTCTGTTCCCCGGCATGACGGCGTAGATAGGGGTTGGAGACGCGAAATCATGCGCCTCCAAGAGCCGTATCAGCCGCCCTTCTTCGAGATCTGGCATCGCACGCAGTTGCGTCACCCGACCAATTCCGACACCCGCAAGAATGGCCGCATAATGCGCCGCGCCGCTATCCGTTGTGAAATTGCCGCGGACCTCCAGACGACGGACACGGTCACCATCCTGGAAAGTCCAGACGTTGGTCATCTGGCCGAGTGTCGACAGGTTCAAGCAATTGTGTTGATTGAGATCATCAGGCTTTTCGGGAACCCCGAAGGATTCCAGATATCTTGGACTGGCGCACACGATGCGCCGGGCCGACATCACCTTTCTTGCGATCAGCGATGAATCGGACATGGTCCCGAAACGGATCGCCATGTCGAAGCCCGAAGCCACCAGATCCTCGAACTTGTCGGACAAGCTCAGGTCAAGCCGGATCTTCGGGTAAGCCCGGTGAAACTCCGGCAATCGGGGGACGATCGCATTGATGCCGATCATCACGGCGCAGGAGACGCGCAATGTGCCGCTGGGTTCGTTCTTGAGAGCCTGGACGGCGTTTTCCGCTTCGCTCAAGCAGGACAAGGCCCGCTTGCCATGTTCAAAGTAGATGCGTCCGACGGGCGTCAGGCTGAGCGTCCGTGAGTTGCGATTGAGTAAGCAAACGCCCAGGCGTTTCTCCAGCCGGCTCAGACGCTTGGAGACCGTCGATCGCGGCAGGTCAAGGGCCCTCGCCGCATTTTGAATGCCGTCACGTTCCACCACTGCGATGAAGAGCGCGATATCAAGATCGACGAAAGGAGATTGTGCTGTATCGTTGGTCCGCTGCTCACTCAATCACGGGCTCTCCAACGGTCAATAACCAAGCGTCTCGGGAAGCCACATGGCCACTTCCGGCACAAACACGACGAGCAGGATAATTGACGCGATTGCCGCAATCAATGGCACCACCTCGATCGAGGCTTCTTTCAGGCTGCACCCGGCAAAGGGAGCAACGATGAAGAGGCCAAGCGCAACCGGCGGGGTAATCAGCGCGACCTGCACGGTCATGACGACCACGAGGGCAAGATGATGCGGATCGACACCGAAACGCACCGCCATGGGGGCCAGAATGGGAACAACCATGATCATCGCGGCCACGCCCTCCATGACCATGCCCAATATGAGAAGCAGAACGAAGGTCCCCACCAGGAAGGCCTGGGGAGATGAAACGAGCGGCTCGAGAGCTGCGGCCAGAGACTGCGGAATGCCATTGAGGACGAGCAGCCAGGCAATCAGTTTCGCTGTAGCGAGAAGGATGAAGACCACGCCGCTCATCTTCGCGCTTGTGAGCAGTGCCGCCGCAATGTCCGACAGCGTGAGCTTCCTGAGAACAAGCGTGCCTACAAGCAGCGAATAGGCGACCGCGACAGCGCCTGCCTCCGTTGCCGTGAACCAGCCGCCGATGATGCCGCCGATGACAATGACCGGTACCATCAAACCGAGAGCCGCGCCCCTGAAGTCGCGGAGGATTTCCCGTATCGACCAGGAGCCCTGCCCGCGCGGAAATCCCCGCAGCGGCGCCATGATGGCAACGGTCAGCATCAGCGCCAGGCCGATCAGAAGGCCGGGAACCGCCCCGGCAAGGAAGAGCTTTCCCACGGAAAGCCCGCCCCCATAGATGTAGACGATAATCAGCATCGCGACACTGGGAGGAATGATCGCCCCCATCACCGAGGAGGCTGCCGTGATTGCCGCGGCAAAGCCGGGCTTGTAGCCCTCTTTGACCATTGCGGGCACCAGCGTCGAACCGACCGCTGCCGTATCGGCCACGGCGACGCCCGTCACTCCGCCAAACAGCATGCTCGAGCCAATGTTGACATGGGCCAGGCCACCGGGAAGCGGTCCCACCACCGCCTTTGCAAACCGGATCATCTGATCGAGCATCTGGGAGCGGGCCAGCAGATCCCCGGCCATGATGAAGAGAGGGATTGCCAGCAGGGGAAACGAGTCCATACCACCGAAAATGACAGTGGGCAGGACATCGAGCGACATGCGGTCGCTGCTCAGAAGCACACCGATGCCGACGAGGCCGAGGGTGAAGGCGACCGGCACACCGAGGGCCAGAACAATGAAAAACAAGGCGAGCCAGATGCCCATCATAGCGGTGATTCCTCGGTGCCTGGGGTGCGCATGAGGCGATCCCAGCATCTGCGGGCGACGAACAGAATGGTCAGTCCGGCGCCGACCGGCATGGCGGCGTAAACCCAGGCCATGTTGAGACCCAGCGTCACCGTGCCCTGGTTTGCCAGACGAGGCATCTGCAGGACCGAGTACACGACCAGAACCGCGAGAAACGCGATGACCATCAGATCTGAGAGGGTGGCGACAAACAGTCCCGCCTTCGGGCCCAATTTGTCGGTGAACATGTTGATCCGGATGTGGCCATTGTCCTTGGCGACCAAGGCGACGGCCAGCATGGCCGTCCAGATCATGAGGTAGCGGCTCAATTCTTCCGAAACGATCAGCGAGGTCGTGAAAAAGGTGCGCGCGGCAACCTCTGACATGATGGTCAGCGCCACGATGGCCATCATCGCGATGACGACGTATTCAATGAGTTTTTCCAAGCGCTGCATCATCAGATCATGCCAATACATATCCGCCGTTCACATCCAGGATCGCACCCGTCATGAAGCGCGAGGCATCGGAGGCGAGAAACAGCACGACGTCGGTGACGTCGTCTTCGGTGGCGAGCCTTCCCAGCGGGATGTTGCGCGCGAGTTCCTTGCTTCCCCCGCGCTCCTGAAGCAGTTTGTCGACCCGTTCGCCATCGACAGGCCCCGGCGCAATGGTGTTGACCAGAATGCCATGGGACGCATATTCATTGGCCAGATGCCGCGTCAGGCCGATGACGCCTGCCTTTGCCGCCGTATAGGACGCGCCGAGCAAGGGACTGACACTCCGCCCCGCATTCGATGAAAAATTGATGATGCGCCCGGATTTCTGGCGCATCATGCCGGGTAGACAGTGCTTGGCGCACAGGAAATAGCCGGTCAGATTGGACGCCAGAACATGTTGCCACTCGTCTAGGGGCGTCTCATGTGTTTTCCGGAAGCCAAGCCCATGCGAGCCAGCGGCATTCACCAGAAGGTCGATTCGGTTCCAACGGTCCTGCACGGTGTTGAACGCCATTTCGACTTGCGCCTCGTTCGAAATGTCGGCATGGCAAGCGATCGCCTGCCCCCCAATCGAAACCGCTTCCTCGACAGTTGCACTAGCACCTTGTTCGTCGATGTCCATCACCGCAACCGCGTAGCCTGAACGAACCAGGGCGAGCGCCACGTTCTTGGCGATGCCGCGGCCGGCACCGGAAACCACTGCCACCTTGAAATCTACCGACACTTAATTACTCCCTGGCGAAGCTGAGCAGCGCCAACCGGTGGCGCTGCTCGCTGATGTCTACTTACTGCGACCGTTTTTCCAAAATCGCACGGACGATGGCTTCGCCTTCGGGACCCATGCCTTCGTACGCCGCTTCGTAGACGGAGACCGCTACTTCGCGGAACGCAGCCAGGGTTTCTTCCGGAACGTCATTGACTTCCATTTCCGCACGGATGTTGGCCATGAGCTCTTCGGTGCGCTCATCGTTGAGCTGACGCTGAAACTCGCTGGCTGACGCTGCGGCTTCGTCGACAACCGTCTTCAGATCGTCCGGAAGCCGGGCAATCGCGGCGTCACTGGCCAGCAGCAGCATGGGCTCGTTCACGTGCCCGGTCAGCGAGTAGTATTTCTGGGCCTCATAGATCTGGTAGGGATACACGACCGCCGGCGGGTTTTCCTGCCCGTCGATAATGCCCTGGCGGAGCGCGGGAAGCAGTTCCGAGAAATCCATTGGCGTGGGAATGGCGCCAAGCTGACGGAAAAACTCGACCTGAACGGCTGACGGCAGCGTGCGCAGCTTAAGCCCTTGAATGTCGGCGGGCTGAATGATGGGCTGCCGGTTGTTCGAGACATGCCGGAAACCGTTGTCCCACCAGCCGATGATGGAAAGGCCCTGACTTTCCAGCGTTGCGTCCAGCCTGTCGCCGGTTTCGCCGTCGAGGGCCTCGAACATATCTTCACGGTTCTCCCAGAGATAGGGAAGCATGACCGCGTCCAATGCGGGCGCATAGCGGGTGGCATGGGACACACCGGTGACGACAAAGTCGACACTGTTCATGGCGGCCATCTCAATAGCCTCGCGGTTTGACCCGAGCGAATTGTTGTTGAAGATCGAGACCTTTATCCGCCCGTCACTGCGTGTTTCGAGCTCGTCCGCAAACTTGGTCTGTGCCTGACCGAAGGAGTCTCCGTCGTTGGCGAAACTCGCCAGACGAAACTCGAACATTTCCTGGGCCAGAGCGCTACCAAGCGGCATCGCCATGGTCGCTGCCAAGCATAGGCAGAATAATTTTCTGGTAATCATAGTTTCCTCCCGTTTTGTAGCAGGCCCACTCCTCAATGGAGCCATGCTTCAGTTGACTCTAAGCGGCTCGTTTTCTCCGTCCTTCATTTCTACGGTGACGAAGCGAAGTTCCGTATCTCCGATGTTTTCCAGGTCGTGCATCATGAATTCGCCTGGCCCATACTCGAAGTGTTTGGTTTCACCGACCGAGTACTCGTGTTCGTTGACCTGGCCATTCATGTGATGCGACCGGCTCTTGCCGACGCTGAGCGCCGTCCAGAAATAGTTGAGCACATGCTTGTGGACCGGAAGCCTCTCGCCGGCCGGCAGCACGATGTGCCAGACGCGGAGCCTGTCCGTCTCCGAGACGAGGATGGATCCGACATTGCCGTTTGCTTGGTTGGCTTCAAACTCGCGCTGAATGTCGGCAGGATGCTGGTCATAGCTCATTTCAAAACCTCGAAAGCTCAGGGGATGACTTTTGCGGCACGGAACTGGTCGAACTGATCCAGGAACATCTGATGCGTGTCGATAAACTCCAGAAAGCCGTGCTTTCGGCATTTCGTGGTATCGGACATCACGTCCCAGTCATTGGAAAAGGCGTAGTTGGCGAAGTTCCAATCCGCTACGCGCGCGTAAGGATTGTCCTGCAGACCGTATTTCTTGACGATGTGGTCCCACAACTCGGTCTTGTCGCTCATGAAGGTGACAAGGTCGATTTGCTGTGGCGGCCCGGCTTCAATGCCAAAATAGTCGGCGATCTTTGGCCAAAGGTGCTTGTAGCGGAAAAAGTCGCCATTGGTGATGTTGAAAGCCTCACCTGCGCAGGATGGGGTGATGGCCATCCATTCCATAGCCCGAGCCAGAAGCCCTGCATCCGTCGCCTGGTAGATCGTCTCGAAGGCGCCCGGCTTGCCCGGGAACCTGAGCGGCACGCCGAGTTCCTTGGAGATTGTCGCGTAGACTCCCAGAACCGAGATCAGGTTCAGCGGATTTCCAAGCGCCAATCCGCAAATCACATGCGGTCTCGCGCATGACCAACTCCAGCTCTTGCCTTCACTGCGTTCGATCAGGAGATCCTGCTGATCGAAATAAAAGTTAGGCGGCATATGGCGCGGGTCGTCTTCGCGGGCCGGATTCTTGAAGGGACCAAGGTGCTGACCGTAGTATTTGGTCCCCTGCAGAAGACAGACGTGTTCAAGGCCCTTAGCAACCGGTTCAATCGCGTCAATGGCGTTCTTCAGGATTGTGATATTGGGAAGTCTGTGATCGGGCCAGTTCCATTCTGGCCGGCTGACGTAAGCGGTCGAGAAGACATGCGTGACATCCTTCAGGTCTGCGAAAGCGCGCTTTGCATCATCCGGATTCGAAAGATCGACGGCCACATGCTCAGCACGCGTCTCGAAGTCCGGAGCTCGCCGCGAGGCACCAATGACCTTCCAGTCATCTTGGGAGGTCAGGTGCGTCAGCAGCGATCGACCCGATACGCCAGTGGCACCCAGAATGAGGGCGGTCTTTTGTGGCATTGTCTTTGTAACCCTTTACTGATGGTCAAACGATCTGGTTTTCACGGAGCATGAGCAGTTCGGCCCGGATCCCGAGGCGTTGGATGGACGAAATAAATGGTTCGAGCTGCGTAGCAACGCTCTCGGGGCTTTCACCGGACGACGTCCAGATTTCCAGGAGCCCGTCGACTTCTCCTTCGGCCTGTCTCAGCCCGTCGTTGCTTTCCGGATTCGAGTTGAGAACAAGACCCTCGCGATCAAAGCACAGGCGCGCCTGACGCATGCCGATGAGCGGTAACAGGTGCTTGCCGACCTCACTTTGCCACCACGCGACAAAGTCCGGTCGCGCGATCGGCTTCGCCCGCTTGACCGCGAGAACGACTTTTTCGCCACCCTGTTCGAGGTCTTGCGTCAACCATTCTTCGTCGAGAAGCGCCTGGGCCCGGCGGGACGTGTAGCTGTTGGCGTCGCCCGAACCCGATCGCCCCACATCCGAACTGTATGCAGCCTGACAAGCCTCCCTGTCATCGAACCACAGCTCGGCGAACGCATCCGAATGCCCGTCCGGGCCACAGGCGCCCGAAAGCGTGTATTTTCGCAGACCCGGGAAGATGGCCGCCATCGGCGCGTGCTTGGTCAGCCAACGCTCGACAAACGCATCGCGAGTCATATCCGCGCGCCGCTTCAAAAATGTGACAAGCTTCATCAGGTCCTCCATGGAGAGCTGGCATCTGCGATCAAGATCTCCTCCAAGACCGCCAGTCCGTCCATTTCGAGAACGCTAACACGTGCAAAAACTGCAACAAGTTGCGAAACTGCACGCCATCTATGCATACTGTGCACTATTGAATGCATATTTCGCGGAACTTGGGCAATTTCTCGCGATTTTGGGCATGCGTTTCACGCATCTCGGTCAGCCATTTCACGATCTTGGGCTGACCGTTGATCAGGATGGCTTTGTTCTCGACATTCTGGTGCAGAGCCGCCGCAATACCAAGGCCGCCAACGCCTAATGCGAAAGCTTCTGAAAGGACGGCTCCGTTGCAAACTCTTCGCTAACCGGCCCTTCGCCTTCAAACAATCGAGTGGTTATCCGGCGGTTTGGATTGCCTCCCTGCCTCAGCAGATATTGTGGCTATTCCACCAACTCGTCATCGTCCGGTTCGACCGAAACCGTTTCCGTGTTTACCGCATGTCGGCTGAGCAACCCCGCATCCTCTAGCGCCTCCATATCCGGTAGATCACGCAGCGTCTCGAGCCCAAAAGCCGAAAGGAAATGCTTGGTAGTGACGTAGGTATAGGGTGCCCCTGACGTCGGACTGCGCGGCCCCGACGAAACAAAGCCAGCACCACGCAGTGACCCGATCACGTCACGACTGACTTCCTTGCCAAAGATCTTCGACAGCTCGCTTCTCGTGACCGGCTGGAAATATGCAATGGATACCAGCAGCATTCCTTCGAACTCAGACAGCGCTGCGGCCCCTCCCCGAGTTGGTGTCGCTGAGGCCTTGATCGCTGGCGCATAAGCCGAACGAGTTCGGTGCTGCCAGCCACCGGCGACCGAGACCAGCTCATACGGCCTGGAACGGAGTTCTTCGCGCAGATCTTCAATCAGTAGATCCATGCTGCAATCCTTGCCGACCACCCGCGCCAGGGTCTCACGCGTCACTGGCTCCGCTGAGGCAAAGATCACTGCCTCGACGCGCATCATCCATTCCCGCCACCGCAATTCCGCCGGCAGATCCACCAACTCGCGATCAAGGAGACGTTCGTCTCCTTCACTTGATTGCGTTTTTCGTCTGGTCTTCGCGGGGCTCGTTCCGGTCATCGTCACAGACCATAGATCCGGAACGACGATCGGCCGGACAGCTCGCGCACGGCGCCAGAACTCTGAAGCCGCTCAAACATCCGCGTGCTTGCCCAACGAGATAGTTTGGTACCCGGGGCCGAAGCCAGGACCGCATCTTCATCCAGCAAGCGACGAATGATCGTTTCGGCACCTTTGGTGCGCAGTTTGGGAGCAACGACCAGAAGCTGATCTGCGCGACGCGCTATCTCCGCTGCTGACCGCAAAGCTGAATCGATCGCGTCAACCAGAGCCAAACAGATAGCCGTGGCGAACGCCACTTCGCCGGGGCGGACCCGCCCCCTCCCCCCGATAGTGCGGAAGACTGGACCGTAGCGTTCGGACAGCAGAAGCGGGACGGATTTTGGCCATTTGAGTTTTCGCGCCAGGACACGGTCGGCCAGCATGAACGCCAGCACTTCAGCGTCCGGGCGAACGGCAGAAATCGCCGTTATCAGGTCCGCCACCGCGAAGGGAGCCGCCCGCCCGGATTGAAGCGCAGCATCGACCAGATCAGGAATTGCCGCAAGGTCTTCATCCCAACCAAGCTCCAATAAATCGGCAAGCTCTTTCACGAAGGTCGTGGTGACACCTCCGGAGCGGCCTGGCGATCTTCTTGTGGCCAAAAGCAGCTTTCCGGCCGGCCCAGGGTCATCACCCGGGGCAGTGAGCAAAACCGCGTCACGCAACGCGTGTTCGTCCTCGGTTCGGCGCATCAGCCGCACGGCAACGGCAGCACATTTGAGGGCTTGCCGCGACCGCCAGCATCCTGCCCAGGCGGGATCCAGCTGGACGAGATCATCAAGTGATTTCAGGGCGATGCCGGCTGCAAAGGCGGCATCCGCCTGCGATACATCGCGGCCGCGCGGTTGCGACCAGCCAGGCGGGCTGAACAACCGGATCGGGATTGATGAGGGGGCCAGCGGCAACGAATCCATAGCGGGGACTCTACACCTAATGTGCGGTTTAAGCTATGATATTTTGCAATATCCGCACTGCCTGTCGGCAACTTTTTATGACTGATAAGATTGCATTACCCGGCTTGTAGCGGGGACGTTTGCTAGCTCGGAACGACTGAATTCATCGGTAAAGGTGCTCAGTATCGGTGTGTGCGGGGTAACTAACGGGTGGGTCCATTGCCTTTAATCAGGCCGCCCAGCGCACGCCCGGCGAGCCTATTTCTCGGGCAATATCGGTAAGCAAGATAGCGATCAATATGTGACCGACTTGGCAGGGCGCGAGGCACAATGCAGCCTGACAAAAGTCATTAGTTTAGTCTTCGCCTCAACGAGCGCGACTTTACATAAACGTTAACCAATTTGAACGTTAGCCGCCCGATTTATCCGTATTAAGGCGTCTAGCTCTTGTGCATCCGGCGCCGCCAGCTATCTGTCTCTGTCAACGGCGGAGTAAAATCCGGCCACGCGGCGGTGTAAAAGTCGGCCACTTGTGGCGCACGCATGAGACCGCCGGGAGGGTGTAGCCCGAGCGGGGGTCTCATGCGTGCGCGGCGATTTTCTGAGAGAGTTTCAGC
>Ga0076930_101029_pt1 | contig 17972 bp, 20 predicted proteins | sample HotLakConsoUCCRE_FD_71149 | JGI IMG/M metagenome (GOLD analysis project Ga0076930, IMG submission 71149) | Hypersaline microbial mat communities from Hot Lake, Washington, USA - Hot Lake Consortium UCC-RE (version 3) (version 3) ...
AAACATGGCGACGCACTGCTGGCGGGGCTTGTCAGGTGCCGGCGCTGCGGCCGCAAGCTCACGGTGCGATACACGGGCATCAGGCATAACATTCCGCGCTATTCCTGCTGGCGGGGACTGCTCGACAATGGCGAGCCGCGGTGTATCGCTTTCGGGGGGCTGCGCGTCGACGATGCAATCGAGGAAGCGCTCCTGCGTGTCGTCGAACCGGGGGCAATCGAGGCCGCCGCCGAGGCCGAGGCGCAGGCGGCCGATCGCCGCGACCAGATCCGGGATGCGCTCAGCCGCGATCTTGAAGCCGCGCGATACGCCGCCGACCGGGCCTTCCGGCAGTACGATTCTACCGATCCGGAGAACAGGTTGGTCGCGGCAGAACTGGAGCTGCGATGGAACCGCGCCCTCGCGCATGTCGCGGCGGTGGAGAGCAAGATCGCCGCGCATGATGCCGCGACGTCGAGGCCATCGCCTGTGTCGGCAACGGACCTAACGGTCCTGGCTGCAGATCTTCAGACCGTCTGGTCGGCGCCAACGACGGATACCAGGCTCAAGAAGCGCATCGTGCGCACCGTCATTCACGAAGTCGTCGCCGATATCGACGATGACGCCTCGGAGATCGTCTTGCTGATCCACTGGATTGGCGGCGTCCATACCGAACTGCGCCTGCCGAAGCGGCGCCGTGGACAGCGCAACAGTACCTCGGGTGACATCATCGCAGCCATCCGGCAGTTGGTGCTGATTGCAAGCGACGATCTGATCGCCGGCATTCTCAACCGCAACGGTCTGGTGACTGGGCATGGCAATCGCTGGACGCGGGAGCGGGTCACTGCCCACAGATCGCATCACAAGATTCCGGTCTTTCGGCCAGCACCTGACGGGAGCGAACCATGGCTCAACCTGAACAAGGCGGCGCGCCTCCTCGGCGTCGCACCGAAGACGCTCAGGCTTGCCGCCGAAGCCGGGGACATTGAGGGCGTTCATCCTTTACCGGATGGTCCGTGGATCTTCAGCCGTTCAGAACTCGGGAAGCCGCAAGCCCAGCAGATCCTTCATCGCGCGCGACAGAACCCCAAATACCCCACGGGATCGCATCCCGATCAGCAAAACCTATTCACTTCAACAACATAGACAGATGGGTGTTATGAAACCGGATTGAAGTCCTGCCTCCATTCGGCGATGGCGCTGCGGGCGTGGTCGAGGCCGAAGAACAGGCTCTCGTTCAGGAGCTCATCGCGCATCCGGCCGTTGAAGGATTCGACATATCCGTTCTGCATCGGCTTTCCGGGCGCGATGTAGTGCCATTCGACGCGATGATCCTTTGACCAGGCGAGGATGGCGTTCGAGGTGAACTCCGTCCCGTGGTCCGAAACGATCAGGTCCGGCTTGCCGCGCCGGGAGATCAGGTCCGTTAGCTCGCGGGCGACACGACGGCCGGAAATCGACGTGTCAGGGATTGCGGCCAGGCATTCGCGCGTCACGTCATCGACGATGTTCAGAACGCGGAAGCGCCGCCCGCAGGCGAACTGGTCGTGCACGAAGTCCAGTGACCAGCGTGCATTCGGTCTCGCCTCGACCAGGATCGGCGCTCGCGTGCCCACCGCTCGTCGCCGCGCCCGGCGCTTGCGAACCGTGAGGCCTTCCTCCCGGTAGAGCCGATAGATGCGATTGATGCCGGATGGCTCGCCCTCGCGCCTGAGCAGGATGAACAGCCGCCGATAGCCGAACCGCCGGCGCTCATTGGCGAGGTCGCGCAACCGCGTGCGCAACTCCTTCTCCGGCGGACGGCATGACTGGTAGCGGATCATCTTGCGATCGGCACCGGCGAAGGAACAGGCCCGACGCTCCGACAGGCCCATGACGGCCTGCAGATGCGCGACGGCTTCGCGCTTGGCGGCGGCCCCTACCATTTTTTTGACAGAAGCTCGCGCAATGCCGAGGCTTCTAGCATCTGGTCGGCGAGCAGCTTCTTCAGCTTCGTGTTCTCGTCTTCCAGGGCCTTCAGGCGCTTGGCGTCGGACACGTCCATCCCGCCATACTTCGCCTTCCAATTATACAGGGTCGCCTCGCTGACCCCGTGCTTGCGGGCCAGACCGCCCGCCTTCGCACCCGCCTCGTGCTCGCGCAAAACCGCGATGATCTGCTCTTCCGTAAATCGCTTCCGCTTCATCTGTCCGTCCTTCGATCAAGGGCCGGACTCTAACTCCAGGTGGAGGAAAAACTCAGTGGCAGGTCAACATCCATTGACCGCGGACCTTGATATAGGTCTCGTCCAGGTGCCACTTGCCTGTGACGGCACGCTTGCGCCGGTTGAAGCGCTCCAGCAACTGCGGCGCGAAGCGGATGACCCAGCGATGCACTGTGGAGTGATCGACGCTCAAGCCGCGTTCAGCCATCATCTCTTCCAGATCACGCAGGCTGAGATTGTAGGCAAGGTACCAGCGTACGCAAAGCAGGATCACCGACTGGTCGAAATGACGGCCCTTGAACATGACGAACTCTCCCGCAATCAAGGAGCCTTCATGCCCTCGCCGTCATTACCGAAGAGTTTGCGACAGAACCTCCGTGACGCCTCCGTGATTCGGCGTCACGAACAGAATCACGGCAGATTCCCAAGGAGCAATAGGCTTGCCGACGATGTGGGTAATTGAAAGCCACGCCGAATGGATACGACGCTGTCGATGGCCCGGTAAAGATACATCCATTGACCGCGAACCTTGATGTAGGTTTCGTCCAGGTGCCACTTGCCTGTGACGGTCCGCTTGCGCCGGTTGAAGCGCTCCAGCAGTTGCGGCGCGAAGCGGACGACCCAGCGATGCACGGTGGAGTGATCGACGCTCACGCCGCGTTCAGCCATCATCTCTTCCAGATCGCGCAGGCTGAGATTGTAGGCAAGGTACCAGCGTACGCAAAGCAGGATCACCGACTTGTCGAAATGACGGCCCTTGAACATGACGAACTCCCCCGAAATGAAGGAGCCTTCATGCCCTCGCCGTCATTACCGAAGAGTTTGCGACAGAACCCCTCAAAGGGGCAGGCCACCCACAGGTTCCGATTGAGCGTTCGGATCTTGCCCTAACAGGAATCTCATAACCACCCTGTTGAAGTCGTCTGGCTTCACCTCGGAAGCGACATGCGCGCCATCCTCGAGAATGACGAGTTCAGCCGCAGGGATCCTCTCAGACAGTTCGACCGAGTAGTAGGCGGGCGTCAGATGATCATTAGCGACCCCCATTACCAAACAGGGTGCGCGGATCGAACCGAGTTGGTCCGTTCGATCGAACTCCAGGAGCGCCTTTATGCGTCGCTCCACGATCTCAGCATCAAATTCGGCTCCATAAACGGTTGAGTCCTCGCGGTCGCTCAGCGCGCCCTGATTTCTGATCCACCAACTTGGGTAAAGGAATACTGCCGCACCACGGATATAGGCTTGGGCTCCCGACTCTCGCAACAGATTCAGCCTTACCTCGAAGCATCGCCGAAAAAAGGCATCTGCCTTTGTCCAAGAAGCATAAAGCACCACGCGGTCAACACGCTGAGGGTGCTCGATCGCCAGCACCTGAGCAATCGCACCGCCGGTAGAATGTCCAACGACATGAGCTCGCTCGATCCCCAGCCGGTCCATCAAACCAATAACATCTGAGGTCATCTGCTCGACAGAATACTTAGTGTAGCAGCGCGAACTCTGCCCAGTGCCACGATGATCGTGGGTGACAACTCTAAACTGCTCGGAAAAGACAGGTAGCTGCGGACTCCAGTAGGAGCTGACACCTCCGAGCCCCGATATCAACAGCAGAGGGAATCCACTTCCGTGCTCCTCATAGTAGATCTTGCAGTCTCGAACGTCCGCAACTGGCATGTCTTTCGTCCTCTTGTCCGGCGCCTAAACTGCACGACCGAGATACGCGACGGACGCAATCTCGACGATGCAGCCGGGTTTAACCAATTGTGATACGATGCAATATCGAGCAGGCGGATTGGGGAAATACTCAGCATAAATCTCGTTCATATCGGAATAATACTTAACATCCGAAATAAAAATCATATTGTACACTATGTCTTCGATTTCAGCTCCGGCTTCTTTAACGACCGCTCTGATCTGCTCGATAACATGCTTTGTCTGCGCCCTTGCATCGCCTTCATGTGCAACGCGCCCGTTTTCGTCCAAAGACAACATTCCAGAAACGTATAGTGTCTGGCCAGCCTTCGCGCCCTGAACATACGGTGCGATGGGCTTGCCCGCATTTCCTGGTATGATGGGTATGAACATTTGCTGCTCCCATTGCTTAGGTTCACTTTTTCGTCCGGAACTTGGCGCCGATTGACGCTAATATGAGTACGGCACCGGCAAAAAGCTGCTGTGTGTAGGCAGGCGCGCCCATAATGAGCAGACCTGTGGTTCCGGTTTGAATTAGGTAGACGCCAATGACCGTGCCGACGATGTGGAACCTACGCCGCGCGAGAGTTACTGAACCAAGGAACACGGCTGCGAAGGTCGGCAGAAGAAGACTGGCACCGAACAGAGGCGTCAGGGACCCTTGTCTGGACACGTAGATCAGGCCTGCAAGCGCCCCGAGCAGTCCCGCAATAAGAAACGCAAGGATGACTTGTCGCTCAACCCTTATGCCCGACATCCGGCTGGCGGCACGATTTCCGCCGCTGGCATAAATGTATCGCCCAGAGGCCGTGTACCGCATCATGAGGAAGAGGAGGATCGACACAATCAACAGGTAAAAAACCGGCGCCTGGATATTGAGAAGCCGCCAGCCCCCGATCGCCATAAATGCACTGGTAAACCCGGTGAAGATCACGGAGTTTCCTGTCACCCAAAGGGTCAGGCCATCAAGCAGACTCGATACGCCGATTGTGGCGATCAACGCTGGAATGTCGAATTTCGAAACCAGATAGCCGTTGACGAGGCCAATCGTCAGTCCGGCTGCAATCACCGCTAACACAACGAACGGAAGTGGCACCTCTGCTCTGGCAACCAATACGGCTGCAAGCGCACCGCCAAAAGACGCCGCAGCTGCAATAGAAAGGTCGAACTCCCCAACCGCCAAGACAATCGTCAAACCGCACGCAAGCATGGCAAGAATTGCACCATTATTGAGAATCGATCGGAAATTATCTTCCGATAGAAAAACCTGTGGTTCTAGTACACCAAAAACAACTATCAAAGAGCCGAAAAATATGACGGGGGCAAAGGCTCCCCAATCTGCGGCGAACAAGATTGATTTTCCGGATGTCTTCAACGAAGGTCCCTCATCATCATGCACGCTCGACATCGCCGCCCATCCTCTTTTCTTCTCCAAGAAGCATGTGAAGAACATTGTTCTTTGTCATACTAGGCCCCGAGATCTCCGTTTCGAAGCTGCCGTTGCGCAGGACCAAAATGCGGTCGCATAGACCCACCAACTCCTCTATCTCGGAGGATACCATCAATACACCCAGCCCTTTCTCCGTCAGGCTTCTGATGAGGCCGTAGATCTGGCTTTTTGACTTGATGTCGACACCGTGCGTCGGTTCATTAAGGAGCAGCAGGCGAATGGGGCGCGTGAGCCACCTAGCAAATATTGCCTTCTGCTGGTTTCCTCCCGACAATTGCTGCATCGATGCTTCTATCCCCGGCATCTTGACATCGAGAACAGACACTTTGGCCGATGCGGCGCGACGTTCCTCGTTAATCTTCAGCACCCCAAAGCGCGAGAACGAGGACGTCCAAGGTAGCGTTACATTTTGCCAGATTGGCAGGCTCTCTACAAAGCCGTCGGCAATTCGATCCTCAGTAACCAATCCGATACCGGCACGAAGCGCGTCTGATGCGTGTTGGAAAACTTGAGATTTCCCCTCGAGTTTGATCTGACCTTGGGAAAAGGGTTGCACGCCGTAGATCATCTTTAGCAACCGGGAACGTCCGCTGCCTGCCAGCCCGGCGATCCCAACAATCTCGCCCTTGGCAACTTTGAGGTTTAGGTTGCTGAGCTTGGAATCTCCGACGCCAGAAAGTTCAAGTAGTACGTTGTCGTGTGCCGCCTCTGACCTGGAGACTCCTGCGCCAAACATCTGGTCGATGTCGGTCCCCACGATGTGCCTAATCAAATCCTGTTGCGACAGCCCTGCTACATCCAGCGTCGCTATATGGCGCCCGTCACGCAAGACCGTGACTCGATCCGCAATACTGAATATTTCCTCAAGTCGATGGCTGACGTAGAGGATCGCAATGCCACGCTCCCGCAACCGGCGGATCTGGCGGTGGAGGAGCTGAACCTCAGGCTCAGAAAGGGAGGCCGTGACTTCGTCGAGTACTAGGACACTCGGTCGACGCCGCAGAGCGCGCGCCACCGCCACCAACTGCCTTTCTGCCGGGCTGAGGTCTTGCAATGGTAGGCTCGGATCCACACAGATACCCACCCGCTCCAAGTCGACCTTTGCAGCGTCGTGTTCTGCCTGCCAGTCGATCAGACCAAGCCTGTTGCGCCTGAAGGGCGCTCCCAAAATCAGGTTCTCGGTGATTGACAACTCCAGAATGTTCATCGGGATCTGATGAACGAAGCCGATGCCCTGCTCCATTGCCGCGCGAGGGTGCTCGAAAACGACCTCGGAGCCCATCAACACGATCGTCCCCGAATCCGGCTGATGGTCTCCAGCCAGCATCCTGATTAGTGTTGATTTGCCAGCACCGTTTTCGCCGACCAGGCCATGAATTTCGCCCGATCTCAGATCAAAGCTGACATCGGAAACCGCACGAGTAGCCCCGAACGACTTGCTCAAGTTCTTGAAAATCAATGTTGGTTGCACGGCCACACCGCCGGCGCGAAGGCGCCCGGTTCGTCAGCTCATCTGAGCGGGAATGGGAGGCGACGGACGTCCCCTCCCACCTATTTAACCCCCTTATCGGGCAGCGTCCCACATGCTTCTATATTGTTCCTTGAAGTCGAACCCGATATCATAGGCTTCACCATCCGGCGGGACGTTAGTCTCATCCGTCAGCTGAATAGGGAAGTCTGGGTTGACACCCACCTCGGCTTCATTGAGCGCGCGGTTGCACTCGTCAATCCCAGCCCAGGCAACCCATTCCAGCCCCCAGCTGATGGTCGCCACTTGCGAACCACCCGAACGGATGGATTGATAGGCAACCGGTTCGCCGTCGAATGCAATGCCTTTGATCTCGTCACGATCACGCTGATCCGCAGTCTGAAGAAGCGGTACGAGTGCTTCATCGAAAGGTCCGACGACCCAGTTGAAGCTGTCTCTCGGGAAGCGCGTCAGAATCGCCTCCATCTTTGTGATCTGCCCCTGCGGTCCGGCAGCCAGCGAATAGTCCTCTTCATGGATGATCTCCGCCATACCGTCGCCATGCTCAGCGAGATAGTCCTTAACTCCCTGGAGCCTTGCTGTCAGCTGCGGCAATTGCGGAGCGTCGAAAATGACGACGCCACCACCGCCATTTGCCACGATATAAGCTCCAAGCAGCTCGCCTGCGGCATGGAAGTCCAGTCCATAGCCGACATCGCCTCCGAAATCCCTCGGATCGTCGGAGAAGCCGGTAACGAAAGCGACCCCTCGCTCCTTTCCTCGCTCGATCTGAGAACGGATGTCGCGAGCCGGGCTCGCCAATGTAAGCACGCAGGAAACCCCGCGATTGATGGCTGCATCAACCCCGCGCTGAGCGATTGCTGGATCTCCCTCATTGTCGATAGGGAAAGCTTCCCAGCCAATGGCCTCTGCTGCCTCTTTCGCCGACTCGAACAGATACTGGCAGACATTGAGAGCGAGCGGGCACGGCATTACGGCCACCGATATCCCTTCCACGGGTTTCGGTGATGTTTCCGCGCCCGTCCAGACAACGCCTCCCTCATCCAGAGGGCTTCGCGACATTTTGCTCTGCTGGCCCGCCTCGACGACTCTGTTGGCGAATTCTACGGCATCTTCCTGCGCAACGACGGTGCCCATTGGATATAGGCCGAAAACAGGGACCAGCAAACTGGTTCCAACTAGTGATGCGCGCGCTTTTGCAAGCATAGACATTTCTAATCTCCATCGCAACGTTAAGTTAAGCGTTAAGCTGCCGCATGTGCTGGCGTTGGCAGCGTCGATACTCTTCCAATCGAGCCCGGTATCCTGGCTCCATCTGCTCCGGGCCCCATACGTGACCGTGGTCGATCTCGACCTGTGCCTGCCTCACCCCGTCCAGTTCCTCGAGCTTCTGCGTCGCGGTGATCTGGAACAGAGCAGACATCATGCAGCCGGGCTCAGTGAGAAACAGGGTGACTCTAACATCGGCTCCTCCGCCGCCAGTCCTGATGTCAACATCTCCCACCAATCCCATGGAAACCAAGCCTGCTGGCGCCCCCGCAGCCATGCTGCAGGGATCTATGACGCTTTCCAGAGCGGCCATTACCGCTTGACGGTTTACCATTCTGTTCTCCTCATGCTGCCATGGTGGGCTTGAGCGTGGAATAAGGCTCGGCCAACTGACGAGGTTTCCCAAAACCGTCCTCGCGCGTTTGCTGGCGAAACTGTTCGACGTCTATTCCCAGCATGCGCGCCGCGTTGAGTCCGAGGATCTTGCGCTTCACTTCCTCGGTCAGAGGCGGGAAGCCGTAACCGTCGACGAGGTCTTCCGGCATCTCGATGTTCCAGAACGCCTCCTCGTACCAGCGAGAATGACCTACCAGTCCTCCTATTGCCCAGAGGATTCGGTCGGTTGCTCCGTTCAGCATCAAAGTTCCAATGATCTCAAGAAATTTGCGCGGCGACTTGGCCAGGAGTGCCGTTGTGCCCTCTGTGCTGACGGTTATATTGGGATGCCACTGGAGAAGCGATATAGTCTCTTCCATGAAGGCCCAGCCTCCGTGAACGATCTCAAAATTGATGTCCGGAAAGGCACGAGCCGCCGCGCCCACCTCGAAGGGAAAGTACGGCTCGATGGGAACCGGTCCCATGACGATTGCCTTGTGGATTGCGACCGTCTGGATCTTGTGCTTCCGCAGTTTCTCAAAAATCGGAAACAGAAGCTTCTCGTCATCGACGCCGTAACTTTTCAGTTCACCCGAGACCAAGTCGTGCGGATAGAGCTTGATACCGGACACCTTGTGCCGCTCCACGAGTTCGTCAACGCGATCAAGAGCGCCCGGCTGATGAGGTGATACCCCCCCATAGAGGAACACTCGTCCGGGCGTCCGTTCCCGCATGGCCTCACCGACCCAGAGCGGCGAGCCGCCATCCTTGAAGTATCCGTAAAGCGGCAGTTCATGATAGATCGTCGCATCGGTGTGACTCTCGCCGAATATTACTTCGCTTGTCAGGTCCGGGTCACAAATACGATTGTTGAATGTATCCTCATCTAGGATGAGATCCGGTCGGTTTGGCGGCGCGAACTGCTTGTGCATCTGATAGACGCCGGTGGCAATTCCATCTGCGTAGGGTTCGCCTATGCGGTTCTCCGGAGCGAAGTTGTAGGCATGGCAGATGGCATCCAGAACAAAGACGTCGTCGAGCATCGGTATCTCCCCGCGTTCGATTAAGCTTCACGGCCAACTTCACTGACCGATCGATCAATCAGTATCGAACGCCCAAAACAAAGCGATGTCAATAGGCCCCAGGAGGGCAACAAGATGCCGATTTGGATGCGTCCAACTGGAGAGATCGAAAAACATCCCCATCTGGATCGCTTCGTGATTATGGGATGGCCCGCCCCTCTCCAGAGCAATCGGGTAGGATTGCTCTGTTTTGGAAGAGAGAGGAACGGACCGATGTCGATTTTCGTGCTTGGAATTGATCTTGGCAAGAACGTGTGCAGCCTTGTCGGGTTGGATGAGGCTGGTGCTGTTGTCCTTCGTCGGCGTATTCGTCGGCGTATTCGTCGCGATGGCGTTGTGGATTTTGTCAGCAGGCTGCCGGCTTGCACCGTGGCAATGGAAGCCTGTTGTGGCGCGCACCACCTCGGCCGTGTGCTCGGCGCTGCAGCCGCTGGTCACACGATCCGGCTCATGTCACCGGAATACGTTCGCCCCTATGTGAAGGCCAACAAGAATGACGACCACGATGCCGAGGCGATCGCGGAAGCCGCGACGCGTCCGACGATGCGCTTCGTGCCGGTCAAGAGCGAGACGCAATCGGACATCCAGGCCTTGCATCGGGCGCGCTCGCGACTGGTGGCAGAGCGCACCGCACTGATCAACCATCTGCGCGCGCTGTTGCTGGAGCGCGGCATCGTCGTGGCACAGGGCCGGCACAAGCTGGAGGTTGCGCTTTCGGTCTCCGCCGACGAGGACGATCCCCGTCTGTCGCCGCGGATGCGGGTTCTGGTCGAGGATTTGCGCGCCGAATGGCGCAGCCTCGATGAACGGATCGCCGCCTTCGACGCGGAGTTCGTGCATATGGCGCGCCAGGATGAAGCGGCGCGCCGGCTTTCAACGATACCTGGGATCGGCGTCATCAACGCGACCGCGCTTGTTGCTGCGGTCGGCGACGCGCGGAGCTTCGGGCGCGGCCGTGACCTTGCCGCCTGGTTGGGGTTGTCGCCCCGACAGGCGACAACCGGAGGCAAGCCGCGACTGCTCGGAATATCCAAGCGCGGCAACCGCTATCTGCGAGCGAACCTGATCCATGGTGCACGCGCGGTGCTGCCGCGCATCATGGCTCAAGATACGCCGCTCGGCCGGTGGGTCCGCGGTCTGTCGGATCGGGCGCACAAGAACATTGTCGTCGTGGCGCTGGCAGCCAAGCTGGCGCGCATCGTCTGGGCAGTGCTACGCAAGGAACGCGGCTTCGATCCGGCGATTGCGGCAGCATAGGAATAGAGGCTGTGTGAGAACTCACTGTGGCTCGTCGCGCAGGCTGCTGCCATTGCGCGCATTTGCTCCATTCACCCCGTTATCGCTTTGAGGGTCGAGGCAACGCCGACGACGGCGACAGCGCGCTTGATGTTGTAGGCCAGGATCGCCAGGCTGGCTTCGGTGGAGACATTCTTGAGGCCGCGCGTTCGGAAGTGGGTAGCGCCCATCCATCCTTTGATGGTGCCGAAGACGTGCTCGACCGTGCAGCGGCGGACCGCCATGGCTTCGGGCATCGCTTGAAGCCTGCGCTCCATGGCATCGAGCACGGCCTCGTGCTCCCATCGTCGTATGCGCTTCTCTTTGCCGGCCGTGCACAGAGGACGGGATGCGCAGGCACTGCAGGCCTTCTGGTTGAAGTACACGCTTATGAGCTTGCGGCCCTCAACCCTGGCAAAGCGCTTCTGGAGCTGCGCGCCGGCAGGGCAGCGGTAGGTATCGGTCTCGGGCTCATGCACGAACATGGTCTTGTCCCAGAAGCCGCGGGCCTGAGCTGGTGACGTATTCGGCTTAGGCACCATCGGGACAATGCCAGCTTCGGCGCAGGCGCGGATCTGCTCGCCCTCATAGTATCCACGATCGGCAAGGGCGATCATCTCGGAAGCGCCGATCTCGGTCTGTGCGGCCTTGGCCATCTCAAGCAGGTGCGAGCGGTCATGGCCTCGGTTCGTCACCGCGTTGGCGACGACGATGTGGTGCTCGGTATCGACGGCCGCCTGGACATTGTAGCCGACGACCCCACGATGATCGCTCCCGGTCGCCATCGCGCGGGCGTCCGGATCGGTGAGCGAGATCTGCTCGTCGGGGGCGGCTTGCAGTTGTCGGCCAATCTCCTCAAGCTCACCAAGCCGGCCACGCAAAAACGCCAGTCGCTTGGTCAGGTGTTCAATCCGGGGAGTGGCCGGACCGGTCTCCGCACTGTCGGCTTCCTCAAGCTCGGCGAGATAGCGCGCGATGCTCTCCTCGACATGGGCCTTCCGGCGCGCCAGCTTGCCCTTGGTGTAGTTCCTCTCGTGCGTGTTCACCGCCCGCAGGCGTGACCCGTCGATCGCGACCATGCCGCCGCCGACCAAACCAAGGGCGCAGCAGATGGCAACAAAGCGCTGACATGCGATCTGGATCGCACCGGCATTGTCGCGGCGGAAGTCGGCAATAGTCTTGAAGTCGGGCACCAGCTTGCCGGTCAGCCACATCAGCTCGATGTTGCGCCCAGCTTCGCGCTCAAGCTTCCGGCTCGATGTCAGCTGATGCAGGTATCCATAGACATAGAGCTTGAGCATCGTGCCCGGCGCGTAGCCGGGCCTGCCGGTCGATGCTGGCTGAACGCGGGCGAAGCCAAGCTCGGCCAGATCGAGTTCATCGACAAAGGCGTCGATCACTCGGACAGGGTTGTCGGGATCAACATAGTCATCAAGACGCGCCGGCAGAAAACTCGCCTGATCACGATCTGCAGCCTCGACAAAACGTCCCATCTGACACCTCCGAAGCAGTGCCAAATCATAGCATGATCAAGGGTTTTCACACAGCCTCGAATACGGAGCTGTCGGCTGATGAGCAGATGGTTCCAATGATCTGCGGGTGGTGACGAGAAGATGGCCTGACAGTCGAACGGCAACCTGGAAACCTGAACAATTGAACGGTCGCTCGAGACCGGCGTGATTATGAGGACCAGGCTGCGCGGATCTCCATCTTGGCCGGGGCATGATCCCGAGACCGGATACGTTGATGCAGACTGAACAGAGCGATCTTCAAAACACCCTTGCAGACGGGGCGGGCCATACGTTCAATTGCCTGGTGATTTGCGGGGAGGCAAGGATGCGGGGACAGGCCGGGTTCTGGGATGTCGATGAGCGCTATGTGCGGCTGAGCGAGGCGGGCGATCCGCTCGAGAAGCTGAACGCGCTGGTGCCGTGGGAGGTGTTTCGTCAGCCACTGACCAAGGCGCTGAAGCGTCCTGATGGCGCCAAGGGCGGCAGACCACCCTACGACCCCGTGTTCATGTTCAAGGTGATGGTTCTGCAGGCCCTATACGGGCTGTCGGACGACCAGGCCGAGTTCCAGATCCAGGACCGGCTGTCCTTCATGCGGTTCCTCGGCCTGGGGCTTGGGGATCGGGTTCCCGATGCCAAGACGATATGGCTGTTCCGCGAGCATCTCACCCAGGCCAAGGCGATGGAGAAGCTGTTTGCCCGGTTCGACAAGCACCTCACCAATGCCGGCTACCTCGCCATGGGCGGCCAGATCGTCGACGCCACCATCGTGGCGGCGCCGAAGCAGCGGAACAGCAACGAGGAGAAGGACGAGATCAAGGCGGGCAAGGTGCCGGAGGAATGGAAGAATAGACCAGCCAAGCTGCGCCAGAAGGACCGCGACGCGCGTTGGACCGTCAAGTTCTCCAAGGCCAAGGTCGACGAAGCCGGAAAGCCGACCCAACGTGACATTGCCATTCCTGCCTTCGGCTACAAAAACCACGCCTCGATCGACCGCAAGCACGGCTTCATCCGAGGATGGAGTGTGACCAGCGCGTCGGCCTGGGACGGCGCGCAGCTTTCCAAGGTGGTCGTGCCCGGCAACACCGGCTCGACGGTGTGGGCCGACACCGCCTATCGTTCGAAGAAGAACGAGACGTGGCTGGAGAATAACGGCTACCGCTCCGACATCCACCACAAGAAGCCAAAGGGTCGGCCGATGAGCGAGGCGACATCACGGGCCAACGGCAGGCGCTCAAAACCCGCGCCACTATCGAGCACGTCTTCGCGCACCAAAAGGCCAGGATGGGCCTGTTCGTCCGCACCATCGGCATCGACCGTGCCAGGATCAAGATCGGCATGGTCAATCTGGTCTACAACCTCAACCGCTTCGTCTGGTATCGCAGGCAAAGTTTGCCCGCCTGATGGAAAAGCAGCGGCGCAGACCAGTCCGTGGTCGAAATCGAGCCACTAGCAGGATGTTGAAAAAGGACGCTCGCGGTGGATCGCAGACCGTGATTCAGTAGCTCTGGAGAGATTCGGAGAGCGACACATGCGCGGCGGGGACGACCAGACAGGCGAATTGTTCAGCTATGTGGATCTGGAGGCTCGGGTTCGCCAGAGCCACCCGCTGCGGGCGATCCGAGGGATCGTGAATGAGGCGCTTGCCACGCTGGCGGAGGACTTGACCGCGCTTTACTCGCCGATCGGTCGATCGTCTATCCCGCCAGAGAAGCTGCTCAGGGCAATGCTTTTGCAGGCGTTTTATTCGATCCGCTCGGAACGGCTTTTGATGGAGCGGTTGGAATACGATCTTCTGTTCCGCTGGTTCGTCGGCATCGGCGTCGACGATCCGGCCTGGGACCATTCGGTCTTCACAAAGAACCGCGACCGGCTACTTGAAGGTGACATTGCGGCCAAGTTCCTGGACGCAGTCCTGGTCCAGCCACGCGTGAAGCGGCTTCTATCGAGCGACCACTTCTCGGTCGACAGCACACTGATTGAGGCCTGGGCTTCGATGAAGAGCGTCAAGCCGAAAGGGGGATCGGGCAATCGGCCGCCAGAGGGCGCCGGACGCAATGCGGAAGCTGATTTCCACGGCCAGAAGCGGACGAACGAGACGCATGGCTCGACCACCGATCCCGATGCTAGACTCTACAGGAAGGGGAAAGGCAAGGAGGCGAAGCTGTGCTTCATGGGGCATGGTCTGATGGAGAACCGCCACGGCCTTCTGGTCGACGCCTGCCTGACATTGGCCGATGGCCATGCCGAGCGGGTGGCCGCACTGCATATGATCGAGCCGCATGCCGACCGGCCGGGGTCCATCACGCTGGGCGCCGACAAAGGGCTATGACGCGCAAGACGTCGTCAATGAGCTGCGCTCGATGAAGGTGACGCCGCATGTGGCGCAGAACACGAGCGGACGCCGTTCGGCGATCGACGGCCGCACGACACGGCATGGCGGCTACGCCGTCAGTCAGCGTATCCGCAAGCGCATTGAAGAAGCATTCGGCTGGATCAAGACGGTCGCCCGTCAGGACAAGACGAAGTTCCGTGGCCGCGACCGCGTCGGCTGGGCCTTCACCTTCGCTGCCGCCGCCTACAATCTGGTGCGGTTGCCGAAGCTGCTGACGGGGACGGCATGAGTGCGCCCGCAGGTTGCCGGTTGATCGGCCGCTGGCGCATCATCGAGGCCGACCTGTGGGATCGTGCCTATCTCGACCTCGATGGCCCCGCCATGATCACCATCGGCGCCGGCAACCGCGGCGAAATCGCCTTCGGCGCTATGCAGGCGACCCTCGACCTCGGCTACAGCCCCTCAATGGTCTTCTTCACATGGACCGGCTTCGACGAAATGGACAAGGTCACAGGCGACGGTCATGCCGAACTGCTCGATGACGGCGCCATCGAGATCACATTCGCCTATCACAACGGCGACGAGGCCATCCAAGGCCAAGCGGGATACTCCTTCAACACACTGCTAGTCCCTCTCAGGAAGTCTGCCGCAACGCCGAAAGCCCTGCGTCATCGCCAGCCATCGTCTTCAAGGCCGCAGCGCATTCATCGAAGACGGGTAATTCGATCTGTCCAATTGCGTGCAGTCACCCAGCTCTGGTTGTGGACAGGGCAGGTAGTTCTGGGACGTCCACATCTGCCGCATCCGCCTGTAAGGCCCGGACACCTGCAGCAGCGTAGAGCGTTCCATATTTGAGAAGCGCCTGTGGATGTGTCATGTCGATGGGATAGTCCGCAAGTGACTGCAACCGGTTAGGCGCGCTTAGTGCCATGTAAAACATGCTTAGCGTCAAGAAGTAGGCACGGAACGCCATGTTGCGATCGAATTCCGGTACGATCCGCATAAAGGCTTGAACGCCTAGATCCTGAACGGTGTAAAAATGGTGAACGGCAACGCCTTGCGACCATTCATCGTCATGATATGCACTTCTGATCACGAATCGGGCGAACTCCCGCTCCGGTTTGATCGCGCTTGTCGTGATTTCTATCCAAGGTGCAATCAGTATCTGTACCAGCTCCTCGATCGCCTGGCTCTTCTTCCTCGGGCCCTTCTTTAGAAAGCTTTCAATGAGAGCAATTCGGCGGCTATTCATTGGGTCCATGAACCGACTAAAGACCTCCGCGAAAAGTTGCTCTTTCGTTGCAAAGTGGTAGTGGATCAATGATTGGCTGACGCCTGCCCTCGCCGCAATCGTGCGCATGGAGGTGCCGCTGAACTCATCGAGGGCGAACGAAATCGCTGCTGCGTCAACTATCACGTTTCGACGGTCTTCGCCTTTCTGCGATCTGATAATTTTTCGCGCCTTCACGGGTGCTCCTTCGACGTTGCGTGAATATTGACTGACTGATAGATCAGGGAAAGCTGGTTGCCTAGGGAGCACAGATGAGAGTGGCTGACGCAGTTCCGGATAGGCGCGTGCAGATTCACGTACTCTTGGCGGCTAGCCTTGTGACCCTGTCCATGGGTTCTCTTTACGCTTGGAGCGTCTACCTTATTCCCATGGAAGAGGCCCTTCGAGGTAATCGAACAATTGTCAGCTTGATCTTTGCTACGGCCACCTTCGCCTTCGCAATCGGCATGTACTTTGTACCCAAATTTCTTCGGATATGGGAACTGACCACGCTATTCTGGGTGCTGGCAGCTGCAACCTTCGTTGCACACGGACTAACCAGCAGCCTGGACCCGTTTACGGTGTGGCTGTCCTATGGGCTCCTGTTTGGCCTCGTCAACGGCATAGCCTACGGTTCGGCAATACATGCCATTCAAATCCATTTCAAGGAACGTCGCGGCCTGGCCACTGGGCTGGTTGTAGCTAGCTACGCCTTGGGCGCGATCATCGCAGTGCCCTTAATCGAGTACTCGTTGCAGGCAAGTGGCCTCTCGCGGACAGTGTTCTACCAAGGTACCTTAGTGACAACGCTGACATGTGTGGCTGCAATGTTTGTCCGCGATCGAGCTGGCCATCGGAAGCCGCCACCAATTGAACAAGACAAGCGCGCGGACGTATCGCTGTTTTTTGTGCTCTGGGCCATTCTTTTCCTGGCGAGCTGTACAGGCATAATGGTTCTCGGACATGCTTCAGCGTTTCTTGCGGATCCCTCTCAACCGCAAGGAGTTGCGAGCGCCGCCGCCTCAGTAACCGGAGGCAACCTCTTGGGTCGGCTAGCGGGCGGCTGGTTTTCCGACCGCTCAAACCCCCACAGAGCAGTTGCGGCGCTGCAGGCCATGGCGGCCGTTTCGCTCACTATACTAGTTTTGTTGCCGGCCAGCTTCTGGCTGTCGATCTTCGCCATCGGCGCAACCGGCGTTGCATATGGATGGATTGCCAGTGCCATGCCGGCGATAGTGGGCCGGGTCTGGGGACCCGCAGCAGTCGGCCGCGTCTACGGACAGCTATTCACGGCATGGGGAGCGGCCGCGCTGGTGGGTCCGTTGATGGGCGGTTACATTTTTGATCAGGTTCGGTCCTACGTTCCGGTGCTGGTAGCTGCTGCTGCGTTTACGCTTGCCGCTTCGATCCTGATTTTCGCTGTCGATCGACAGCTCTCCAAGGCGACGGAATCCCGGTAACCGGTTCACCAGCCCGCAACGCCATCAAACATGGGAGTGGAAGGAATCTTGGGGTAACGAAGACACTGTAGACCATGCCGTCGATTTTGAACGGAGCAGGTGGCGGATGGGCAGAGTGGTCAGGTGGATTGTTCGGTTGGAGGCGGTCGATGTGGAAGGGACGGTTGTAGAATCCTCTGAGATCGCGTCGGTACATCGTGATCTCGAGGAGCCGACCGGCGCCGCTTTCGGCTTGAAGCTCACTGAGGGCAAGGCTGTCTTGGAAGGGCTTCAAACGCGGATCACGCAGCGACAGGTCGACGATGCCGCGGCGATGAGCCGCCGCTGCGCCGGGTGTGGCTCGCAACGACTGATACACGACTACCAGACACGGACGACACGGACGCTGTTCGGAAAAATAGCCGTCAGGTTCCCACGATTTCGGCGTTGCGATTGTGAGAGTGGCAGGCCGAAATCCGCCACCTGCTGTGCGCTCGATTATCTTCTACCGGGGCGCACGACGTCGGAGTTTGACAATGTGCTCGCCGAACGGTTCTGTCGCAAACTCTTCGGTAATGACGGCGAGGGCATGAAGGCTCCTTGATT
>Ga0076930_101033_pt1 | contig 17911 bp, 18 predicted proteins | sample HotLakConsoUCCRE_FD_71149 | JGI IMG/M metagenome (GOLD analysis project Ga0076930, IMG submission 71149) | Hypersaline microbial mat communities from Hot Lake, Washington, USA - Hot Lake Consortium UCC-RE (version 3) (version 3) ...
CGTCCCTTCGACAAGACCCTGAAAAAGCCCGTCGGGTGACGCGTGCACGGTGGACAGCATGGACACCGGAAACCCCCAAAGGACCGGGGTGGCGCGGGCAGCCCCAAAGGGGCAACACGGCCCGGGCTGACGCGGGGTTGCACGCAGGAGCCCGAACGGGATTAGGGGATTGTCAGTCGAAGGGATGGACCAGAAGCCAGAGAGGCGCGGGGAGCCCATGCCAGACCCTGTCATCCTGCCAATCGGGATCCCCTGAACCCAAGCCCAGCACTCCACTGGCGGCAACGAATATAGTTCAACCAACCCTCGTCACATGCCCCTGCCTACGGGAGTTGCGGGCCAATGCCCCGGCGGGCTATCGATACCGGAACATTCAGGACACGGACCGCATCAATGGCTGATTACGATCTCGAGGCGTTGTCGCTTCCCGAGCTGAAGAAAATGCAGAAGGACATCGCCAAGGCGATCTCCACATTCGGGGATCGGCAGAAGGCGGAAGCCCGCGCCAAGGTGGAAGCTCTCGCCCGGGATCTGGGCTACTCCCTCGCCGAACTTGTCGGCACCGAGACGAAAGTAGACCGTGCACCTGCGCTGCCGAAGTACCGGCACCCTGAAAACCCGGTGCTCACCTGGTCCGGTCGAGGGCGCAAACCGCAGTGGTTCGTGGACGCGCTGTCAGGGGGCAAGACCGCAGAGGACATGGCCATCGGTTGATGCCCGCGACTGCCATCCCTATTGTCATGTTTCAGCAAAGCGGCCGCTCAGGCGTGGTGCCGCGACCGAGTGCCGTCGGTCTAAATGGGATGCAGATTTTGCGCTGAGATCCGGCACAAGACCGACGTGGAGGGACGGATTCCGGACCTTCTCTGCAAGCGCGAACCGTTCGTGCGTCGGGGTCGAAACCCGACATTCAACCGAGGCGGAACGTGGACATCACGCCGCGCTGCCGCAGGTCAGCTGAGAGCCCACATCGCCTGTAACGTTTTACTTGCTCTTCGCATGTGCAGCGAGACGCACCTCGTCGCGACCGGCCCATTCCGGCCATTCCGGATCAGTGACGTGCGGCAACGCGGCTTTCCCGAACCGGCCATTCATGCAGGTGTTCGGTCGAGTCTCGGGCTGAGGTTATTCTTTTGCCGAAACGACGGACACGAGCACGGTATCGTGCGCAGGTTCAAACGCCGCTGTCGGTGAGCCGTAGACGCAGGCGAGGGCTGCGCGATCAAACATCGCCGAGATCAGGTCGGCGCGCGACTCGATGTCGGCTTCGGCCACATCGGCTGACGTCGGCGGAATGGACGCCTTGGGCGAGCGCTTCGGCGCAGGCGGCTTCCACGGCATCGAGCCCATCGGTCAGCACGGCGCCGAGGATGTCGACCATCTGGCGATCGCCGTTCGGTACGCGGCCGAGCTTGCGCTGCACCCGTCGCATCGAGGGCGGCAGGTCCCATTCCTTGAAGGGGGCGCCGTTCCGGAGCGCGCCGGGCTTGCGGGCGAGCACGGGGATGTAGTGCAGCGGGTCATAGACGGCCTTGTTGCTTCCGAAGGCGCGCGGGTGCCGACCGACGATCTGGCCGTCCTGCCAGAACTCCACGCGCTCGGCCTAGGCACGGATCTCGACCGGCCGACCGACGGCACGGGCTTCCACCGAGTAGCGGTTCTTGTCGAAGCGGACGAGGCAGGTCTTCGACACCGCGGCCGGCACGGCGTGGAAGCCGTCGAACGGCCCGACATAGGGCACGAGGCTCCCGCGCTCGGCCTCGAAGATCTCCCGGATCGTCTTGTCGCGCCACTCCGGATGCGGGTTGGCCTTGGCCCAGGCGATGCAGCGGTCCTCGAGCCAGGCGTTGAGCTCGGCATATGTCTTGAAGCGCGGCCGAGGTACGAAGAACCGCCGTCGCATGACGCCCACCTGGTTCTCGACCTGGCCCTTCCGCAGCCGGTGACCGCCCGCGATGTCGATCTCGATCCTGCCAGCCGAATGGGTGAGATCGTCAGCGTCTCTGCAATCGTCGTCGTGCAAAGGCCGATCGACGATCTCGACGGGAAGGAAACACGCCGCATCCGGCTCAGCCCGGCGCTGCGGCGCATAGCGCGGGTCGCGAAGCCAGGTGAAGATTAGGTTGGCGTTCATCGAATAGCGACGAGCCACCTGCGCGACCGACACGTCCCGCGCCGTCGTCTGCAAACAGATCGACCGCTTCTCCTCGTCCGTCCAAAGCCGCTTCGTCCGACGCGCCATCACGCACCCACAGTGTCCACTATCTCGTGATGGACACTATCGATCACCCTCCATGCGCGGCAGAGCAGTGACGCCGGACGCTTACGCCCCACCTCAGCCGAAAGATGACCGAAGCTGTGCAGCCCAGCGGTCTGCGAGCCGTGCGATAACCCAAAGAGATCGGAACGTCACTAACAACGAGCCATCGATGCGAAATCGGCGCACCTCGACATCGAGATGTACCTTGTCGCCGCTCGCTTGCAGGACATTGATCTCACCCCATTCGGTATGCCCCCACTCCTGTCCCGCCCGCGCTCTGAAATCATCAAAATAGCTGTCGGGACTTTCCCAGATAGTCATCTTCCCTCCGCTGAGCCGGTAGTGTGGAAAGTGTAGGCTCCGTGCGACGGTTTCAGGGTCGCGCGCGTTGAGCCCCTCCAGGTGAAGGCGCATCACGGCGAGGGCCGCATCGGTTGCTGACATGTAATCTGACATATTTTCTCCAAAGTCTTCTCTGGTCGTTGATTTGCGCGCAGTGGTGTTGCGGTGCGATCTGGCCTTCTTCCGGCGCATCCTGACACATCAGCCTGTCTGGGGTGTGCAGGAAATGCCTTGTGCTGGCACAATAATCTCTGAGGCCCTCAGTCAGAGTGCGCCATGAACCGCCGACCGATTTCGGGACTCATTCCATGAGCTTGCGGTTTGTCGCAAAAAATCTTAAAAAATAAATCCTGAGTGTGGGGAGCTGTCTCTGAAATATCAGTTATGTGCTGAAGCCGTAGAGCCGTGCAGGATTGGTGACCAATATTCGATTGAGTTGGCCGTCATCAGATACCCAATCTGCCAAAAGATCGATGAGGTCACCATCATTCGGCATTGGTCCCGTGATATGTGGATGTGGCCAGTCGCTCCCCCAGACGAGGTGTTCAGGGTTGGAGGCGACAAGCGCCCGTGCCAGCGGCGCGACATCTGGGTAAGCGACATCATGTGCATCTGTCAGTCTGTAGGCGCCAGATAGCTTTACCCAAGCCTTTTCGTCGGACAGCAAATGAAGAAGCGCCTGAAATCCCTCGGATCTTATACCTTCGGGCGCGGGAACGTGCCCCAAGTGATCGAACACCACCGGCACCGGCAGTTGCCGCACCAGGGCCTCGATGTCAGGAATATCCGCAAGGTTGACAAGAAGTTGCAAATGCCAGTCCATTTCAGCGAGTTTGTGCGTCAGACCGGTCAGATCATCGACTCGCGCATCCGATGCAAAAAGCAAATTGACTCGCGCGCCTCGTGCTCCCTTGTGATGCAGGGCCTGGAGTTCTGACAGGGTCACGCTGTCGTCGACGACGACAACCGCGCGAAACGCCTCGCCCGCCTGGGCCACTGCGGCGAGCGTAACTGAATTGTCGGTACCATAGACGCTGGGCTGAACGATGACGCCACGCGCAATACCGAGTGTATCGAGCATCTTTCGATAGGAATCAAGCGGTGCTGGCGAGGGCGTATAGGTGCGCGGCGTAATCAGACGGGCCTTGGTGCTGCCGGAAAAAATATGGGCATGGCAATCGCAGGCAAGCGCAGGCATGTCAAACCTAGGCGTATGCGGATTGGGATCGAACGGTAGATACGGTAATTCTTGCGGGTCTCTGTTTTGCAAATCTCGCCTCCATACCCACCAATTGTCATCACTTGAGTGCGCGTCAGGCCGTGGGGAACTCCGTATAGAAATGCAACAGAGCTCCACCAAAACTTGGTCTATCAGGCATATATCAGGGTCTTAGAATACCGGGACGTAGCGCATGGGATGCAGTTCAATGGTCTTCTGGCGTCGCAAGGCTATTGCTTGCCAGATGAGGGGGTGGTCGACGAGTTCCGGGAGCAGGCGTGAATTGTGCCCTCGGCCAGCAAAGCTTCGATCTCGGTGTCGGCGAAACCAAGTTCACGCAGGATGACCAGACTGTCTTCGCCGTGCTCCGGCGACGGGCATTGCGCAGACAGGGGCTCTCCGTCGGTGAAGCGAAACGGGAGTGTCCCACGCGCGACATCGTCACCGGGCTTTCCTTCAAGGAATCTACGGGCGGCGACTTGCGGTAGCGCCAGACTTTCGGGCAATGTCCGCATCCGGGCTGCCGGTACTCCGTTGGCCAACAAAAGTGTTTCCCATTCCTCGGCGGTGCGGGTCGCCAGAACATCGGTCAAGGAAGCGGCCATCTCGGCAGCATTTTTCTTGCGGATTGCCCGGTTGGCGAAACGCGGATCTGAGATCCATTCACGCTTCCCGAGCGTTTCTGCCAGAAGGACGAATTGGCTTTCTTCGCTTACACCCAGACTAAGAATGCCCTCTTTACAGTGAAAATTTCCAGAGGTGGCGCTACCGCTATTTGCCGAGTTCCCCCGAGGCATTGGCAAATTTCCGGTGACCAGAAAATCAGTTACGGTCGAGGCCATGAGCGCATGTGCCGTTTCAAGCATTGAGACGTCGATGAAGGTGCCCTGTCCCGTTTGCTCACGCTGATAGAGCGCAGCACTGATGGCAAGGGTTGCTGCAAGAGCGACTCCGTAATCGATGATCGGAGCACCCGTGCGCAGGGGGCCGGTTTCGGCGGTTCCGGTCAGCGTCATGAGGCCACTGATCGCCTGGATATTGACATCGTAGGCCCGCGCGTTCTCCATCGGGCCGCAGCGTCCGTAGCCTGTCATTGCGCAATGGATTAGGCGGGGGTTGAGGTGCCGCGTGCGGCTTTCGTCGAACCCGAGCTTCTGGATCGTTTTGGGCATGTGGTTCTCGACCAGCACATCGGCGCCTTTCAACAACCGCTCCATCACATCACGCCCCGCTTCAGTGGCAATATCAAGCGCAATTGAACGTTTCCCCGCGCCCTGCGTCAGGTATGACGTGCTCATGCCAGCTGCGGCACGATCGGGATCACTGCCGCCGCGATGACGCATGGCGTCACCTCGGATTGCGCCCTCAACCTTGATCACGTCGGCCCCAAGAAGCGCTAAGTAATACGCGCAAGCCGGCCCGGCCAGGACATGGGTGAAGTCGATGACGCGTATACCTTGGAGTGGAAGAGTCATGTCGATCCTTTCAAAAAATTATTGGACAAGAGGGGCTTAGAGGCATGAAAATGGTCCTGCCGAGCCCGGCCCAAGGCGGGTGCTCTCCGTTTCGACGTCCGTATCGTTGGTGAGGTTGCCGATGTGCACGTCCGCGCCGAATGCCTTCATCAAGCCTTTCTTGCAGGCAAAAATCTGTACCGTCGTCGCACCGACGCGCGGGGTGGCCCGCTTGAACATGCACCGGCTGGTGTCGCAGTTGTCCTTCAGGATCAGGACCTCGTCCCGGGCGCCAGCGGCGAGAACCGCATTCACCTGCGCTAACATCGCCTCAGGATCGGCTTTCTCGCGCTTGTCACCGATCTCTTCCACGGGCGACAGTCCGAGATCGCGGACCATCGCAAGCACGCGGTTGAGCGTGCCTGCATCCAGTTCTACGATGTTGTCCGAGGTCTCCATCATGTCGAAACCCACAGCGGGCGCTTTGGACAGCTGCGCCTGCATTGGGTCGATGCCATTGTGTGGAGGGCATATTCCTGTATCTGCCCACCCAGAAGCGAACACACGCCGCGGGCGCACAATAGCGCCAATTTCTCGATCAGATGCCCGCGTGGAAAAACGCAGGCGTTTCCGGGGGCGATCTTGAAGATCGTCGATGTAAGCACCAGCCACGTCAAGAAGCCCCGTGAGGGCCGGGAGCGACATTTCGTGGTCGGAGACCATTGTCATCCCCGATCTTCTGGACTTTTCAAGTGACCGGGGCCTGTCCAATGGGATCGGCGCAATTGCGGGAGTTAGAGGCATGCTGAGTCTCCAGCTTTGATAAGCTTCATCGTAGTCCGAAGAACTTCTCTTGTGAATTCGAATTATCTGCCTAATTATTCAGTATTCTGGAAGGCTCAGCGCCTACCGCTACGGCCTGTGCCGCCTCCCTCAACAAATCGGCCATTGTTTTGCCCAGAGGATGCCTGGTCGTTCTTCTGCCCAAAGTGAACAAGCTTGAGCGTCGTTGCCATGTCCTCGACAACGGCAATTGCCGAGTGGCCACCTCCCCACCCGATCAACGCAATCGAGCACATGATGTTTAGACCGGAGCCAAAGCGCCAAGCAAAACTGGCGAAGACTACGCGGCTTTGATCACATGGCTAAAGCCATCATTGGCCTCACATATAAAGATCGAATTGAAGCCATCAGCCTCAGGCAGATCGCCGCATGATCGACAATCTGCAAACACTATATTGGAACATAACTCGCTTCAAGGGCAGTGAATCACATCACAGCCAGTTCGAGAATTCAGAATCGGAAGGGCAGTGACACGCTCTCGCCGTGAGTATTCAGTTTCATGAAGAAAGCTTTTCGGCCATGCGCGCTGGATCAACGATCAGCCGGTCAAACATCCGTGCGCCCCACATCAGCGCGCCGGACAGATACAGAAACGTTTCGGGCATGACCGGCCATTCGGCAATCAACGCCCCGCCTGAGCGCTCATGGTCGTGCAGCATTGTTTCGCCGATGCGCTCAGAACTCTGGCGCGCGCTCCGACCCAACCCTTCGGTGAATTCCGAGGCGCGTTGGTTTCGCTTGTGCGCCATTGCGGACGAAGCACCTTGGCCCGCGCGATGCTCCTCGCGCAATTCTCCGGTATCGGTGCCTGAAAGCAAGTTCACGTTGCGCCCTATACGCGAAAGGGTGGCTCCGAGCAGACCTGCCGCCAGCACGATCTGCGCCAGCCCATCGCGGGCGTTCTGCCAATGGGAGTTAGGCGCACCAAGGCCAAGCCGCGCCGCCAGATTGGCGCGGAGGGTGGTGGCGGTCTCGACGGGCCAGTCGGCCAATTCGCCCACCGGCCCGCTCAATTGAACCATTATGCCCGCTTCGGCCGCCTGTGTTAGCGCGGTGCGCCGCCGTTGCAGTTCCTCACTCCATGAAGTGAGCTTGGTGCTGAAGCGCATGGGCACGGCGTGCTGGTGGTTGGATCGTCCCATCATTTCTAGATTGCCATAGCTGTCGTTCAGGGTCTCAATTCGCGACAGGATGGCGTCAATGCCCTCGTCCACCTCGATTAGCGAATCGCGCGCGTGCAGAGCCAGCGCGCTGTCCATCAGATCGAAAGTTGTGACACCCCGGTGGATATGCGCCGTGGCCTCAGGGCCAACGAGTTCCCGCAGTTGATTGACCAGCCCGACGATGGGCCGGCCGACCAGCAGCGCATCCTCTGCCAGCCGCGCCCGGTCAATCCGATCAGGGGTGATCTTGAGAAGGATTTGTGCTGTTGCAGCGTCGATCAACCCCAGATCGGCCTGCGCGGCGGCAATGGCCTGTTCCACGCGCAACCATGCGGCAATGCCTTCATCATCGGACCAGATCGCGCGCATTCGCTGCGTCGAAAAAAGATCGCGGAACAGTCCGTCGTTACGCATCATGTCGCTCGCCCTCCATATCATACGTCACGCAATTTTCCGGCAAAACTTTCGTGGGTATCGGCAGCCATCTTCATCAGCGCCAGCGGTCACATACACCGCGCATAAAGGCCGGACAAATGACCGAAACCTGCTTCGATCCAAGTCGCTCGAGAAACCCCTTTCAAAACCGGAGCCTTCCACAAATGATACCGCCAAGGTGGCGGCACGGTCTGGAATTTACATCAGCGACAACGGACCCGCCGAGCCAAGACCAAGCCGCGTGGTCTCGGTTTCGATCACCACATCGCTGGTGACATTGCCCAAGTTCACATCGGGCCCGAAGGTTTTCACCAGGAATTTTTTGCCGGCATAGATCTGCGGCGCGGTCGATCCCACTCGCGGTGTGGACAGTTCGAACATGCAGCGGCTGACATCGACATTTTCTTTCAACGCCATAATCAGCGTCTTGTTTGGCTTGCCATCAACCATCAGCTCCTGGCCTTCGATCATGGCAATCTCGGCCCCCGAGGCGAGCACCTCGTTCACTTCCCGGATCATCTCGGCCGGGTCGGAGTTATCGCGTTTGTCGCCGATCTCACCCACCGCGGCGAGTCCGGCATCCTGCACCAACCGGATCAGCCGGTGGCGGGTGCCTTCGCCAAGATCAATGATGTTGTCCGAGATTTCGACCATGTCAAAGCCGATCTCCTTCGCCTCTTTCAGATGCGCCTCCATTGCGCCTATGCCCATGCTATGCAGCACATATTCCTGCATCTGACCTCCTAAAAACGGGCGTACCTGATTGCTGCGCAGGAGCTCAAGCTTGGCGACCAGATGGTCGCGCGGGAATAGGCGCGCAGTTCCCGTGGCGACTTTGAAAATATCTATGTAGGCTCCGCCCAGCTCGATCAGGCCGCGCAGACCGTCAAGCGTGATTTGGTAATCGGTGACCATTGTTAGGCCGGACGTGCGGGGTTTGTTCAGACTGCGGCGTGGATCAAGGGGAACGGTCGGAAAGGCCGTAGTGAGGGGAGACTCGGGGGCCATGTCAGGTCCAATCTTGCATATGCTGTAATGATCATAACGACCCCAGAGTTGCTCTGGAATTCGAATTATCTGGCGAGTTATTCCGATATCTCGAATTGTCCAAGTGCCGATAGCTCGCAGAGCTATGCCGGGAAATGGGTAATGGACCCTGAGAAGGCGGCGTATCGTGGCGTGTGATCAAGCCTGCCAGCACGTTCCGAAGGAACGATACGCCATGCACGACAATACAATTCGTTCATCGAAGCGTTCAGCGGTAGACTCGGGACGGAATATTTGAACCAACATTGATTCTTGACCCTTGTGGATGCCATCGCCAAGCTGGACGCTTGGCTCGGATTCTACGACGAAGAACGGCCACACGGCGCGATCGGAAATAAGGCTCCGATCATGCTGACCAATCGGGGGGCATTATCAGCCTGTCACCCTGATCGACGTCGGAATACTCTGCCTTCGGGCGGTCCAAGGTTGGGGGTCAGAGCAACGCCAACCCGGCTCTTGGCGCGGCTGGATGAACGTTCAGTGGCATGTCACCGGCTACGCACTATACCAGCGGTGCCGGATGAAGATCGAAGAACCCTTCAACTGGGCGGAGACCGTGGGCGGCATGGCCCAGACCGTTCGCCGCGACCTAGACAGGGTTTGTGCGCAGGTCAGGATGAAAACGGCAGCCTGCAACCTCGCCAGATTGCCAGATCTCTTGGCGGCCTTCCCACGGCAGCCACCCTGAGAGCCAAGGAGAAACCGCCCTCAAACCACGGAAAACGGGAGAGTGTCCGTCCAGCCAGACTTCTTCAGAAGCCCACTAGGTCCACCTCCGCCGGTGAAACGCCTCATCCCCGCGCCATCATTTCCCTCAGCATGATCCAGATGAAGTTGCCCCCGGCAAGACAGGTGAGCAAATCGACCCAAAGGCTGTGCCGAGCGATGTTCATGCGCCGCAGAGACATCCGCCCAACATAGTTGCCGGGTATGGATAGCAAGCCTGTGAGAAACCCCAACGCCAGATAGTCGAGCGGCAGCAGACCGATCGCGCCAAACGAGACCACGCGCACGGAGTTCACCGTCAGCGCGATGGCGGCGAACGTCGCGACGAAGGCTTCCTTCGTCAGGCCGTAGCCGAACATCAGCGGCACAAGCAGCATGCCGGGCCCAATGGATACGCCTGTCAGGGAACCGTGCATTGCCCCTGCGGCGACAAGCGCCGACTTGCGTGTCTTGATCTTCTTGTGGGCCGCCCAGTGACGGTACGGGATCGAGATCAGCACCACGGTACCCAAAATTCCGGAAATCCATGCCGCGTTGAGGGACGCATACAAGTGGGTGGTGATAATCAGGGCCGGAATGGCCGGCAGAACTATCAGGAAGTATATACCGCGGTGAAAATCGCCCTTGTTGAACCAGGCGCGCGAGAGGTGACTGATCAGCAGCGTCACGCTCATGACCGGCACCAAAGGCGTAACGCCGATGATCGGTGCCAAAATGGCCGCCAGCAGAATGCCGCCGGCCAGTCCTGTTGCACCGTGAATGTAAGATGTAATGAATGCCCCGAAGACGATGATGGTCATCTCGACCCATGAAAGCGTAGCGAACACCGTTCCTTCCATCAGCGTTTCGCACCCATTTCGGTCCAGCGCGTCAGATCCCGCATGACCTTGTCGGTATCCTCGCCGAGCGTTGGCGCGGACGTCCGGGGGCGATGCTGCGCGGTTTGGCCCAGCCGGAACGGCAAGGTCGGCACGCCAAGCCCCGTCCCTTTGTCCTGATGCACAAAGCCCCGCGCCTTGGTATGTGCATGATGTAGGCTTTCGGGGAGAGAGCGGATTTTCGCCACGGGAACACCGTTGGCCAGCAGATCGCCCTCCCATTCATCGGCCGTTTTCAGGGAAAGCGCCCGGATGATCTCCTCTTCCAACGCATCGGCGTGGGCCGCCCGGGCGCAGCGTTCTGTAAACCTCGGGTCGCGCAGCCACGCCTCGCGGCCCAGACCCTTGGCCAGAGCGTGAAACTGGCATTCTTCATTGACGCCCAGGCTCAACATCCCGTCCCTGCAGGGGAAGCTGCCCGCGCCGGGGCTGCGGCTGTTGGCTGCGTTGCCGCGCGGTTTCGGCGGGCGTCTAGTGGCGGTGTAATCGGCGATCGTTGAACTCATCAAAGTGGATGCCGTCTCCAGCATCGAGACGTCGATGAACGTGCCACGTCCGGTTTTCTCGCGCTCGTAGAGCGCCGCGCTGATCGCGAACGTTGCGGCGAGCGCAACGGAGTGGTTCATGATTGGCGCGCCGGTGCGCAGCGGGCCCGTTTCTTCTGTGCCCGTCAACATCATGATGCCGGCAGACGCCTCGATGATGACATCATAGGCGGGCGCGTTTTCCAGATCACCGCCACGGCCGTAGCCTGTCATGGAACAATGCACCAGGCGCGGGCTGAGCTTCAAAGTGCTGGTGTCATCCAGACCCATCGCATGCGCCCTCGCGGGACGGTGGTTTTCCACAAAGATGTCGGCCGCGCCCGGCAGTTGCAGCATGGCCTCGCGGCCATGCTGGCGCTCCATATCGAGTGTCACGGAGGCCTTGTCAGCCGCTTGGGTAAGATGCGCCGTGCTCATACCGGCTGCGGAACGGCCGTGTCGCTGCCCCCCCGGTGGCGCATGGCATCGCCCTTCACGGGGCTTTCCATCTTGATCACCTCCGCGCCAAGGAGGCCGAGATAATAGGCGCAGGCTGGCCTAGCCAGAACGGGCGTGAAATCAGCCACGCGCAAACCGCCAAAAGGGTTGCTCATGTCGTGGCCCGGGCGACATAAATCGGGCTGGACCACGCTACATGGCCGTCTTCCAACGAGACTCGCGCGAAAATCGCTCGTTCGGTTGACCCCTGCAGGGTGATCGTGCGTGTGAGGTCGAATGCGCAACGTTCGAGGTGGTCGGGCAGCCGCTTAACCGACAACGCCATGTCTACGCCGCCGCAATCCAGAACGGTCGGTTCGATGCCGATATCGTCCAAAGACAGGTTGAGCGCGCCGAGGTTCGTTTCGATGGCAATGTCGCCCTCTGGCTCCTCGCCCGACAGCCAAATATCGATGGCGCTGAACCCACCTGTGGTAACCGCCGTCCACGCGATGGTGTGCGGATCAACCTGCTTGGGCTGCCTGTCGGGATTGTAGAAATTGATCGCCGCAATGTGCGCGATACGGGCGCCACTCAGGGTTGCTGTCCCGGTCCATTTCACCAACCGGCCCCGGCCGCGCGTTTTCTGGCCCTTGCATATGATGCGCAGGCGCTGACCCAGATCATCGTCGGTAAAAGGCCGCACGGTTTCGAGCTGCTCCACCCCGTCATACAACTCGATGCGCTCGATCGGCGACGGAGCAAGCACTTGCAGCGCGAATGTCCCCTCGTCCTCGCCGGTCCGGACGATATCGCCCATGATGGCCTTGCGGCCCATATCATAAGTGTCAGGCGCAAAATCGGGGTTTCGATGGTAGATGCGCGCCGGGGACGGAAACGCCATGGTCGCGGACATGAACAACCGAACGCCCGTGGTCGCATAGTGATGCCTGCGGCGAAACTCTTCGAACAGGCTGTCCCGCGTCAGCTCCGGCAACAGGTGGCAGGTCAGCCCGCCATAGGAGCCGAACTTGGCATCGCCGGGATAGCTCGCACCGGGCCGGCCCTTGTGCCCGTCACTGGCGGCGACAATGCCGATGCGGTGGCCGTTTTGCAGGCTCTGTTCGACGATCCAGTCGAAAGTACCCCATGAACTGTGCACCTCGACGGAAGGTTCCAGCCGCGCATCATGGGCGTAGGACACATCGGCGAAGCGGCCGCCGACATGCGGCACCACGATCACATCCTCGTCCTGCAAGGCGCGAAACAGATCTTTCACGTCGTGGCAGTCGTTTTCTGGGAGTGTGGTGTCGGTGATAAGGGCGCGGCTGGAGCGATAGATGGGGCGGCCCTCGGTGCGGTACCAGATGTTGTGGTCGCCGCCCAAGCCCGTATTGCCTGACCATTCGTAGCCCGGCAGGCACAGGAATTCCCCCTCGACGTTGAACTCAGCGGCCAGCGCGTTGATCTCGTCCCAGAAGGCGTCGGAGACCTGAAAATCATTGGCCTGATGGCCGGTGATATCGACGAAACTGCGGTTCCGGGCGAAATCGAAATACTCGCGCGCTGTGCCCGTCCCGATACTCTCGCCGGATTGGCCGTGCATGTCCGACCAGTAATGGGCAAAGGGGCTGTCTGCGACGCGCAGCGGGTTGCTCGTGGCAAGCTTGGCATCGCCGTCCCAGACCTCGATTTCGACATCGGCGGGGTCTGCGAAGGATAAATCGTCGATCACGATACTGAACTGACCCGTCTTCAGCCTTGCCGTTTCTGGAAGTCCGGGCAGGGGAGTGGTCGGCTTCAGCGTCAGGTTGCCGTCAAACTGATCGGTCGGATTGCCCCAACGATCCTCGGCTTTCACGATGAACCGAAATGGCTCGCCTGGCCTGCGCAGCGTCGGCAGCAGCGCTTTCCAGACGGCGGGCGGCCCGGGTACGATGGGGACAGTGGGCTGAGCCTCTTCGGGCAGGGGCGTGTAATCAACGGACGCGAATGCGTCGACGGTCACGCGAAACTGAAAGGCGCTTTCGCAATGCGTCTGCATGCGCACCCCCGGCGAGCCTTCGCGCGGATCACCGATGCGAAAGGTCAGCGTATCACCGGGCCGAAGGAAACCTTTGCACAGCACCGTGATGCAATTGCCCCATGGCCGAATGTTGCGCTTGTAGGTAAAGCTGTACTCTATTGGCGCCCCGTTGGAGGCCTCAACGGTAAGATAGCCCGGGGCGGATGGATCGGTGGTTTGCAATGGCGTCATGTCGCTGTGCGTTCGCATCGCCACGCGCAGTCCACCCAGATCATCAATGCCGAACTTGCCGGCGGTGTAGACCAGTTCGAAATGGGTCCAGCTCCCAGCGACGACTGGCGCGGATGACGCAAGCTCTGCGCTGCCCATAAGGTCGCGGCGATATGAATGATCAGGCATCTTTGAGCGCTGCCTCCCGTACTTGGCGATTCAGGCTGCGCGCGCGCAGGAACAACGCGGCAAAGCCGAGGATCAGGAAGCCCAGGGCCACCGGGCGGGTTACGAAAATCAGCAAACCATCTTCGGAAAGCAGCATGGCCTGCCGGAACGTCAACTCGGCGCCACCTGCTAGCACGAAGCTGATAACGAAGGCGGCCGGGTTGAAATCATACTTCTTCATCAGCCAGCCGGCGAAACCGGCCATCACCATCACCAGCACGTCGAACAGGCTACCGCGCGAAGCGTAGGCCGCGACGAAGGAGGTGAGAAACACGATCGGGTAAAGAATGTCCGTCGGAATCCTGGTGACGAAGCGTCCGACAAACGCGGCTCCGAAATAGCCGATCAGGCCATACATCGCGATGCCGATCAGCCCGCACGCAAACAAGCTATAGACCAGATCGCTCGAGGTGATGAAAAGCGTTGGGCCGACCTGAATGCCATGAATGAGGAACACGCCGACGAGGATCGCGCCGATGGTGGAGCCGGGAATGCCCAGCGTCAGCAGCGGCGCCATGGAGGGGCCGGAGACGGCATTGTTGGCAGCCTCGGGCGCGGCCACACCTTCCAGCGCGCCCTTGCCCCATTCGTCCGGATTTTTCGCTCGCCGCTTGCCTTCGCCATAGGCCACGAAGGCGGCGATGGAGGATCCCATGCCCGGCAGGACACCGATGAAAGAGCCATGAAAGCAATGAAAGAGGAGCGGATGACGTGCGGCACGCAAGGCCTGAACTCCTGCCAGGTCAGTCGGTTGCGTTCCTTGGCGGCGTCGTCGCTCTCATCGACGATCTCCACCTTCTTGCCACGCGCTTCCAACTGCGAAAACACTTCGCCGAGCACAAAGATGCCGATCATCAAAGGCACCAGCGAGATGCCATTGGTGAGATCGAAACTGCCGAAGGTGAACCGCTCCTTCGATGAAATCGGGTCGATGCCGATCATGTTGATCAGAACGCCAAGTGCCGCCGAGGCGAGCCCGCGTGTGATGGACTTTCCTATCACCGAGCCGATGACCACAAAGGCTGCAAAGTAGATCGCAAACAGCTCCGGCGGGCCGAGCCGAAGAGCGATTGCCGCGATCACGCCAACGCCCGCGATGAGCAGGATTTCACCTGTATAGTCGCCAATGACCGAAGAGATCGTGGCAACCTTCATGGCCTTGGAGGCCTTGCCCTGCTGGGCGAGAGGATAGCCATCAAACTGAGTGGCCGCCGAAGCTGCCGTGCCCGGTGTGTTGAACAGGATGGCCGCGATCGACCCGCCATAGCGGCCGGATTTGCCGATCACGTAAAGAAAGGCCAGAGCCGCGAGTGGCTCCATGTAAAACGTCAGGGGCAAGAGCATTGCGATCGCCGCCGACGCCGTGAGCCCGGGTATAGCGCCCACAACCATACCGACTACGGCGGCTGCGAAAACCCACAGCAAGAGGATCGGATCGCTGAGCACCGATGCGAGGGCAGCAACTATTTCCAACGTTCAAACACCCTGTAGAATATCAAGGAGATCGATCCATCGCCCGTAGGGCGGGAAAACGCCGAGAAGTTCGAAAAAGATCAGATGGTAGACCGCGGGACACAGGATCGCGGAGGCAAGCAGTCCTGCCGGACGGCGAATGCCGAACATCCAAAGTGCCAGGGGTGCCGCGATCGCGGTGCTGAGTAGGTAGCCGACCGCGCCAATGAGCCAGACATACCCAAGTGCCAGGGACAGCAAAGCCCAGATTGACGGTGAGACCGGCGTACTCTCCGGCACCCTGCCGGCAAGCGCATTGCGCAGCTCCAGCACGCCAACCAGCAACAACGTGCCCGATCCGAACAGGGGGAAGATACGTGCACCCCAGCCACCGCCGGGGTCCTTTTCAATTTGTAGACTGGCAAACAGAACGGCGATGCTAAAAACGATCAGCACCGCCGCGACAACCACGCCTTGGCTCGAGGGACGAGAGGGCGCAACCCGACTCATTCCTCTTCGAGGCCCTCGATGATCGGGCGCGCATCATCGCGCAGGGCTGCGAGCACGGTTGCGACTTCCGGGCCGGGCAAGAAGGCCGGCGCGTTGCCACGCTCCGCCATGCTTTCGATGAAGTCGGGCTGTTGGGTGATGGTCTCGATCGCGTCCTGCATGCCGTCAATGACGTCCTGCGGGGTTTCCAACGGAGCGAGCACAACGATTGGCGAACTGATCAGGGGCACGTCATAGCCCAGTTCCTCGAAGGTAGGCACTTCGGTCGCAAAAGCGTCACGCTCATCCGAAACAAGCGCAAGTGGGCGCAGTTCATTGGCGAAGCCGGCGGCCTGCTGGATGCCGATCATGCCGAAGTCGACCTGTTCGCCGATCACGGCGGCACGCGTTTCGCCACCGCCACTGAACGGCACATCCTGCGCGTTCAGTTCAGCCGCGTTCAAGAAACCCTGACCGCCAATATGATGGAAGCTGCCGCGTCCTGTATGCGCCCAACGCATTGTGCCGGGAGCCTCGCGCATCGCGGCGACCAGATCGTCCAGCGTTTCGTAGGGGCTGGCTGTTGGCACCATCAGCGATGTCGTCAGACGACCGATCTGGGCCACCGGGATGAAGCTGTCGAACGGGTTAACCTCGGTGTCGCGCAGCAGGTAGGTCAGGGTGAAAGATCCTGCCGAGGTCATCATGAAGGTGCTGCCGTCGGGGCGTGCACCTGCGGCCTCCGTGGCGCCCGTGATGCCGGATGAACCGGGCCGGTTCACGATCACCATCGGCACCGGCAACGCCGCGTCTGCGGATCCAGCCATGGCTCGGGCAAAGCTGTCGGTGCCGCCACCGGCACCATACGGGACGATGACGTTTACCGATCTGCGAGGACTCCACTGTGCCAGAGCGGATGTGCTGGCAAGGGCCGTTGTCGATACGGCGATGCTTAGCTGTAGAAATGTCCGACGGTCCATAAGCGTCATGTGCTTTCTCCTGGGGCATTGCGCCTGATCAGTTCAGGCCGTTCCCTGCGTACATGAACACCCTCGTGACGAAAAGTATCGAAAAAATAGAATTATCAGATAGTATGATCCAAGAATGCGAAGATGTATCCCCGCCCCATAGGAGACTGGATCCAGGATGAACCTGAAAAGCCTGCGTGTGTTCGTGAATGTGATGGAAGAAGGAACGCTGGCGCGCGCATGCCAGAAGATGAATCTCAGCCAACCCGCTGCAAGCCGCCTGATCCAGATCTTTGAAGCCGAGTACGGGACGCAGCTCTTTCACCGCGAACGCAAGCGCCTGGTCGCGACGCGCGCGGGAGAAGCCTTTTTCCCCGAGGCGGTACGTATTCTCGCCTCGATCGACGACTTGCCGGCCGTGTTCCAGAGAGTCGAAACCGATGAGGCCCCCCCTCTGCAGATCATCTGTCATCCGCGTCTGGCTGAAGGGCTGATCGTGCCTGCGATGGTGGAGCTGGTGAGATGTGAGCCGTCCGTGAAGCTGAAGCTTGAAGTACATCCTAGGCGCTATCTGGGGCGCCGTGTCACCTCGGGATTGTATGATGTGGGTGTCGCCACATTACCTCTGCCGGATCAAAACAAGGAAACACGATTTCTTGCCAGCACGGAAATGGCAGTTGCCTTACCCGAAGGTCACGCCCTTACCGGAAGACAGGTGCTGGAGCCCAGAGACGTGGCGGACCTGCCCTACGTGGCACTCGAAGAAACTACGAACGTGCGCACGATCGTCGACCGAGAGTTGGCCAAGGTCGAAAAACGCCTGGAGGTGACCCACGAGATGTCGATCAGCCTGCCGGCGCTGCGTTTGGTCAAAAAAGGGCTTGGCTTCACGTTCGTGGATCGGATCACGCTGAGCCCTGATGAGGCCGACGGTTTGGTCGTCCTGCCATGGAAGCCGAGGGTCAAAATAAACTTCTGCTATTTCGTGTCCCAAACTCGGCAGCCACACCCTGCCCGCGATACGTTCATCGGCATTCTCAAGGACATCTGTGTCGCAAGGTCAGAGCCGCACGATGGAACGTCGTAGCAGGCCAACACTCACCGAGCCGCCCGGGTGTCGCACATCGCCGAAAATGGGGCCTGTCAGACGAATTGAACCAGTCTTCGCTAATCGGGTTGCATCTGTGAAGTCCTTCAGGCGGATTCACC
>Ga0076930_101035_pt1 | contig 17901 bp, 13 predicted proteins | sample HotLakConsoUCCRE_FD_71149 | JGI IMG/M metagenome (GOLD analysis project Ga0076930, IMG submission 71149) | Hypersaline microbial mat communities from Hot Lake, Washington, USA - Hot Lake Consortium UCC-RE (version 3) (version 3) ...
CCGCCGCCACCACCGCCGCCGCCGCCTCCGGGGCCGGCACCCCCTGCGCCATCAGCTCCAGCGCCTCGGGCCCGTACTCCACCCGGGTGCCCCCCTGGGTGGCCACGGCGCCCACACCGGCCCGGACCCAGGGCACCCCGTTCCCCACGCAGGGATTCCGGGTGGTCACCGCCACCCCTGATTCCCCGGTGGCCGGGTCGATGGCCACGATCGAGAAGGTGTGGAACTCGAAGGTGTCCCTCCACGCCGCCGGGATCTGGGCCAGGGCGGGGGTGGGGAGGAGGAGGGCGAGGGCCAGGAGGGGGAGGGGGTGAGTGGCGGTCATGGTCTGGTTGCTGGGCTGTAGTGGGGATCAGGACTTCCCGCCCGCTATATACCACGGGACGATGCGGGGGGGTATGTCGGCCTGTTCCACGGCCCCTCTCGCCCCTTCCCCCCGCCCCCCCTATTCTCACCCCGGCGCCGTGTTCGCTCGCCGGCCGTCAGGTGTGCCACCCCTTCCGGACATCCCCCCATGGGAACGCTGCTCTCCCTCCGCATCGCCCCGTCCCGGGTGGCGCTGCTCCTCGCCGCCCTCCTGCCGGCCCTCCCCGCTGCCGCCCAGACTCCCCAGCTCCCCCGGGCCGCTTCCGGTGCCCCCGGCACCATCCCGGTGGCCACGGAGTTCGATGCCCTGCATTTCCGGTCCATTGGACCGGCGGTGATGTCGGGGCGGATCGCGGATCTGGCGGTCTACCACCCGGACCCGTCGCTGTTCTACGTGGGGACGGCCCACGGGGGGCTCTGGAAGACCTCCAACATGGGCACCACCTGGGAGGCGCTCTTCCAGGACGAAGGGCTGATCTCCATCGGCGATGTGGCAGTGTCCCAGCGGAATCCGGAGCTGGTGTGGGTGGGGGCGGGGGAGTCCAACAACAGGCAGAGCACCTCCTGGGGGGGCGGGGTGTACCGCTCCTCGGACGGGGGGAAGTCGTTCCAGCACATGGGATTGCAGGAATCCCGGCACATCCAGAACATCGTCCTCCATCCGGACGACGACGACGTGGTGCTGGTGGCGGCCACGGGTCCGCTGTTCGGGCCCGGGGGGGATCGGGGCATCTACCGCACCACCGACGGGGGCGCCACCTGGGATCACGTCCTCCAGGTGGACGAGGACACCGGGGCCAATGAGCTGATCATGGCCCCCTCCGACTCCCGTGTGCTCTTCGCCTCCACCTACCAGCGGCGGCGCCACGCCTGCTGCATGAACGGCGGCGGGCCGGGGAGCGGGATCTGGAAGTCGGTGGATGGCGGCGCCACCTGGACCCGCCTCGAGGGGAACGGCCTCCCGGAGGGTCCGCTGGGTCGGATCTCCCTGGACATCTATGCCCGGGATGCGCAGGTGGTGCTGGCCACCATCGAGGGACCGTCGGTGCAGGGGGGAGGGCAGGGCGGCGCCGGGGCGGAGTCCGTCACCGGGGTCTACCGCTCCATGGACCAGGGCGCCACCTGGGAGAAGGTGAGCAACATCAACCCCCGCCCCATGTACTTCAGCAAGATCCTCATCGACCCCACCACCCCGGACCGGGTCTATATGGGGGGGGTGGGGCTCCACATGTCCATCGACGGGGGCGAGACCTTCGAGACGGATGCCGCCCGCCCCATCCACGACGACGTCCATGCCATCTGGGTCAACCCGGCGAATCCGTCCCATATCCTCATCGGAACGGACGGTGGGGTGGCGGTCTCCCATGACATGAGCCGCACCTGGAAGTTCATGCCCAACCTCCCGGTGGGGCTGTTCTACCATGTGGGCTTCGACATGGAGCGCCCCTTCAACGTCTGCGGGGGGATGCAGGACAACTACAACTGGTGCGGACCCAGTGCCACCCGGCATGTCCGGGGGATCATGAACCACGACTGGTTCCAGGTGCAGGGGGGGGACGGATTCCACGCCATCCCCGATCTCCGGGATCCCCGGATCGTCTACTCCGAGTCGCAGAACGGGAACATCCAGCGCCGGAACACGGTGACGGGGGAGTCGAAGAATATCCGCCCCACCGCCCTGAACGTGGTGAACCACCAGGAGGGGGAGAGCTACCGGTGGAGCTGGGACACACCGCTGATGCTGTCGCCCCATGATCCCGGCGTCCTGATGGCGGCGGCGAACCGGGTCTTCCGCTCCACGGACCGGGGAGACTCCTGGACCGCCATCAGCCCGGACGTCACAAGCAGCGCGAACCGGGACACCACGTCCACGATGGGTGTTGTCAACACAGACATCCGCATCGCCCGGAATGACGGGGTCTCCATGTGGCCCACCATCGTGTCGCTGGCGGAGTCCCCCCGGCAGGCGGGGGTCTTCTACACCGGCACGGACGACGGTGTGGTGAGCGTCACCCGGGACAACGGCGCCACGTGGCAGGACATCACCGGGAACCTCCCGGGCTTTCCGGAAGGGGGGTACGTCACCGAGGTGGTGCCGTCCCGATTCCAGGCGGGGACGGTCTACGTCACAGTGGACAACCACCTGAACGACGACTACCAGCCGTACCTGTGGGTCTCCGACGACTCCGGCGCCACCTTCCGCTCGCTGCGGGGGAATCTGCGGGGGGAGAATGTCCGGACCCTCACCGAGGACCACCGGAACGGGGATGTCCTCTACATCGGCACCGAGACGGGGATCTTCCTGAGCCTGGACCGGGGCACCACCTGGCGCCGCCTCCAGTCCAACCTTCCCACGGTGCGGGTGGACGAGATCACCCTCCACCCCCGGGACAACGCCATGATCGTGGCCACCCATGGCCGGGCCATCTTCATCATGGACGACCTGGAGCCCATCCAGGAGTACGCCGCCTCCCGGAGCGCCGGGGCGGCGGGGACCCTCTTCACCCTCCCGGAGGCGCTGCAGTGGCGCACCCTGGACGACCGGAACGAGGAGTTCTGGGGGCACCAGTGGTTCGCCGGGGAGAATCCGCCGGTGGAGGCGCTGATCCACTTCCACCTGAACCGGGATGCCGGGGAGGTGAAGGTTGTGGTGCGGGATGGACAGCGGCGCACCGTGCGGGAGATCGCGGTGCCGGAGGAGCAGCGGAAGGCGGGGATCCAGACCGTGTGCTGGGACCAGCGGGTGGAGCCCATCGTGCCGGCCGCGGCGCCGGAGGGGGGTGGTGGCGGCGGTGGCCCCCAGGCGGGCCGCGCCCAGATCCCGGACGTCCCTTCTCCCCAGGCCCCGGCGGGCTACCTCCCCCGGGAGATCTGCGGTGGGAGCGGGGGCGGAGGCTTCGGCGGCGGGGCCGCCAATGCGGGGCCGTTCGTGGTCCCGGGCACCTACCAGGTGGCCCTGGTGGTGGACGGGCAGGAGATGGGCGTGCGCCCCCTCACCATCGTGATGGACCCCGAGGTGCGCCTCACCGGCCAGGAGCGGGTGCGCTACAACCAGTTCGCCACGGCGCTCCACGAGGCGCAGCGTGAGGGGACCCGCACGGCGGATGACCTCCGGATGCTGGCCCGGAGCGTGGTGAGCGCCGGCGCCCGCATCGACAGCACCAGCACGGTTCCTGCCGATGTCCGGACCCGCTTCGACGCCCTGGCGGAGGCCGTCGAGGGGGTGCGCGTGAAGTTCGGTGTGCCGGCAGGGGGTGTGGGTGGCGGTGGCGGTGGCTTCGGCGGGGGTGGAGCCACCACCGAGAACGCCCTGGGGTGGCTGGCGGGGCTCAAGTCCTCGGTGGCGAACAACTGGGAGGTGCCCAGCCAGGCGGTGGTGCAGCAGTCCGAACAGGCCCGGGCGGCGCTGACGGCGGCCCGGGCCGAGGGGGAGGCGGTACTCCGGGAGGCCCGGGAGATGAGGGAGCTGCTGGTGCCCCTGGGGATCGCGCTGGAGGTGCCGGGAGGGAGGTGAGGGCCGGTGGGGGGGTGGTCAGTCGGCCTGGACCGCCGCTCCCGCTTCCCGCCCCCGCTTCCCCCGGCGCTCCCGCTTCCGCAGCCACGCCGCCCGCCATCCCGGGATCCGCACGGCCAGCAGCAGCAGGAGCACCCCGGCCATGGCCACCGGTAGCCAGGCGTCGGCCTTCACCCGCCAGTAGAAGTGCAGGATCCCCAGCGCTGCCGACACGTACACCAGCCGGTGCAGGAGCGTCCAGCGCTTCCCCAGCCGCCGGATCCACCCCCGGGTGGAGGTCACCGCCAGGGGGATCATGAGAACGAAGGCCACGAACCCGGCGGTGATGTAGGGGCGCTCCACGATGTCCTCCCAGATCCACTCCAGCCGGAATCCCAGGTCCAGCACCATCCAGATGGAGAAGTGGAGGAGGGCGTAGAAGAAGGCGAAGAGCCCCAGGGGTCGACGGAGCTGGATGAGGGGGTTCCACCCTGTGAGGCTCCGGAGCGGGGTCACCGCCAGGGTGACCAGAAGGATCACCAGGGCGGCCATGCCTGTGGTGTGGGTGAGTTCTTCGATGGGGTTCACCCCCAGCCCTCCGGTGAGGGCGGCCTGACCCATCCAGATGGCAGGACCCAGAGCCGCCACCCACATGACCACCTTCAGGGGAAGGATCCCCGGGGGGCGTGAGCGGGGAGCCCCGGGGGTGCGGGGGGCGGAGGTGGTGTCCACGGGCATCAGGCGGAGGGCCGGGGCGCGGAGTTGCCCGGGGGGATCAGTACCACCTCGTGAGGTCCATCCCCGCGTACATGTGCTCCACCTGCTCGGTGTACCCGTTGAACATCAGGGTCTCCCTCCGCCGGAACTCCCCGATCCGCCGCTCCGATCCCTGGCTCCACCGGGGGTGGTCCACGTTCGGGTTCACGTTGGCAAAGAAGCCGTATTCCCTGGGGGTCTGAACCTGCCAGGTGTTCACGGGCATCTCTTCCACGAATCGGATCTTCACGATGGACTTGATCCCCTTGAAGCCGTACTTCCAGGGGCTCATCAGGCGGAGGGGAGCCCCGTTCTGGTTCGGGAGATCCACCCCGTAGACCCCGGTGACCAGCATGGAAAGGGGGTTCATGGCCTCATCCATCCTGAGCCCCTCAATGTAGGGCCAGTCCAGGATGGGGCGGCGCTGCCCGGGCATCTCCTCCGGACGGACGATGGTGGTGAACTCCAGGTACTTCGCACTCCCGGTGGGCTCCGCCCGGCGCACCACATCCGCCAGGGGGATCCCCCGCCAGGGGATCACCATGGACCAGGCCTCCACACAGCGCAGACGGTAGACCCGGTCCTCCATCCGGCTGGGGGAGAGGAAGTCCTCCAACTGGTAGTTCCCCGGCTTGTTGACGTGCCCCTCGATGGCCACGGTCCAGGGACGGGGGTTGAAGCTCCCGGAATTCTCGAACGGATCCTCCTTCCCGGTGCCGAACTCGTAGAAGTTGTTGTAGGTGGTGATCTCCTCGAACGAGTTCACCCGTTCGTCCAGCTCGGAGCGCATGCGGGCGAAGCTGGGATCCTGGGGGGTGGCGGGGGTCAGGGTAGCCGGGTTGGCTGCAGCAGCCGCGCCTTCGTTCCCGTCGGCCGGGGAACAGGCTGCCAGCGCCCCGGGGGCCAGCCCCAGCGCCGCCGTGCCCATGGCCGCCTGCCGGATGAAGGATCGCCGGTTCAGGTAGATCCCCTCGGGGGTGATCTCCGAGGAGGCGACGTCGGAGGGGCGGCGGATCCGGATCAGCATGAGAACTCCAAGTGGTGCGAAAGAGCGGCGGTGGGACTGGTCTACCTTAACACACGGAGGGCGCAGGGAGTTCCCGGGCGGGGTGGTGGAGGCGCCCCGGAACCCGGTCCGGTCCCGCCCGCAGCCTGGCCGATCCCATCATTCCGCCGCCCAATCGGAGGGACCAGTCTTCAGATGTCGGCAGGACGCGCCGCAGCGATGCCAGGAGCCCGGAGTGCGGCTGGAGAAGGGTGGATCCGGTGGCGGGATATGTATCCAACGCCCATATTCATATGCATGAGAACCACTGTGATCCTGGATGACACCCTGGTGGCCGAGGCACGGCGTCTCACTGGAATCGAGCGGAAGACGGACCTCCTCCACGCGGGGCTCCGGGCGCTCATCGCCTCGGCGAGTGCCCGGCGTCTGGCGGCCCTCGGGGGAACCGAGCCCGCGCTACGGGTTGCTCCCCGGCGGCGGGACGAGCCTGCCGGGTGATCCTCGTGGACACGTCGGTGTGGGTGGAGCACCTGCGCCACGGAGACCCACGGCTCGTCTCCCTCCTGGATGGGGGGGAGGTCCTGTGCCATCCCTTCGTGGTGGGGGAGTTGGCTTGCGGGAATCTGCAGCGGCGAAGCGAGATCCTGGGGCTTCTGGAGCAGCTCCCCAGGGCGCCGCTGCTGGACCACCGGGAGGCGCTGGCCCTGGTGGACTCCGCCGGACTGGCCGGTACCGGCCTGGGCTGGGTGGACGTGCATCTCCTGGGCGCTGCCAGGGTGGCGGGGGCCGGTCTCTGGACCCGGGACCGGCGGTTGGGGGTGGCTGCAGCCCGGCTGGGCGTGGCCGGAATGTAGCCGAGGCCGGGCCCGTCCCGCCCAGAGCACCGGCGGTCCCCCGCCACCCCCCCGGGGCCGGATTGTCGCTGCCCCCCCCTCAGCCCCCCGCCGGCACCACCGGCAGCACGATGTGGCTGGGACTCCCCGCGTCCAGGTGCACCGTGTTCCGGGCCACCCGGCTCATGGTGGCCCGTCCCTCGGGCTCGCCGGTGTTGAAGTTCAGGTCGAAGTGGGGGTACTTGGACGAGGAGATGTCCACCCGGATCCGGTGCCCGGCGGCAAACAGGTTCGACGAGGGAAATGCCTCCACGGCAATCTCGTAGACCTGGCCGGGCTCCATCATGGTGGGCTCCTCCCACGAATCCCGGTAGCGGCAGCGGAGGATCCCGTCGGTGATGTTCATGGCGAAGCCCTCCGGGTAGTCCTCCGAGGGGGGGTACACATCCACCAGCTTCGCCGTGAAGTCCGTGTCGGGGGCATCCGAGGAGATCCAGAGGCGCACTACGATGGGGCCGGTGACCTCCACCGCCTCCACCAGCGGCTCCGTCTGGAACACCAGCACGTCCGGTCGGTCCGCCAGGGGCCCGTACGGCTCGGTGGAGCCGAAGAAGCGCTCGTCCTCCCGCTGGTCGTAGGCCCCTCCCTCCATGACCGGCGCCCCCGAGGTGATGGTCCCCCCGATGCTGGGCACCGGGTTCCGGGGGTCGTAGTCGTAGCTCAGGGACGCCGCGGCCTCCGTTGGCCCCTGCGGCGAGAGACCCCCGTCCCGGTGCAGGTAGTACGGCGTGAAGGCGGTTCCCGGGACGGGCCAGTCAGCGGCGGACTTCCACATGCCGCCATGCTCCATCCGCCCCTCCGCGTTCCGCCGGCCACTGCCGCCCCCCATGAGGAAGTACTGCACGGCAGGCTCCGACTCCACCCCGTTCTCCACCCCCCGGAGCCACCGGTCGAACCAGCGGATCCTGAGATCCCAGTAGTCCCGGGCCAGGTTGTCGTCCAGGGTGGCGGCGGGGCCGAAATCCACGTCCCCCGCCCAGGTGAGGGAGCGGTTGCCGTGGGTCCAGGGGCCAAGGATGAGGCGCACCGGACCCTCCTTCCGGGCCTTCAGCCCCAGGTAATTGTCGCAGGCGGTGCGGGGGTAGGGGTCGTACCAGGACGACATGTGGACCATGGGGCAGTCGGGCCACACATCGTGGAAGCCCTCGGCCCAGATCCCCGGCTGCTTCCAGTAGTCGGTGAAGGCCCCCTCCTCCCACTGCTCGAAGAGGTAGTCCTCGTACTGGGGGGCCAGCGACACCGGTGAGCGTCCGGGTGCCCAGGGCATGTTCTGGAACCACCAGTGGACGTTGATGGTGTCCATGGTGGCCCGCCGGGGGGCGTCGGCCATGATCTCCGGGTCCACCAGGGCATTCCGGTACGCCCAGGTGGCCTGCTTCAACTCGAAGGCCCCCCCCTGCCGGATCCCCCCCTGGTAGGAGTTGGAGAACCCCCCGGAGTCCAGGAACATGGCCCGGATCCCCGGCGCCCCGGCGCTGGCCAGCGCCGCCTGGGTGTGGGCGGCATACGAGAGACCCTTGGTCCCGATCTGCCCGTCACACCAGGGCTGCTCCAGGATCCAGGCACAGCAGTCCACCCCGTCCGGGGCGTCATCCAGGTACTTGGAGAAGGCCCCTTCGGAGCCGTACCGCCCCCGGGTGTCCTGATAGACCACCACGTACCCCCTCCGCACGAACATCTCCGCCACCTGGGCCCTGGACTTCGCCTCGTCGGGCTCTGCCACCGAGCGCTCGGAGCGGGAGGGCCGGTCCTTTCCGTAGGGGGTCCGCTCCAGGATCACCGGGAAGGGTCCGGGGAGGGCCACCCCGTCCCGGGCGGGCCGGTGCACGTCGGTGGCCATGTGCAGCCCGTCCCGCATGGGGACCATGATGTCCGACTCGATCACCACCTCGTAGGGGGTGTCCGGGAGGCCAGGGTCGCCTCCGGAGCGGGCTCCCGCACCCCCGGCTGCAGGGGCTTCGGCGGCCTCGCCGCACCCCCCCAGGAATCCGGCGGCGGCTGCGGCGGCGGAGAGTCGGGCGAACTCCCGGCGGGTGAGCCCCCCGGGGTGGAGGAGGTAGCGAAGGGAGTCCACGGGCGCGGTTCCGGGGAAGGGGGGTGGGCTGTCCTGGTTCCAGGGAAGTGGGGAAGGCTACGGTGGGGAAGGGGGAATGGCGAGGGGTGACGAACCGGTTGCAGTCGCCGGAGTCCCTCTACCCGAACCCGGATCGTGAGCGCTTCCTGGTCGGTTCGTTCCCGATCCGAACCCGTCCCGATGCGGCCGGTGGGCGGTATTGCAGGGCCCGCCCCACCTGAACCCGGAATCCACCCCGAGGAGTGCCGATGAACCGATCCTCCACCCCACGACTGATCCCCCTCTTCGTCCTGGCCCTGACGTCCGCCTGCTAGGTGGACCCTCCCGCAGCGCCCTCCGAGGCGGTGGGTCCCACCCCGGTGGAGGCGCACCAGTTGGGCCGCTCCGGGCCCCGCGTGATCCTGGAGGCCAACGTCCCCGCCTTCAAGCTGACCCAGGTGGGGGAGGTGGACGTCTTCAAGAGCGGGTTCGGCTCGGGGATGCGAAGGCGGTGATGAAGCAGCGGCTGAAACTCTCCCGGGATCTGGCCCGCTTTCGGGGGGGGGGTAGAATTCGCCGCTTGGCGGGTTCTAGGGTCATGACCTTCGGTCGTCCCTTCTCACGCCTTGGAGGATACAATGCACGTCTCGACCGTTGTGGTACTCGTGCTAGCGGGCACCCTCACTGCGAGTCTCGTCAAGTCACCGGAAGCCGACAGGCCGGTGGCGTCGGTGCGTCTCTCTTCCCTCAACCTTGATGACGGGCGCGTGGATCCCTGCGGCGACGACACCTGCATCGGGTGCAGTCATGTTGAAGGAAACGCCACGTGGACAGATACACCGAATGGGGAACTTGAAGTCGGCCAAGATCGGGAATGCAGCGCGGAGGTGAACTGCGGAGAGTATGCCTGCGACCCTACGCAGGAGGAGGAGGCGCAAGTCTATCTTTCTCAGGTGGCCCTGGCTGTTGACCTTCTGCGGACCGCAACGCCTGAGGACATGTTCTCCTTCATTTCAGCGAATCCGACTTCCGTGCTGGTCAACCGGGACCGTAGCGCTGTGCAATTCCGGGGATGCGGGGACACCATTCTCGGTCACGTCCCTCTCGACTCCACGACCTACGCCGCACTCGAAAATCTGTTGACTGTGGCCGATGAAGGATGAAGACATGCGCGGTCATTTTCCCTTCCCTCGACGGTTGGCGCCGGTTCTGTTCACCGCTGGTCTCAGCCTCATCATGTTCCCGGGTTCTGCCTCCACACTGATGCAGGAGACCGCCTGCCCCGAGTGTCGGATCACCGTGAGGACTCTCGCGGTCCTTGGGCAGGAGGGTGCACCGGATCGGATCGCACATCCGGCCGTCGCGATGGCGCTGGGTCCAGACGGAACGTACGCCCTGGCGACCCATGTGGACCCATTCCTCCAGCTCTTCGATTCGACGGGGGCGTTCGTCCGGGATGTGGGACGGAGCGGCCAGGGACCGGGAGAGTTCAGGATGATCATGGGGTCGGCATTCCGGGCCGACGGAGGTCTCGATGTCATCGATGCGGCCGGGAGGGTCGTGGGGTTTGGTCCGGATCTACGAGTTGACTCTCATCGGGTGACTGACTTTCAACCCTCGTGGGATGTGCTGCGGATCCGTGGGGACAGCGTGCTGGTGGCGGGATACTCGCGCAGCAGCGATCTGATTGGACTGGCGGCGCACGTCTTCCCCTCGAATGGAGGTCGGGCTCGATCGTTCGGAGAACTCGCCGGCACCATCGCCTCCCAGGATCCGTATCGGATCTCCCGGACCGTCTCTGCCTCCGGGGATTCAGCGGTATGGATCGCTCCGCTGGATCGATACCATCTTGAGCTCTGGAGCCTCGAGGGCGTGCGTCTACGCACCATCGAGGGCGAGGTTTCCTGGTTCGACCCTCTCCCTGAGCCGAAGGAAGGCTCTGGACCTCCAAGAGGGCACTTCAAGTCCGTCCTGGAAGAGGATGGCCTCCTCTGGATCAGCGCATCGGTCCCCAGGGATGATTGGCAGGCGCAGACCGCCTCCTCGCTCGGAGGCTGGTATCGGACGGTGGTACACGTCCTGGATGCGAAATCAGGGGTGTTGCTTGCGACGCACGAGTTTCCCGCCGACAGCGAGTCGAGCTATGGGCGCCTGTTCGGCGACGTGCGAGTGGCACGAGGGTTCGTCGATATCGAGACGGACCGGGTGATGATCGAGGTGCTTCAACTGACGCTCGAGAGATGATTTTGGGCCCCGGCGCGTTTGATCGGTCATGGCTGCGTTGGATACGGGCCCGGGGGGGCGTTCCCCCGGGCCCCACTCGTTGACGCTCCGTAGTTCCCCGGAGTAACGTGACGGTCCGGTTCCACCTTCGATCCGCCCGTCCGGAGTCTCCGATGCGCAGGATATCCGCAGTCTTCTTCGCCCTCTCCCTCGCCGTATTCCCGGCGCTGGCTCCGGCCCCCGTTCTGGCCCAGGCATCCAGCGTCGCCGCGGCGGCCCCCACTTCCCAGGGACGGGCCTTCACCCCGGAGGACTGGTACCGACTCCACACCGTGTCCTCCCCGGCGATGTCCCCGGATGGGCGGCACGTGGCCTTCACGGTCACCACGGTAGAGGAGGGGGAGAACGACCGGCACTCGGAGGTCTGGATGGTCCCCACGGCAGGAGGTGATCCGGTGCGCCTCACCTCCCCGGCCTTCTCCAGCTCCAACCCCCGCTGGTCGCAGGACGGGGCGTACCTCCACTTCTCGTCGAACCGCCCCGGGGGGAGCGGCAACACGTGGACCCTGCGCATGGACCAGCCCCTCACCGGTGAGGCGTTCCAGTTGGAGAACCAGCTCATGGGATCCATGCCTGCCAGCGGGGCCTTCGCGGTGAGCACCGGCCCCGCCCGGGAGGAGGGAGCGGACCGGGGCGATGGGAACGGGGAGGGCGCCGCCGATGCCTTCAGCGGCATGGAGGCCACCGCCCGCCCCCCCTTCGGCTCCATCACCGCTCCGGTGGACCCCGCCCGCTTCGACGGTCGCCACATCGTGGACTTCCCCTACAAGCGGAACGGGCAGGGGTTCATCGCCAATCCCCGGGAGGAGCCCGAGACCCCGCCGGTGCAGCAGATCTGGATCCAGAACGTGGGGGATACCGCCCGCCGCATGATCACCGACGCCCCCTACTCCCACCGGAGCGCCACCGTGTCTCCGGACGGCCGGTGGATCGCCTTCCTGGCTGATCCGGCGCTCCGCCCCGATGACGTGGTGCGGGCGGAGCAGGACTCCATCGAGGCCCTCCCGTACGACCCCGAGAAGGCGCGGCGGGACGATCCGGAGAACAACGCGGACCTCTTCGTGATCCCGGTGGAGGGGGGCGAGCCCCGCCGGCTCACCCGCCAGGACGGCACCGAGGGGCGGATCACCTGGTCCCCGGATTCCAGGCAGATCGCCTTCGTCTCCACCCCCAGCCGCACCCGGAACAACCGTCTCTGGGTGGTCCCGGCCACCGGCGGCGAGCCCCGCAACCTGACCCCGGACTGGCAGTACGAGCCTGCGGGGATCCAGTGGAAGCGGGGTGGGCCCATTTTGGTGGAGGCGGCCATCGGGGGGCGCACCGCCCTCTTCCATGTGGATCCGTCCAACGGGAATCGGACCGAGGTCATCGGGGAGCGGCGCCGCATCAACGGCTTCTCCTGGGACCAGGGGCATAACCGGGTGGCCTTCGTGGCCACCTCCATCGACCGCCCCACCGAGCTCTACATCGCCGACGCCAACGGCCGGAACGAGCGGAAGCTCACCGGCTTCAACGACGCCCTGAACGCGGAGATCGCCTGGCCCACGGCGGAGCGCTTCACCTACGAATCGGTGGGGGGGCTCGAGATCGAGGCGTGGCTCCAGTACCCCCACGGATACGACCCCACCCGCCGCTACCCGGTGGTGCTCTACATCCATGGCGGCCCCCACGCAGCCTACGGGGAGGGGTGGTTCGACGAGTTCCACAACCTCACCGGGGCGGGGATGTTCGTCCTGTTCACGAATCCCCGGGGCTCATCCAACTATGGCGCCGAGTTCACCTACTCCACCCGGGGGCGGTGGGGGATGGAGGACTACGCGGACCTGATGAAGGCGGTGGACATCGTGGCGGAGCGCCCCGACGTGGACCCGGCCCGGATGGGGGTCACCGGTGGCAGCTACGGCGGCTTCATGACGGCGTGGATCACCACGAAGACCGACCGGTTCGTGGCGGCGCAGGCCGACCGGATGATCTCCAACTGGGTGTCCTGGTATGGCACCTCCGAGGCCCAGGGGCTCACGGAGTGGGAGTTCTACGGCAAGCCCTGGGAGAACCCGGAGCTGTACTACGAGCTCTCGCCCATCCACCACGTCCAGAACGTCACCACCCCCACGCTGATCGTGCAGTCCGAGGAGGACCACCGGACGCCGATGACGGACGCCGAGCAGTGGTTCATGTCGCTGAAGAAGCAGGGGGTGCCGGTGGAGTTCATCCGCTACCCCCGCTCGGACCATGACCTGTCCCGGACCGGGGAGCCGTGGCTGCTTGTGGACCGGCTGGGGCGGCTGCGGCAGTGGTTCGGACACTGGCTGCAGGCGGATGGGGTGCAGGCCACGGACGGGGGCGGGGAGGGGGGGGAGTAGTTCGGCGGTAAGGCCTACCCGCTCACGAGCCACCCCCGGTCGCTCGAAGACTACGGGGCCCGGATGTCGCCGGGCGTGCCACCGCTTCCAGTCCCCGGGCCGCCGTCTGGATTTCGAAGATCAAGAGCGAGGATCCTGACCCACGGGTCCTCGTAAAGCAGGTAGACCCTGTCTCCCTTCCGGGCCAGCCTTGTGGTATGGGAAGCGGTTTCAGCAGTCGGCGTGCGAAACGAGTATCGGTATTCGCCCGTTTCAAGGCCGTAGACATCGACCAGGGAGCCATATGCCTCTTCAGTACCGAGCCCGCCGCCACTGAGTACCCAGATGTCTGTGTTCTCCACCGCGATGGACCCTGCACCGATATGGGATTCCTGAGGAGGGGTGTTCATGATCTGCATGCCACCTCCGACATCGATCAGTTCGCCGGTTCGCCTGTACCCCGGCTTGTGCACGAAGTCGTACACTTCTGCGGCCTGGCCATATCGGTTGATCCACCATCTCGGGCCGAAGAGCATTCCGGCCACCCAGGTGCCCTCCTTCGTGCCGGGGCTGACCATGATCTGCCGCATCAATCCACCCGGTGGAAGGGAGTCCGGATAGGGCAGAGGGACCAGCGGTTCATGGGGTGCCCCCTCCTTCCAGGGCCACCAGCGAAGCCCGCGCCCCCTGGCGTCCATCAGCAGGAGTTCCCCCGCACGTGCTTCCACCAGCCCCCAAGGAATGCCGGGGAGGGAGGGCAGACGTTCCTCACGGATGGGTGCCCCCTCTGCCGAGAGTTCCACCAGTTTCACATTGTTGGCATCGAGCACGTACAGCGTCCCGCTGGCTGACTCAACAACATCCCAGGGGCGGTTGATCTCGAAGGGTCCCTGTCCTCGCTGTTCATGGAGCCAGCACATCGTCCCATCCCCACTGATGAAGACCAGTCTACCTGTGTCCCAGTCGGTGGCCACGACACCATCCAGAAAGGCTCGCATGCCCCCCAACCGGTTCAGCACCGTATCCGCTGGGCCTCCGAACACGAAAGCTGTGTCGAAGGACATCTCGACGAACCGGCGTTCGGTCTGCCCACCGCCACATGCCGCCAGCACCCACGGCAGGAACCACAGGAGTCTTCTCAACCAGCTTCTCCGGGATCTCTCTGAACCATATGAGCGCCTTCACGGACAAAGGTCGCCGACGCCCAGCCGTGTCGGGGCAGCCCCAAACCAGGGCGACAGCGGGTGAGCCGAATGCGCCCCAGGGGATGAAGGGGGGGGTCGATGGCGGTCATCGATCCTCACAGGCCAGGGTTCCTTCACTACGGAAGTATTCGTCGACCGATTCCGATCGGTCAAGGACGGCGTGATCCCTGCCCGCCAGCCAGGAGGGTCCGCCGCCCCTTTCGGTCAACACCATTCTTGTTCGCTGCACCGCCGCCCCGAGTGGCGGCGTTGGCGGCCAACCGGGAGCCCGCCTCTCCCTGGGTCCCTGGAATCCAGGCCCATTTCGCCATTCGGACGCCCCGTCCGGGGGGTGAAGTTCTCCGTGCAAGCTCCGCCCCGCGCCTGGACCGGTGGGGGCGGCATGGAGCCCCGGAGATGGGAGGCGAGATGAGCCGGACGGTGAACAAGGTGATCCTGGTGGGGCACATCGGGCGGGATCCCGACGTGAGGACCACGGGGACGGGGACGAAGGTGGCCCACGTCTCCCTGGCCACGAACCAGCGGAAGGGGGAAGACGGAACGGAGCGGACGGACTGGCACCGCATCACCCTCTGGAACCGGCTGGCCCAGTTCGCGGAGGACTACGTGCACCGGGGGGACAAGGTGTACGTGGAGGGGTGGCTGGCCTACGACAGCTACGAGCGGGACGGGGTCACCATCCCCACCGCCGACGTGAACGTCCGGGAGCTGGTGCTCCTCTCGCCGCCCCGGGGGAACGGGGGGGATGAGGGGCAGGAGGGGGGCGACCTCCTGGAGGACTAGCGGGAAAGGGGAAGGGCCTCCCCCTGCCATCGGGGGAGGCCCTTCCTCATGGTGGCTGCTTCCGGTGGGAATCCGGGGCGGAGCGTGCGGTCAGTTCGCCGTCCAGAACCCCGAGAGGGACTCCCCGTGGGGGCTTTCCTTCAGCTTCTCGAAGGCCCGGTTCCGGATCTGCCGGATGCGCTCCCGGGTGACACCCAGGAGAGAGCCGATCTCCTCCAGCGTCCGCTCCTCGCCGTCGTCGAGGCCGTAGTAGAGGTAGAGGATCTTCCGTTCCCGCTCGGTGAGGTACTTCTCGAACATCTCCTCCAGGAACTCCCGACGGGCGATGGCCTCCACGTCCTCCTCGATGTCGCCGCTGTCGGCACCGGCGAAACGCTCGCCGAAGGAGGAGCTGTCCCGGTCACTCCGGTCGATGGGGGCGTCCAGGGAGAGTTCGCTGGCAGCCACCCGGCGCAGCGCCCGGATGGTGTCCAGCGGCTCCGCCATCTCGTCGGCGATCTCCTGGTCGGTGGGAGAGCGCCCGAGCTGCTGGGTCAGGAGGGTGTCGATCCGGGCCAGCTTGGCCAGGTTCGAGTTCTGGTTCAGGGGAATGCGCACCGAACGCGTCTGCTCGGCCAGCGCCTGCAGCACCGTCTGGCGGATCCACCAGACCGCGTAGGAGATGAACTTGACCCCCTTGTCGGGATCGAACTTCTTCACCGCCTTCAGGAGGCCCTCGTTTCCGATGCAGACCAGCTCCGCGAGGCCCAGGCCCCGCCCCTGATACTTCTTCACATAGGAGATGACGAACCTCAGGTTCGCCGTCACCAGACGTTCTGCAGCCTCCTTGTCCCCTGTACGGGCGCGGCGTGCAAGCGCCCGTTCCTCTTCCGGATCCTGGATGAGGGGGTATTTCTCGACGTCCTGGAGGTATTGATCGAAAGAATCCAGACCGCGGGAGGAGGAGAACATCCGGTCCGCCCGACCCCGACTCGAAATCAAAGGCACGCCCTCGAGGAGATGGGTGGATCCGCTCCGGCCGGGGGGGTCCAAAAGCGCCCCCGCCCTGGCGTTTCCCCGCAACGAAGATCGGGGAAAATGATAAAGGATAGCGAGTTGCGGGGACCGGGTCAATCAGCCTGTCCGGGGACTTCCTCCGGTACAGGCTCCTCGCTCCAGTCCCTCCTGAACTCCCCCCGTAGCACGTCGGCGGCGGGTCCATCACGGGGCAGGAGCAGGGCGAACGGGTGATCGGCCGCGTCCAGCAACTCAACCCTCTGGAACACCGCACGTTCCACCACCCCCCTCACCCGGGCTCCAGCGAGGGAGGTGGAATGGACCCGGACCAGGCCCCGATGGAGGAAGAAGGGACCGGTGCCGGTGATGACCACCCATCCGATCCGGAACGGCCCCCCACCCGGAACCCGCCACCCCCCTGCCGGGGCTCCCCGGAGCAGGCCACCAGGCGCAAGACCGTCTCCGGCACCCGCCCGCTGGAGCCAGCCGGGAAAGTCTGCGGGAGCCCTCCACCGCCGCTGGGAGAGGAGGCCGGACCACACCCCCCAGGCCAGGCGCATGGCGAAGAGGGAGGCTCGGATGGCCGGGCGCCCCACGGTGAGGACCAGGACCACCAGCGCCAGCCCGGTGACGGCCCCGGAGGCCGGGGCGTCCAGCGCCATGGCCACCAGCGCCAGGACCAGCACGTCCTCGGCCAGGCTCACCAGTGCGAAGGAGGGCGGGCGGGGGGCCGCCAGCCGCAGGAGCTGCCGCGTTCCGAATCGCCCTCCATGGGCCACCCCCGCCAGGAGCGCGGCCGCCAGCCCTCCCACCAGATGGGTGGAGAGCGGGGCTCCGGGGAGAGCCATCACCAGGAGGAGGAAGGCCCCCAGGGCCCGGATGGGGGCGTGGGCGGAATTCCAGAACAGACTGACCCGGCCGGAGCGCTCGGCCCCCAGCTCCACCAGGTAGAACCCCGCCGCCATGGCCAGGAGGGGGGCTGCCCCCAGGTCTCCCAGGTTGCCCGGGAGGGGGGTTCCCCACCCCGCCAGTGCCGCGATCCCCAGGAGGAGGAGGGTGAGGTAGAGATCCAGCCCTGCGGCCACGGCCAGCGGGATCAGCGCCAGGAGTACCGGCTCGGGGATGGCGAAGGGGATCACCCCAGCGCGCCTCCCACCGGAACCCCTGGAGCCGAGAGGATGACGGAGGCGTTGATCCCCCCGAAGCCGAAGGAGTTGCTGAGGGCCCTGCGAAGGGAGACCTCCCGGCCCTGCCCGGGGACGTAGTCCAGGACACACCCCTCCCCGGGCTCCTGAAGGTTCAGGGTGGGGGGGATCCAGCCGTCCTGGAAGGCCAGGCAGGTGATCCCCACCTCGATGGCTCCCGAGGCCCCGAGGGCGTGACCGTAGAAGGGCTTGGTGCCGTTCACCGGGATCTCCAGGGCCCGGTCGCCCAGCACCGAGTGGATGGCCCCCGATTCGGTGGAGTCGTTGAGGGGGGTGGAGGAGGCGTGGGCATTCACGTAGTCCACCTCCTCCGGGGTGATCCCCGCCACCTGCATCGCCTCCCGCATGGCCCGGGCCGCCTGGGCCCCGTCCGGGCGGGGGGCGGTCATGTGATGGGCGTCGTTGGTCACGGCGTAGCCATCCACGCTGGCATAGATCCGGGCTCCCCGGGCCAGGGCGTGCTCTTCCGACTCCATGACCAGGGTGCAGGCCCCCTCACCCATGACGAAGCCGTCCCGGC
>Ga0076930_101038_pt1 | contig 17875 bp, 13 predicted proteins | sample HotLakConsoUCCRE_FD_71149 | JGI IMG/M metagenome (GOLD analysis project Ga0076930, IMG submission 71149) | Hypersaline microbial mat communities from Hot Lake, Washington, USA - Hot Lake Consortium UCC-RE (version 3) (version 3) ...
CGCCTGACCCAGCCGTCCAGCACCAACAGGGCCAGGACAACCAGGAAGGGAAACAGCACCATGAACAGCATGGAGATCACCGGAGGGCGCTCTCCCTCGTCGTCCTCGGGGGAGAGGTCGGATGCGCCGACAGGGGCATCGGAAGGGGGGGGATTGCTCATGCGCAGGGCTACCCCCGCATCCTGGATTCGTTCACCTCGACGCACGGGGGGCTTGCGGAACCGACCCTGGACAGACAGGGTTGAAGCAAAGCTCGTTTCGTTTTCTTCCGGCCCGGCCATCCGGTCGACGGCTTTCCCCCATCCCCATCAGGATCGTGACAGAGCAGCCATCCCTCGGGATCATTGAGGTACTGGGCAGCGGAGCCGGCTTCATCCGGCGGAAAGATGCAGGGTACACCCCAAGCAACGACGATGTCTACGTCGGTCCGAAGCTGATCCAGCGACTGGGTCTCCGGAGTGGGGATGAGATCCACGGAGTGGTGGGAGGCCGGCCCAGGAACGGGAAGGCTCCGCCGGTTTCCGAGATCACCCGCGTCAATGGAGAGCCCCCGGCCTCCCTCCAGCATCGCCCCACGTTCAATCGCCTCAGCGCCCAGCACCCGGACGAGCAACTCAAGCTCGAGTGCGACGTCCTCTATCGGGGTCAGCCCGACTACACGAACCGGGTCATCGACCTGTTCTGTCCGTTCGGGAAGGGCCAGCGGGCCATGATCGTGTCTCCTGCCAAATCGGGGAAGACCACGGTCCTGCAGCGTGTGGCGGAGGGGATCGTCCGGAACCACCCCGACGTCACACTCCTGGTCCTCCTCGTGGACGAGCGCCCCGAGGAGATCACGGAGATGGAGATGGCCGGCTTCGGCGAGGTGATCTCCTCCTCCTTCGACTTCCCCGCCGAGCGGCACGTCTCGGTGGCGGAGATCACCCTGGAGCGGGCCCGCCGGATGGTGGAGATGGGTCAGGATGTGGTCATCATCCTGGATTCCATCACACGGCTCGCCCGGGCCTACAACACGGTGGAAGAGGGGAGTGGTCGGACCCTCTCGGGGGGGCTGGACGCCAACTCCCTGGAGAAGCCGAAGCGGTTCCTGGGAAGCGCCCGGAAGGTGGATCCTGCCCAGGGGGGAGGTTCCCTCACCATCGTCGCCACGGCGCTGGTGGACACCGGTTCCCGGATGGATCAGGTGATCTTCGAGGAGTTCAAGGGAACGGGAAACAGCGAACTGGTGCTCTCTCGGGAACTCTCCGAACGGCGGATCTTCCCCGCCATCGACCTGGTGGCCTCCGCCACCCGGAGGGAGGAACTCCTCCTCTCCGACGACGCCCTGGCGCTCTCCCGGGCCCTCCGGCGGCAACTGGCCGGGGGAGACCCCGCCACCGCCATGAGCGAACTCCTTACGCTCATGAAGAAGTCTGCCACCAATGACGAGATGATCGCCCGCTTCAAGGCGGCGACCTCCTCCTCGACGTAGCGCCTCCGGGTCCGGACGATCAGGGGACCGGAGGCGCCGGCACCCCCTGGTCGTCCGGATCCGGTGCCCCGTTGATCACCACCTCTTCCAGACGAGCCAGGCTCCGCTCCAGCTCACGCCCCTGGAGCCGGTCCATGAAGCGGGCCACCCATCCCATGAGGGGGTTCCGCCCGAAGTCACCCTCCTCCCGCCACAGTACCTGTGTGGAATCGCCCCTGGGGTCCAGGGTCACGGTCCCCCGGGTGGTCATCCGCCCCTCCTCCACAGCCACCTCGTAGGCGACGCTCCGGGGAGCTTCCTGGGCCGTGATGGTGAAGAGTCCGTCCCCCCACTCCGGGTCGTCCCAGCCCCTGGCGGCGCCCGGTCCCTCCGGGGGCCCCTCGAAGCGGGCTCCGGCCTCCGGCCAGGGGACCCATGCTTCCCACCGGGCGGGGGAGTTCAGGTAGGGGAAGATCGCTTCCGGGGATGCGGACAGGGTCCGCTCCCTCTCCACGGTCCAGCTCCCGGGGAGGAGGAACCCGATGCCCAGGAAGAGGAGCATCAGGAGGGCCCCTCCCCCGAAGAACTTCACTCCGATACTCATGCGTTGGTGCTCACTCCGGGGGATTCCCCTTGCTGTTCGACGGGTTGGGTGGGGGTCATGCGGCGTCGCCGGTGTCCCGGCGGTCTGCCGCCGAGGAGCGGAGCACCGGCTCCAGGACGGTCCAGACGCGATCCGCCATGAGTTCGTGTCCCTCGCCGGTGGGATGGATCCCGTCCGACTGGTTCATCTCCGGGATTCCGGCGATCCCGTCCAGGAAGAAGGGGACCAGGAGGACATCCTCCTCCTCCGCCACCCGGGAGAAGGTGGAGCGGAAGTCGTTCACGTAGTTTCCGCCCAGGTTCGGGGGGGCTTCCATGGCCAGCAGGACCACCTCCATCTCCGGATTGGCATCCCGGGCCTTCCGCACCACCGTCCGGAGGTTCTCCTCCAGGGCGGATACGGGGAGGCCCCGGAGCCCGTCGTTCGCTCCAAGCTCCACCACCAGGACGTCCACCGGGCTCCGGAGCACCCAGTCCAGCCGGGCCAGCCCGCCGGCACTGGTATCTCCGGACACCCCTGCATTCACCACCCGGAAGGGGAGTCCCTCCCCATCGATCCTCCGCTGGATCCGCTCCGGATAGGCCGGCTCCCCGGGGGAGAGCCCCAGCCCCTCGGTGAGGCTGGTGCCAAGGAAGAGCACAACCGGTCGGGGATCCGCCGAGGGGGTTGGGAATGGGAGGGGCGGGGCGGCGGGGCCGGGCTCCACCGATGCACTTCCCTGCGGGGACGAAACAACCGGAGGGTCGGAGCGTACCACCTCGTCGCTTTCCGGGCGATCGCAGCCCCCGACGAGAAGAGGAATCAACAGGATGGTGAGGGAACGTCGCGTGATGATCATGGCCCGTGGGCTGGGGAAGACCTACATGAGCGGTGGACGACCACTGCCGGTCCTCCGGGATGTCGACCTGGAGGTGGAGGCGGAGGAGGTGGTGGCCATCGTGGGGCCCTCGGGGAGCGGAAAGACAACCCTCCTGGGGCTGCTCGCGGGTCTGGATACACCGTCCAGTGGATCGGTTTCCCTGGATGGCCAGGATCTGGCCGATCTGTCGGAAGATGGGCGTGCGGGCTTCCGGGCGGAACTGGTGGGCTTCGTGTTCCAGAGCTTCCACCTCCTCCCCACCCTCACGGCACTGGAGAACGTCCTGGTTCCCATGGAGCTCCAGGCCACCCGGATCTCCGGCCGTGAGATGCGTGACCGGGCCTCCCATCTCCTGGAGCGTGTGGGGCTGGGGGACCGGCAGGACCACTACCCCACCCAGCTCTCCGGGGGGGAGCAGCAGCGGGTGGCGCTGGCCCGGGCCTTCTCCAACCGGCCCCGGATCCTCTTCGCCGACGAGCCCACGGGGAATCTGGACTCGGAGACCGGGGAACGGGTCGTGGAGATCCTGGAGGAGTTGAACCGGGAAGCCCGGACCACCCTGGTGCTGGTGACCCATGACCAGGGGCTGGCCGGTCGGGCCGGACGGATCATCCGACTTGCGGGGGGGCGGGTGGTGGAGGATCGACAGCAGGTGGGGGCCACACTCCAGGCGTCCCCGGCCCAGGTCTCCCCGTGAGGGACTTCGCCCTCCGCCTGGCGTGGCGGGAGGGGCGGGCGGGGCTCCGGCGGATCGGGGTCTACCTGGCATCCATCACCCTGGGGGTGGGGGCTCTGGTGGCCATCCACTCCTTTCGTTCCGATGTGGCCAGGGCGGTCCAGGAGGAGTCCAGGACGCTCCTGGGGGGAGACATCCGCCTGGAGAGTCAGGCGGCCATCCCCGACCCCGTGGAGGCGGTCCTGGACTCCCTCGCCTCCCAGGGGGCCACAGTGGCCCGGGCCACCACCCTGGTGACCATGGTGGGGGCCCCCGGCACCTCCCAGACGCGACTGCTCCAGGTGCGGGGCGTCACCGCCGGCTATCCCCTCTACGGAGTGGTGTCTTCCTCCCCGGACGGGCTCTGGGAGGGGCTGCAGGGGGGAGGGGTGGCGCTGGCGGATCCTGCGGTTCTCACACAGTTGGACATCGCCGTGGGGGACACGGTGCAGGTGGGAGACCTGCGGTTGCCGGTGGTGGGGACGGTGGACGGACTCCCCCAGGATGTGGGGTTCCAGACGGCGGTGGGCCCTCGCCTCTACCTGGCCGCGGGCGACCTTCCTGCCACCGGGCTCCTGGAGTTCGGGAGCCTGGCCCGGTACCAGGCGCTGGTCCGGTTCGAGGACGGTACCGACCCGGATGCCCTGGAGGAGCAGTACCAGGAGGTCTTCCGGGAGGCCTCCGTCCAGTCGCAGACTGCCAATGAGCAGGCGGAATCGTTGAGCGAGGCGCTGGAGATCCTGAGCCGTCTCCTGGGGCTGGTGGGGCTGGTGGCCCTCCTCCTGGGGGGGATCGGCGTGGCCAGCGCCATCCATGTCTTCGTGCGGGAGCGGTTGACCAGCGTGGCGGTCCTCCGCTGCCTGGGGGCGAGGCAGGGGACGGTGTTCGGTGCCTATGTCCTCCAGGCTGCCGGGCTGGGACTGGTGGGATCGGCGGCGGGAGTCCTGCTGGGGTCCGGGGTGCAGGCCCTCCTCCCCCGGCTCCTGCAGGATTTCCTTCCGGTTCAGGTGCGTACGGGTCTCGACCCCGCCGCCATGCTGGCTGGGCTGGCTGTGGGGGTCTGGGTCTCCTCCGCCTTCGCCCTCCTCCCCCTGCTGGGGGTCCGGGATGTCCCGCCGCTCCGGGCCCTCCGGCAGGATGTGGAGGCCCCCCGGCGGCGACACGACCCGGCCCGTTACCTGGCCCTGGGACTCCTGGGGCTGAGCCTGGTGCTCCTCAGCGTCTGGCAGGCCCCCTCCCCCCTGGTGGGGTTGGTCTTCGCCGGCGCCCTCTCGGTGGTGGTGGGGTGCCTCTATCTGCTGGCCCTCCTCCTGGTAGCGGTGGCCCGCCGGGCGGTCCCGAAGGGGGCGTCGTATCCGGTGAGGCAGGGGCTGGCCAATCTCCACCGTCCCCGGAACCAGACGGTCACCGTGACGCTGGCCCTGGGCTTCGGGACCTTCCTCCTGGCCACGGTGGGGATCGTGGAGGGGAACCTGGCGGATCGCTTCCGACTGGAAGTGGACGGAGCGGCCGCCAACGCCCTCCTCTTCGACGTGCAACCGGGCCAGGCCCCGGGTGTGGAGGCGCTGCTGGCGGAGGCGGGGGCTCCGGCCCCCCGACTCACCCCCATCGTCTCCGGGCGCATCGCCGCCATCAACGGGCGCTCGGTGGAGGAGATGCTGGCGGACACCACGGGGGGACGGCCGCCCCGCTGGGCCCTCCGGAGGATCTACCGGAACACCTACCAGGCGGAGCTGCGTCCCGTGGACGAGGTGGTGGGAGGGGAGTGGTGGACCGACGACGCGGGGAATCCCCCGGACGGAATCCACCGCATCTCGGTGGAGGCGGAACTCTCCGACGACCTGCAACTGGGGATCGGCGACCTGGTGACCTGGGATGTGCAGGGGGTGGAGGTGGTCACCCGCGTAGCGAACCTGCGCTACGTGGACTGGGAGCAGTTGGAGACCAACTTCTTCGTGGTGTTCGAGCCCGGGGCGCTGGAGGAGGCTCCCCAGACGCTGGTGGGGCTGGCCCGGGTGCCGCCGGAGGGGATTCCGGTGCTCCAGAGGGGGTTGATCCAGGGATTCCCCAACGTCTCCTTCCTGGATCTGGCGCAGGTCCGGGAGACCATCGAGCGGATCCTGGCCACGGTGAGCCGCGCCATCCGGATCCTGGCCCTGATCACCGTGGCGGCGGGGATCCTCGTCCTGGCCGGGTCCCTGGCCACATCCCGCTACCAGCGGATGCGGGAGGGGGCGCTCCTCCGGACCCTGGGAGCCCGGAGGAGGCCCCTCATGGGGGTCTTCCTGACGGAGTACATGGCGCTGGGTACGCTGGCGTCGCTGGCGGGAGGGCTTCTGGGGGTGGGGGCTTCGTTCCTCCTGGTGCGGCAGGTCTTCGATCTCCCTTTCCGCCTACCCCTGGGGGTGGTTGTGGCGGCGCCGCTGGGGGTGATCGCCCTGACACTGGTGCTGGGGGTGCTCAACTCCCGGGGCCTTCTCTCCCGCCCCCCCCTCCCGGTGCTCCGGGAAGTCACGGAGTAGCTCCCAGGGGGGATCTCCTCAGGCGGCGCCCAGCTTCAAGAGGGGATCCATCCCGCACTCCCCGCAGGACACCGCCAGACCGTCCCGGAGGCGAGTGCCGGGGGGAAGGGCCAGAGAGGAGCCGCAGCGGGGGCATTCCCCCTGGAAGGAGGCCACCACCTCCCGGGTGCTCCACCCCCTCCAGGTGAGGACTCCTCCCCCGATCAGGACCGCCACGGCCCAGGGGGCGTGGGGGGGGAAGAGGGCTGCCACCGGTGTGAGGACCAGCGTGCCCCCTGCGTAGAGCCCGGCCCGGAGGGCCCGGGAGCCCATGGCCCGCCGTGACACCAGGGCCCGTGCCGGGGACGGGGGGTATCCGAAGAGGGTGAGGCTGGCGGGGACCGGGCGGCCGTCGGAGTCGGGGAGAGGTGCCGGGGAGGGGCCTGGGGGGGTCATGGCGAAGGGGGAGGGGGGGGGGGGGGGGTGGGAAGAGCGGCTCAACCCCCCCCCGGGAGGAGGGGTTCCATGGGCGGCGGCAACGGGCCCTGCTCCGTGGAGTGGAGGGCCAGTTCCCGGAGGACCGGCAGGGCACGTTCGAAGATCGGGAGGAGCGACGGGTCGAACTGGTGTCCGGCGTTGGCCCGGATCTCGTCCACGGCGGCGTCCCAGGGAAGCGCTTCCCGGTAGGCCCGGCGGCTGGTCATGGCATCCAGCGTATCGGCGATGGAGGTGATCCTGGCCACCAGCGGGATGGCTTCCCCGGCCAGACCGTCGGGGTAGCCCCCGCCGTCCCAGCGCTCATGGTGCCAACTCACCACCGCCAGCACCGTGTCGTCGTCGAAGAGCGGCTCCAGGATCCTGCGCCCCACCACCGGGTGCTGCCGGACCTCGGCGAACTCGTCCCGGGACAGTCCGGTCTCCTTGTTCAGGATGGCGTCCGGAACGCCGATCTTCCCCACATCGTGGAGTTCGCACGCCAGCCGGAGGGAGGGGAGGTCCAGGAAGGCGGCCTCCCCCAACTCCCGGGCCAGGGCCAGGGCATAGTCCGCCACCCGGTCCGAGTGACCCTTGGTGTACGGATCCCGGACCTCCACGGCCCGGACCAGCGCACGGGCCCCCCGGAGGATCGCCTCACGGGCCTGCTCCGCCCGGTCCCGGGCCTCCCGGGTGAGGCGCTTCCGCTCCTGTCCCTCCTCCAGGATGGAGTCCCGCCGGGCCAGCGCCTGCACCAGATGGGTCCGGAGTTCCGCCAGTTCCACCGGCTTGAAGAGGTAGCGGTCCGCCCCGGCATTCAGCGCCTCGGCGGCGGCCGCGGCGTCCCGGGCCCCGGTAAGGACCATGACCTGGGTTCCCGGCCAGCGGGACTTCACGGCGGCCACCAGATCGTTTCCGCTGGCATCCGGGAGATGGATGTCCGTTACCACCACATCCTGTTCGGTGGCCAGCGCCAGGTGGCCGGCTGCACCGGTGGACGCCTCGGTCACCAGGAAGCCCTCCCGGCGGAGGAAGGAGGAGAGGAGGAGCCGCACCCGGTTGTCATCCTCCACAAGGAGGACACGGCGCCGTCGGCGCCCGTCGGTCATGGGGCCCGAGGGGGGGAGGGTCCGCCCCATGGAGGAAGGGTCCCGGGGAAGGGTGGTGGGGCTCTCGGATGGAGGTGTGGACCTCCCCGTTCCATCCCCGCCTCCCTCGTCCCGTCGGGAGGATGGGGTGGGGAGGGCTCCGTCGTCGCTGAAGATCCGGATCCCGTCCCGACCGGCGTGCTTCGCCTGGTACAGGGCGTGGTCGGCGGCGGCCAGAAGTTCGTCGGACGAGGCCATCCCGTTGTGGAACTGGGCGATGCCTGCGCTGGCCGTCAGGGGGAGGGCAGGATCGCTCCAGGTCCGGAAGGCGGCCCTCACCCGTTCGGCCAGCTCCCGGGCCTCCTGGATGTCGAAGCGGGGAAGGACCAGGAGGAACTCCTCTCCCCCGATCCGGGCCACCCGGTCCTGGCCCTCCGCCTGCTCTTCCAGGATCTTCCCGAAGACCTGGATCGCCTGGTCTCCCACTGGCCGTCCCGCCCGCTCATTGAAGGCCCGGAAGCGATCCAGATCGAACAGGATCACCGAGAGGGGTGCACCGGAGCGGGCCCCCTCCACGGCCCTTCCCAGGATCTCAACGGCCCCGGTGCGGTCCGGGAGCCCGGTGAGGGGATCCCGGGAGGTGCGGCGTTCGTGCTTTCGCACCCGGGACCCCAGCCATCCCTGCCCCACGGCCAGGATCAGGTAGGCCAGGACGACCCCCAGCAGGGTGTCCGGGATCCGGATCCCCTGCCAGACGGCCCAGGCGTGGGTGAGGGCCAGGGTGGCCATGCCGGCGGCCAGGGCGGTGGCGGCCCCCTGCCAGCCCCGGTGGTAGGCCAGAAGGAAACCCGGGAGGAGAAGGGTCAGCCAGAGGAGCGCCGCGAACTCCCCCAGCGTCTCCGGCAGGAAGATGACCCCGATCACCGGGACCAGGAGTGCCGCCAGCGCCAGCCCCACGGTCCGCATGGGAACACTTCCCCGGGCCGGGGGGGGAGAGGGGCGGGAGGGACTCACCTGCCGCGCCACCGGGGGTGGGCTTTCCGCGGTGCCCTCCGGGCTCGCCGGGGGGAAGGGCGGAGGGACCGGCGGTCCCGGCTCTGAGGAGCCAACACGGCTCCCCCCGGTCCGGCATGGGGGCCGGACCCGGTGGATCGCTCCCCCCCATCGCGCCCGCCACGGGGGAGGGGAGGGGGGGATTTCTGGGCGGAGCTGGAGCCTTGATGCATGTTGCCCGCTGGTCATCGGTGGGGAGTGAGCCTATCATGCGATAGAGGGTTCATGTTGGAAAGGGGCTCCAGGGAAGAGGGGTGCGGGGGGAACCGCACCTGGAGGTGTGGTTGATGGGTGGGCCCTGGACCGTTGATCCGCTACTGGAGGAGTGCATGCTCGCTAGTTGGATGCTTCACACCATGGTGGTTGCGGTCGTTCTAACCGCTGCCGCGCTGGCCGCCGAGTCCGCCCTCCGGATGGCGGGATCCTCTGCCCGGTGGGTGTGGATCACCGCCTTGCTGGGGACCTTCCTGATTCCGGTCTGGACCATCCTCGACAAGACGCATGTGGGCCCCGGTGGGGATGGCCCGGTGGTGCATGCGGTGGGGGTGGAGCTTCCGCTGCTCACCCCGCCGGTCCACGTCCAGGACGCCCTGTCGAACCTGGACCGCCCGGTGGCATGGCTGTGGGCCCTTCTTTCCGCCCTTCTGGTGGCCCGGGCACTCCTGTCCTTCCGACGTCTCTACCGTCTCAAGAGGGGATGGGAGGAGGGGGAGTTGGCAGGGGAGCCGGTCCTGGTGTCGGGCATGGTGGGACCCGCCGTGGTGGGGTGGCGGAGGGGGAGGATCGTCCTTCCCCGTTGGGTGCTGGGAAGGGCGAGAGGGGTGCAGGAGTTGATCCTGGCCCACGAACGGGAGCACCTCCGGGCCCGGGACCCCCTCCTGGTGGCCTTCGCCGGTGTGCTCCTGGTGGCCACCCCCTGGAATCCTCTGCTCTGGTGGCAGTTCCGGCGTCTCCGGGCGGCCATCGAGATGGACTGTGATCGCAGGGTGCTCCGGAGGCGTCCCGGGGATCGCAGGGCCTACGGGGAACTCCTCCTGGAGGTGGGAGGGCTTACCGCACCCCCGGCAGGGGCCGCCGGACTGTCGGGATCCCGCTCCACCCTGGAGAGGCGCATTGAGCTTCTTGTACAGGACCTGGACCGGATCCGTCCGGAGGGTGTGTTCATCCGGGCCTCTGCCGGGGCGGTGATGCTCCTGGTGGCCCTCCTGATCCCAGGACCGATCCTCCCGGCTCCCGGCCAGGAGGTGGCCCGGGTCCCCACAGGGGGGATGGCCCCCCGGCTCTCCGAGGACGCCCTTCGCATTCTCAGGGCGGGGCCCGTGTTCACCCCCTTCACCCATCCCCCGGCCCTCCGGAACGGCTCCGAGGTGCAGGCAGCGATCCACCGGGAGTATCCTTCCCGTCTCCGGAGCCTCGGGGTGGATGGAAAGGTCCTCGTCTACTTCCTCATCGATGGTCGGGGGGAGGTCCGGGATGCCCGGGTGGCCCGCTCCTCCGGTCGCGAGGAGTTCGACGCCGCCGCCCTCCGGGTGGCCCCGGTCTACTCCTTCTCGCCGGCGCTCCGCCAGGACCACCCCACGCCGGTGTGGATTGCCCTCCCGGTGACCTTCCAGGCTGGATGAGGCCCTCCGCCTGCACGGGGTGTTCCGTGGAGCGCCTGTGGCCAGACCCATCCGGCCGCGGCCGTCCGTGACCGTCCTGGTGGCCGGCCTGGGCGCGGCCGGGAGCGCAGCCCTCTACCACCTGGCCATCCAGGGGGCGGAGGTGGTGGGGATCGATCCGTGGGCGCCCCCCCATACCCGGGGCTCCACCCACGGTAGCAGCAGGATCCATCGGCAGGCCTATATGGAGGGCCCGGTCTACCTGCCACTCCTCCGGAGAGCGGATCGGCTCTGGGAGGAGCTGGAGCAGGCCTCGGGACGTTCCCTGCTGCTCCGCACCGGCGGTCTCATGGTGGGACCTCCCGACGGTCCCCTTCTGGCGGGCTCCCTCCGGTCGGCCCGGGAGGGAGGCGTTCCGGTGGAGGAGTTGTCCCGATCCGCGGTGCAGGCCCGCTTTCCCGAACTCTCCCTCTCTCCGGGGCAGGAGGGGGTGCTGGAGCCCGGTGCCGGGGTGCTCCATCCGGAGGCGGTGGTGGAGGCCCACCTGGATGGTGCCAGGAAGGCAGGGGCCCGGGTCCTCACCGGGGAGGGACTGCTGGGGTGGGAGGAGGAGGGGGGTGGGGTCCAGGTCCGCACCAGTCGGGGAACCCACCACGTGGACCAGTTGGTGCTGGCCATGGGTCCCTGGGCCCCCCGGATCCTGGCCTCCCATGCCGCCGGGGGAGCATCCCCGGTCTTCCCGCCCCGCTGCGTCGAGCGACAGGTGACCGGGCACTTCCGCTTCCGGAACGGCGCCCCCCGACCGGGGATGCCGGTGATCATGCTGGATCGGGGTGACGAGCCCCTCCTCTACGTGATCCCCGAGTCCGGTGGACAGGTGCTGAAGGCGGGGCTCCACCACGGGGGAGACCGGGCGGACCACCCCTCCGGGCTCCGGAAGGAGGTGCTCCAGGATGACGAGGTCCGGATCGCCGCCCCTCTGGGGGCCCTCGTTCCAGGGATCGAGTCCCGCTGGTTGGAGGGCTCCGTGTGCCTCTACACGAATGCACCGGAGGAGCGATGGAGGATCGGCCGCCTCCCCGCCTCTCCCCGGGTGGTGTTGCTCAGCGCCTGCTCCGGCCATGGCTTCAAGGTTTCGTCTGCCGTGGGGGAGGCTGCGGCCGCCCTCGCCCTCCACCGGGATCCGCCGGTCTCCCTGAGTCCCTTCTCCCTCGAGGCCCCCGCATGATCCGCAGCACGCTGCTGGCCCTTTCCCGCAGCCCCACGGCTCGCGAGCGGCTTCCGCGGCTCCCCTTCGTCCGCCGGAGCGTGAACCGCTTCATGCCCGGGGAGAGCATGGAAGCGGCGGTGGAGGCGGCCTCCTCCATGGGGGAGCTGGGGATCGGGAGTGTCTTCACCATGCTGGGGGAGGATGTGAACTCCAGGGAGGAGGCCCGCTCCGTGGTGGACGACTACCAGGCGCTGCTGGATCACATGGGTGGGGCCGGAGTGGATGCAGAGCTCTCGGTGAAGCCCACCCAGTTGGGGCTGACCCTGGGAGAGGATGTGGCGGCCGAGTACCTCTTCGCCGTGGCCCGGGCCACCGCCGCCGCCGGGGTGCCCCTCTGGCTGGACATGGAGGGCTCCCCCACGGTGGATCCCACCCTCCGGCTCTACCGGCAGCTCCTGGAGGAGCACCCGGGGACCGGGCTCTGCCTGCAGGCCTACCTCCACCGGACCGCTGCGGACCTGGAGGGGCTCCTCCCCCTGAACCCCCGGATCCGTCTGGTGAAGGGGGCCTATGCGGAGCCCCCCTCGGTGGCCATCGCCGAGAAGCCGGGGGTGGACGCCGCCTATGCCCGCCTCACCCGCACCCTCCTGGCGGCGGCGGCGGAGGGACGTGCCGGTGTGGTACTGGGAACCCACGACATGGAGCTGGTGGCGCTGGCCCGCCGGGAGGCCGCAGCGCTCCAGGTTCCCCCGGAGCGCTGGGCCATCCACATGCTCTACGGGATCCGCTCCGGGGAACAGCGTCGCCTCCAGGGGGAGGGGGTCCCCCTCAGGGTTCTCATCAGCTACGGACCGGCGTGGTTCCCCTGGTACATGCGTCGCCTGGCGGAGCGTCCGGCCAATGTGTGGTTCGTGGTGAAGAGCCTCTTCGGGTGAGGAGGGAGGAGGCGGAGGGGGAGTCCGCCCGCTCCGCCTCCCTGGTGCCGCCCCATCCCGGGCGCTGGAGGATGCTCCTTCTCCTCTGCGTCGGGGTCCTGCTGGGGATGTCCCTCTGGTTCACGGCGGCGGCCTCGGCAGCGGAGTTTTCCCTCCGCTGGGGACTCTCCGTCTCCCAGGCCGGGTGGCTCACCACCACCGTGCAGTTGGGCTTCGTGGGTGGGACGGCGCTGGCGGCCCTCCTGAACCTGGCCGACATCCTCCCGCTCCGGCGGTTCTTCGCCGTCTCGGCCCTCCTGGCCGCCCTGGCCAACCTCTCCATGCTGGTAGCGCCGGGCTTCGGATCGGCGCTCCTGCTGCGCTTCCTCACCGGCTTCTTCCTGGCGGGGGTCTATCCACCGGCCATGAAGATGGCGGCCTCCTGGTTCGTGACCGGCCGGGGGCTCGCCATCGGGGCGGTGGTGGGGGCGCTCACGGTGGGGAAGGCCGCCCCCTACCTCCTCTCGGTGGGTGGCGGAGCCCCGGGGATGCAGAGGGTGGTGTGGGGGGCCTCCGCCGGAGCCCTCCTGGGGGGGCTGCTCATCCTGCTGGTCTACCGGGACGGCCCCGTCCCCTTCGACCGGCGTCCCTTCTCCTGGGGGCTGGTGGGGACGGTGGTACGGCACCGGGAGACCCGGCTGGCCTCCCTGGGCTACCTGGGGCACATGTGGGAACTTTACCCAATGTGGACCCTCATCGGGGTGTACATGGCGGATCACGCCCGGCTGGCAGGGGCCGATCCGGCGGAGGCGGCGGTGACGGGGGCGCTGGGGGCTGCGGCGGCCATCGCCGTGGGGGGGCCGGCGGCCATCCTGGCGGGGGCGTGGGCCGACCGGTTGGGGCGGGAGCGGATCACCATCATCAGCATGGCGCTGAGCGGAGGCTGCGCCCTGGCCGCCGGCTGGCTCATCGCCGCCCCCACACCGGTGGTGGTGGCGCTGATCCTCCTGTGGGGGGGCGTGGTTGTGGCGGACAGCGCCCAGTTCAGTGCCGTGGTGACGGAGGTTTCTCCCCGCCACGCCGTGGGGACTGCCCTGACCCTCCAGACCTCGGCGGGGTTCCTCCTCACCGCCCTCACCATCTGGGGGGCCATCGAGCTCCAGGCCAGCTTCGGCTGGACCGTGGCCTTCAGTGCCCTGGCGGTTGGCCCGGCGCTGGGGATCGTCTCCATGCTCCGCCTGATGCGTGGCCGGGGTCGGGAAGCAGGCCCTTCACCGATCCGGTAGGGGCGGCCGGGGCTCAGACCCCGTCGTGGGGACCGATCAGCTCCGCCAGCGTGGACAGATCCACATTCCCGCCGCAGAGCACTGCGATGACCGGTCGGTCTCCCAGCCCTGGGACCACCCCCTCCAGGAGGGCGGCCACACCGGCGGCACCCGCCGGCTCCACCAACAGCTTCGTGCTGGACAGGAGAAGCCCCACTGCCCGCCGGATGGCGGAGTCGGGGACGGTCACCACGGCTTCCACCTGCGCTACGACGTGCCGGTAGGGAAGCTCTCCCGCCATGGGGGCTGCCAGCCCATCGGCGATGGTGTCCACCCCCTCCAGGCGGACCGGTCGCCCGGCCACAATGCTCCGGTACATGGCACAGGCGCCCTCGGGCTCCACCCCCACCACCCTCCAACCGGGGCCCAGCCCCCGGAGGGCGGCGGCCACCCCCGCCACCAGCCCTCCCCCCCCCACCGGCACCACTACAGTCCCCGGCGTGGTGGCATCCTCGGCGATCTCCAGCCCCACCGTACCCTGGCCTGCGATCACGCCGCGGTCGTCGAAGGGGTGAACGAAGGTGAGCCCCCGGCTCCGCTCCAGCTCCCGGGCCCGCTCGAACGCCTGGAAGACGGTCCCGTGGAGGACCACCTCCGCCCCATACCCTGCTGCTGCCGCCGCCTTGCTCCGGGAGGCCGTTTCCGGCATCACCACCGTGCAGGGGACCCCGGCCACCGAGGCCGCCCACGCCAGGGCTGCCGCGTGGTTTCCCGCCGAGATGGTCACCACACCCCGCCGCCGCCCCTCCTCCCCAAGGGTGAGGAGATGGTTCAGCGCCCCCCGGGCCTTGAAGGACCCGGTCTTCTGGAGGACCTCGGCCTTCACCAGGAGCCCGGGGAGACCCGCCGCCTCTCCCACCCTTCGGGCCGACAGAAGGGGAGTGCGATGCAGGTGGGGAGCGATGCGCTCCCGCGCAGCCTCGATCTGGTCGAGGGTCACCATAGGGTTTTCCATGCCAGCTAAGCTGTGGGCCATTCGCCATTTCCGCCATCTTATGCGTTGCGAAACGGCGTCGTTTCGTGCACCTTCTCGAAATCGTTCGTTCTCGGGTCCCACCCTGCAACGCAAGGGGCGCTATGCGTGCCAGGCGATGTCTGTGTCCTTCCCTTGGGCTTCTGCTGGTTCCGCTTCTTCTGGCCGTGTCGGGAATCTCCCTGTCGGCCCAGACCGGAACCCTGACCGGTCGGGTGCTCGACCTCGAAAGCAGTCGCCCATTGCCGACGGCCTTCATCCAGATCCAGGGAGCCCAGGTGAGCGGTCAGCCCACCGATGCCCAGGGTCAGTTCCGTTTCAACCTCCCCGCCGGCACCTACTCCGTCGTCGTCTCCCTCCTGGGCTATGAGTCGCAGCGGGTGGACGGAGTCTCCATCTCCGGGGGCGAGACCACCAACATCCAGGTGTTGCTTCGATCCCAGGCGGTGCTGCTCAATCCGGTGACGGTCTCGGTGGGCGGACGGGAGGAGAAGGCGCTGGATGCTCCGGCCAACGTGCAGGTGGTTGGCGCCGAACTCATCCAGGAGCGTGTGGCGCTGACCCCCATGGAGCACATCCGCTCGCTTCCCGGCGTGGACATCGCCCAGACGGGGCTGACCCAGGGGAATGTGGTGGCCCGGGGCTTCAACAACGTCTTCTCCGGTGGGCTCCTCACCATCACGGACAACCGCTACGCCAGCGTCCCGTCGCTCCGGGTGAACGTGATGAGCTTCATTCCCACCACGGACCTGGACCTGGACCGGATGGAGGTGGTGCTGGGTCCGGGAGCGGCGCTCTACGGCCCCAACGCCGCCAGCGGCGTGCTCCACATGATCACCTCGTCCCCCATCGACCGGCCGGGCAACTCCGTCGCCGTGTCAGGGGGCGAGCGTTCGGTCTTCCAGACCCTCTTCCGCTCGGCACATGCCGTATCGGAGTCCTTCGGTGTGAAGGTGTCCGGACAGTACTTCCAGGGGAACGACTGGGAATACACGGACCAGGCAGAGGTGACGGCAGCCCAGAACAACCCGTCGAATCCCCTCATCGGGAACCGGAATTTCGAGGCCCGGCGCTGGGGAGGCGAGGCCAGGATGGATTGGCGGCCCTCCGAGAACAGCGAACTGATCCTGAACGCCGGGCTGAACAACTCGGCAAGCTCCATCGAGCTGACGGGGATCGGGGCGGGGCAGGCCCAGGACTGGCGGTACTCCTACCTCCAGGCCCGGTACCGCACCGGGGGCTTCTTCTCCCAGGTCTTCCTGAACCAGAGCAACGCCGGGGATACCTACCTGCTGCGCACCGGTCAGCCCATCGTGGACAAGTCCAGGATGATCGCTGCCCAGTTCCAGCATAGCCTCGACCTGGGGGACCGGCAGAATTTCGTCTATGGGCTGGACCTGCAGCGGACCGAGCCCCGCACCGAGGGGACCATCACCGGGCGGAACGAGGACGATGACAACATCGACGAGGCGGGGGTCTATGTGCACTCCACCACCTCTCTCACCGACCGTCTCGACCTTGTGGCGGCCCTCCGCACCGACTACCACAGCCGGCTGGACGACCTGAACTTCTCCCCCCGGGTGGCGCTGGTCTTCCGCCCCGCGGAGGAGCAGAACTTCCGGGTCACCTTCAATCGGGCGTTCGGCACCCCCAGCACCAACAACCTCTTTCTGGATCTCCTGGCCGGGCGGATTCCGGTGGGGGCGGTGGGCTATGACATCCGGACCCTGGGTGTCCCCGACGGAGGGTTCACCTTCCAGGACCGCTGCACCGGTGGGATCCAGGATCTGTGCATGCGGACCCCCTTCGCCCCGGGACAGCAGCTCCCGGCCAACGGGATTCCCCTGTGGAACGGGCTGGTGAACCAGCTCGTCCCGGAGGCCCTCCGCCCGGCTCTCCTGAATCCGGGTGCGGCGCCGGGTGATGCCGCACTGGTGTCGCTCCTCCGGCGCTTCGACCAGGAGCGTGCCGCACAGGGCCAGAGCCCCTTCGTGCCCGACGCCGGACCCGACGGCATCGGGTCCATCCGCGCCACCATCACCAACACCTTCGAGGTGGGGTACAAGGGGATCATCGGGGGGCGGCTCCTCCTCTCCGCCGACCTCTACAGTAGCCAGGTAAAGGATTTCGTGGGCCCCCTCAGGGTGGAGACCCCCACGGTCTTCTATGACCCCGCTTCGGTGCAGGCCTTCGTGCTGGGGCGCCTCGGGCCCCTGATCCAGGGTGGGCTCGTGACCCAGGAGCAGGCGGCACAGGTGATCCAGGGGCTGGCGTCGGTCCCCCTGGGGACGGTGGCCCCGGACCAGAGTGCCACCTCCGACCTGATCCTCACCTACCGGAACTTCGGGGATGTGGATTTCTGGGGTGCCGACCTGGCGGCCCAGATCCTGGTGTCGGACCGGTTCTCACTCCGGGGGTCCTACTCCCATGTGAGCGAGGACTGCTTCCTCTTCTCCGGGGAGGGGGCGGCCGACGGCCAGGAGTGCCGCAGCGCCCTGGACATCGCGCTGAACGCCCCGAAGAACAAGGGGTCGGCCTCCGCCCGGTTCAATGATGTGGCCCGGGGTTTCTCGGCGGAGGGACGGGTCCGGTTCACCGCCGGATTCCCCATGAACTCCGGCGTCTTCGTAGGAACGGTGGATGGCTACGAGGTCTTCGATCTCAATCTGTCCTATCGGATTCCCGCCCTTCCCGGGACCACGGCCAGCATCTCGGGGACGAACGTCTTCGACACGGCACATCGCCAGTTCATCGGCGCCCCGGAACTGGGCCGGCTCTTCCTGGTCCGGCTCCAGTACGATTTCTGACGTCAATCCTGCTGGGCTCCGACCCCGGACGCGTGCTGCATCCGGGGTCGGAGCACGGTGACCGGCCTCCCCACATCCGCCGGCATCTCTCGCATCTTCCAGGTCCTGCCATGAACGAATCCAACGCCACCCCCAACGGATCGGGGGATGTCACCACCCTCCGGTGCGGGTTCTGTAGCGCCCTCAACCGGGTGGATGTCTCCCGTGCCGGGCAACGACCCGTCTGCGGGGAGTGTGGCCGCCCCTTCCTCCTGGATCGCCCGGTGAAGGTGGCCCAGGAGGACTTTGACCGGTTAATGTC
>Ga0076930_100287_pt2 | contig 17797 bp, 17 predicted proteins | sample HotLakConsoUCCRE_FD_71149 | JGI IMG/M metagenome (GOLD analysis project Ga0076930, IMG submission 71149) | Hypersaline microbial mat communities from Hot Lake, Washington, USA - Hot Lake Consortium UCC-RE (version 3) (version 3) ...
TTCACCGTCTCGGCGGGCGCGTTGGCGGTCTCGCCGGGCCCGAGAAGTGCCAGAAGCCTGTCGGGCTGAAGCCGGTCGCGCGCCTGTTCAACGCCCTGGATTCGCACCACGTATGTCCCGGCCGGCAACCCCGCGTCGTCGGTCAGACGGATTTCCGGCAGGATCAGTCCGAACTGTTCAGCAATGTGCCGACGCATATTGTCTATACGTGTATCGAGGCCGGTTGCCGGGTCGAGCACCATCTGGACAAGGTCGGGTGCGAATTGCACATGGATATCGTCAAGGTCGAGAAGGTCGCCGATCGGCTTGGCCGGCGCCGGAACCTCCGCACCGACTTCACCTTCAAGAGCCTTCCGGTCTACCTCTTCACCGCCTTGCCGGCCCACCGCCCAGGCAGCAGCGCCCAGGGCCGCGGCGCCCGCGATAAAGGGCACAAACGGCATTCCCGGCACCAGCGCGAACATCGCCATCAGGACCGCGACCGTCCCGAGGGCGGCGGGGAACCTGCCGAGCTGTGAGAACACCGCGAAATCGGTCGGGCCCGTCGCGCCGCCGCGAGCCAGAAGAAGCGCCGAGGCGATGGAGATGATGACGGCGGGAATCTGGCTGACAAGCCCGTCTCCCACGGTCAGGATCGCGTAGGTCTCGAAGGCCCGGCCGAGCGGCATACCGTGAATGACGGTGCCGATGACAAGACCCATGACGAGGTTGAGAAGGGTGATCAGCAGGCCCGCGATCGCGTCGCCCTTCACGAATTTCGAAGCTCCGTCCAGCGAGCCGAAGAATGTCGTTTCAGCCTGCTCCCGCTCGCGTCGGGCCTTCGCTTCCTCGTGGCCTATGGCGCCTGCGGCCATGTCGCTGTCGATCGCGAGCTGCTTTCCGGGCATGCCGTCCAGGGCGAAGCGCGCCCCCACCTCGGCCATCCGGGCCGCCCCCTTGGTGATGACGACGAAATTGACGATGAGCAGCACGCAGAAGACGACAAGGCCCAGCACGACCGACCCCGACATCACGAACATCGCGAAACCCTCGATCACGTCGCCGGCGGCGCCGGTGCCGGTATGGCCCTGACCAATGATGAGTTTCGTCGACGATATGTTGAGGCTGAGCCGCAGCATCAGCGATGCCAGGAGAATGGTCGGAAAAGCCGAGAAGTCGAGCGGGCGTTCGATGAAGAGCGTGATGGTGAAGATCAGGATCGCCAGCGCGAAGGACGCCGCCAGGCCGATGTCCAGCAGCCACGCCGGAACCGGCAGGACCATCATCACGATGACGGCCATCAGCGCGAGCGCGAGAAGGATCGTGGGGCGGAAGATCGCTTTCACCGGGTTCGCCTCGCCGCGCCCGGTTCGCCGATGAAGCGCAGGCCGGCGGCCGGCTCGGCACCGAGCGGCACCAGCGAGCCGATGCTGCGCGCGCCGGAGCGGGCCTTCAGGAGCGGAAAGAGGTTCGGCCTCGCCGTGGCTGGCGCCGGAACGTCCACGGGTCTCGGTTCGTTGCCGCGTGCGGGCGCCCCCGCCGCCTTCGCCACGAATGTCTCCGCCGCGCCTTCGCCGCCCCCGTGGCGGGCGCGTATCCTGTCGAACCGGGCACGGTAGCGATTGGCGTGAAGCGGAGTGCGCGAGTGATATGCCCCGGCGGCTTTGCTCCAGTCCCCGAATTCGCCGAAGAGTTCGCCGAGAAAGCGCGCGGCGTAGCGTGCATTCACAAGCGGGTCGAACATCTCCTCGAGCGATGCGAAGGCGTCGCCGTGCCAGCGGTAGTTGATCTGGAAACAACCGACGTCGAAACTCCGTGCCCCTCTTTCGAAGTTGCGGTCGACATAGGCTTGGGCATCCCGCCGGGTGGGAAACCAGATGCCCTTGCCCTCCATGTTGACCGTCCAGGGCCAGGGCCTGAAGGAGCCGTTCCTTGTACGGCCCGTCTCGGTGAGCGTGATCGCCCTCAGCACCGAGCGGGGCACTCCGCTTTCCCGGGAAACCTGTTCAGCGGCGAGATCGCACAGCGCCGCGACCGCCGGGTCGTCGGTGTCGGCCGCTCCGGACTGCGTCATGGCGAGAAGCGCCCAGAGGCTCACGAACCAGCGACGCGCAACGCGGGAGGCACGGTGCGACGATACGAGGCCGGACGAAGGCCTTTCGCCCTGGCTAGCAGGCAACCGACGCGCGGCATCGCAACGGGAGAACTCCTCGTTGGTCGTAGTCACGATAACCCTGGACGGCGGTCCTGGAAGTTCTGTCATGTCGAGCCGCAGTTCTTGCAACGTCGTATTGCGAGGGTGCTAGCCGGAAGGCGTTGAGAAAGCCTTTCCGCGATGGAGGATCAGTCGACCTCGTCCCCGTCTGCGGCACCGGCGATGGCGAGAAGGGCCGAGATTTCGTCCCGAAGTACGCCTGCATTCCCGACAAGCGCGCGGTTCCGCGCGAGCGGGGTCTCGGCAAGAGGCTCCTGGTCTTCTTCCAGCAGTGCCTTTGCGGCCGCGCGGACGGGCTCGGGGCCTCGCTCCCAGGCCCCGCCGCGGGCCGCTGACCGCGCCGCCGCGTTCGTGTTCCCGGCGCCCTCGAAAGCCACAGAAGCTTCCCGGTACCGGCCGAGGCCGAGAAGCGCCTCCCCGCGGAGCGTCTCCGTCTCGGGCCCGGTCTCCCCGGGGAGCGTCTCTTCCACCTCACCGTACCGGCCCGCGACCATGTGGGCCCGGGCCTTGAGCAGCTTGTCCGCCGGGAGAGGCTCGGCAAGCTCCGCAAGAAGTGCGTCCGCACGATCCGCGAGGCCCAGGTCCAGAAATCGTTCGGCGAGCGCGCGCCGTGCCCCGTCCGCCACCACCGTACCCGGCAGGTTCGCGTTCGCTTCGACACCGCGCCGCAGGAAGTCCGCGACATTTGCCCGGGTAGCCATCGCGACGTAGAGCTTGCCGAGAACGGACGCGGCATCCTCCGAGCCCAGTGCGCCGGAAAACCTTGCGCGGGGCAGTTCCGCCAGAACCTCGTCCCAGGCGCCGATGGCGATTCTCCCCTCCAACTCGACCAGCTTCAGCTCGCGCGCCATCGGCGTTCCTCGATTTTCGAAGCTGAGCGCCGAGGCGGTCTCGACGAGGCCACGATCCACCGGCCCTCCCCGTTCCAGCCGTGATCTGAGAAGCCGAAGCACCGCGAGAGGAGCATTCGCGGGGCCGGCGCCGGTGAGCGTGGCATAACCGCGCTCGGCGCGACGGCTATCGCCCTCGGCGGATGCGAGTTCGGCCGTCGCCAGGACGAACCCTTCGCCGTGATCGCCAGCCGCGCGGTCCACCGCGCTCCAGACCGTCCGGGCGGCATCGGGATCTCCCAGTGCGAGAAACCGGTCGACGAGCACCGGACCGAAATGCCGCCTGAGATGAAGCGGCAGCTCCGAGAAGACGCCCGCGATTTCCTCCGTCGCGACCGGGGCATCCGGCGGTGGGTCCGCCACCGCGAGCAGTCCCCACATCGCCGCCGGACCGGGGCAACCGAAGAGCGAGACGATCGCATCGTCCACCGGCCGGGTTCCGCCATCTGCGATTTCAGCGAGAAGACCCAGAACCGCCGCCTCGTCGTCGGGCAGGGCGACGGCCTCCAGCACGGCCAGCGCCTCGGCCCCGAAAGAGAGGTGGATGTAGTGGCGTGCGAGGGTCCTCGCCGTGTCGGCGTCTGGTGCGTCGAACTCGCCGAAGAGCCGGGCGTGCAGCTCGGCAACGTCGGCAAACTTGTCTTCCGGGGGGGCCCAGGAGGCTACATCGAGATCGTAGCCCGCCAGGCAACTCGATCCGGCCGCGTCCTCGAGCCGGCGCGCCAGAAGGGAAAGTTCGCGGTCGACGCTCGTGGAGACCCTGAGGTTCGACTCCTGCTCGATCGGCAGCGGCGACGGCGGTGCGTCGGGTGTCGGCGGCCAATCGGGCGCGGGCGATGCCGGGCCGGAAGGCTGGTCCTCCGACGCGAGCTCGATCAATCCCTGCGCGGCGGCGCGCTCGAGCGCATCGGCCACCGCATCCGTGGCGGCGTCGAGACGGTTGCGCACATCGGTCGTTTCCAGCGGCCATGGGACCGGGGCGGGGTCCGCGATCCCGGGCGAAGTCGCTTCGGAGTCAGACACTCTTTCGCGCGGGCTGTCGGGTGCGGGGCGTCCGGCTCTCCCGAAGAGGGTATCCGGCTCCACCGCTGCAGGCGGCCATGGTGGCTGCCTTGAAGGAGGAATGTGACTTTCGAATGCTGAACCGGGACGCCGCCCTTCGGCGGCCGCAAACGGAACGGGCGGCCGGGGTTCGTAGGCTGGAATGACGGGGCCGACCTCGGAGACCGCCCTTGCCGTCCGCATGTCGCCGGTGCCCTCGTCAAGGACCCTCGGCTGCGCGAAACCCGTGCCGGCCCCCACAGGGCGCTGCTCCGATCGTTCGCCCACGTCGATCACAAGCCGTCCGCCGGGAAGGGCGTAGGCCTCGACAAGGCAGTCGCAGCCCAGTGAGAGGTGAAGCCCATTCGCTTCCGCCCGAACACTGCGGATGCGCTCGCGCCCGATCCGGTCATGAATCTCGCTGGTATCGAGCAGCAAGGGTGGGCCCTCGAACGTTACCGTCCCCTGAAGGCCATCCAGCGAAACCGACCAATGCGGAACCTGGCCGAAGTCGAGCACGAGGCGGCTGAAACCGGGGTGTTCTCCACTGCGCACCTTGACCGGTTCTGCCGCAGCCCCGGCGACGGGCGCCATTAGTAGGGCTGCGAATATGAGGCGCCAGGACGACGACCAGCGCGCGCGCCGGAACACCCGCCTTCCGTTTGGTGTCCGCGTCATGCCGCCTCCGACTTCACGTTCTTCATCGCTTCCTCGAGGTCGGAGAAGGTCGGGCGAATGTGGCTGGGTGTATTCTGCCGGCCGACCTCTATGCAGATCGAGGTCGCATGATTGTGCAGGTTCGCCACCAGCACCTCGCGGATGAGCTTGTAGAAATGCGCATCCTCCTCCACAGCCGCTGCCACCTTCGCGGCGAACGGACCGACGAAGCCGTAGGCGAGAAACACCCCGAGAAACGTGCCCACGAGAGCGCCGCCGATGAGCTTCCCGAGCACTTCGGGGGGCTGGTCTATCGACGACATCGTCTTGATGACGCCGAGCACCGCGGCCACGATGCCGAGCGCCGGCAGACCGTCGGCCACGGTCTGCAGCGCGTGGCTCGAATGCATCGAATGGTGGTGATTCGCCTCGATGCGCTTCTCGAGAACCTCCTCCACCTGGTGGGGATCGTTGTAGTTCATCGAGGCCGAGCGCAGCGTGTCGCAGATCAGGCCGACCGCCTCTCCGTCCGAAAGGATCTTGGGGTAGCGCGAGAAGATCGACGAGTTCTCGGGCGCCTCGGTATGTTCCTCGAGCGCGACCGGGTTCTGTCGCGCGAGCCGAATCAGTTCGTAAAGCAGCACGAGGAGATCGCGGTAGTCGGCCGGCTTCCATTTCGGCCCCTTGAATACCTTTCCGATATCCTTGAGCGTGTGCTTGACGGCGCCCCCGTCGTTCGCGATGAGAAACGCCCCCGTTGCAGCGCCGCCGATCATCATCATCTCGTATGGAAGAGCTTTCAGGATGATCGTGAACTTGCCTCCGGCGAGCATGTAGCCCCCGAAGACCATCCCGAGAACGACGACGATCCCGACAATCCCAAGCATCTGTGAAGTCGCCCCTTGCAGCCGTTTCGTCCGGCCCGAGGATGTGAACGCGAAGCGTTAAGATACCTTCTCTTCACCCCTCATTCCTTTGGCGCCAGCGCGTTTCGACCGGCTAGGATGACGCTTATTTCGTAGGCATTCACCGGGTCGAGCCCGGCAAGGATCGCCGCTGCCAGGTCCGGGCGCATGCGCCCGAGAAATCCCGCGGCGAAATCCGGCGTCATCTGGCCGAAGAGGGCCGCGGCCTCTTCGGCACCCATGTTCTCGTACACCGACGTCAGTTGCGCGAGGTCGTTTTCCGCGGCACCTTCCGACAGAGCGATCATCGCCCGCAGGTCTTCCTCGGCCGCGGCAAGGTCCTGCAGCTTCTCGTCGATCCGCCGCTCGGCGAGTGCCAGCGCCTCGCTCCGCGTGTCGAGCCGGGCCTCGCGTTCGGCGACCCGGGCCTCGCGCGCCCCGATGGATTCGAGAATTTCCTCGAAGTCGGGCATGTCGCTCCGGTCACCCGAAGTCTCCGATGCCGGCGCCTCCTCGGAGCCGCCCTCGAGGGCCGTTGCCGCGCCCCAGGTTTCGGTGAGGCGCAACCCGGCGGAGGCGACAAGCATGAGGGCGACGATGAGAAGCGTTCCGCGCCCGGGTCTCGATCGTCGTCGCGCCGGCCAATGTCTCGCACGCTTTCCCTTGGCTGCGGACGGATCCGGCGCTTCGGCTTGCTGCGCGATCATTCCGCGTCTTCCTTCGCGCGCCGGCTGCGGAACGGTGTCAACTCCGCCCCATCCTCCCTGTCGGCAGCCGCTTCCCGGCCGTTCTCGGGCAGGTCATGCATCGAGGCCACCAGAAGCTCGAGCCGCTGCGCCACGCTCTCCGCGCGGCCGGTAAGCTCGTCGAGCGAGCCGGTCGATTCCCCGGCGGTCTTCCGTGCTGCCTCGAGGGTCCTGGTCATGTCGTCGACCTGGGCGGAAAGCACGGCGATCGCCCCGCCCATGCCCTTCTCGAGGTCGTTGAACCGGTTGAGACGACGCGCGAGTACGATGCAATAGGTCGCCGCGCCCAGCGCGCCGGCGATCAGCAGGATGTCGGCGATCAGCTCCATTGCTCAGTTCACCACGAATTCCTGGATCAGAAGGTCCTTCACGGCATCTGTCCCCGCCACGATCTGCACCCGCCGCAGCATCTGCGCCCGAAGGCGCACGAGGGTCGCGGCATCTGAGATGTCGATGGTCTCGAGCGCCCGGAGATAGCTGTTCAGCACGTCGAGGATGCGCGGCATCATCTCGGTCACCTCGCCCGTGCGCCCGTGCGCCACCTCGAGTGCGAGCTTCAGCCGAAGCTGGGAGATACCGCCCTGCCGGGCGATCGACACGATCATCGGGTCGACGGCCACGAAGGCGGTTCTCGGCCTGCTCACCTCCTTCTCCTCCGACGGAGCGTTCAGGAGGCCCGAGACGGCCATGAAGTAGCCGCCCGCAGCCCCGGCGGCGGCCAGCACGAGCCCCAGGAGCAGCGGCTTCAGCTTGCCGCCCTTCCGGGTGTCTTCCGCCTCGGTCGCCGCGTCGCTCATTCTTGTCCCGCCGGTTTCATCGTCGGGCGATATAGCCCGGTCGTGACTAACCGACTGTTAAGCGCACCATGCCTAGACGGGTCTGGCCGGACAGAATGCCGGCGGACGTCGGAGAATGTCGTGGAGCAAGTTCTTTCGGTCTGGAACGCGCTGAACGTTGGCCGTCGCCTGGTGGTGGGCCTGGCCACCATGGCGGTCTTCGCGGCTGTCCTCTCGCTTGCGCGAATGGCGAGCCAGCCGTCCATGGCGCTCCTCTACGCGGGGCTCGACCCCCAGGCGGCCGCTGCCGTGGTCGCCGCTCTCGAGGGGCAGGGCGCCGCCTATGAGGTTCGCGGCGGTGCGCTGTTCGTCGAAGCCGCGCAACGCGACGCGCTTCGCATGGCACTTGCGGGCGAGGGCCTGCCTGCCACCGGGGCGGGGGGCTACGAGATTCTCGATGCGCTCACCGGTTTCGGCACGACCGCGCAGATGTTCGATGCCGCCTACTGGCGCGCCAAGGAAGGTGAACTCGCCCGTACGATCACCGCGAGCCCGCATGTGCGCACGGCCCGGGTTCACATTGCCAATCCCGCTTCACGCCCTTTCCAGCGCGACCAGGCGGCGACGGCGTCGGTCACGGTGACCGCGGCCAGCGGGTCGCTGGCGGCCGGTCACGCCAAGGCCCTGAAATTTCTCGTCGCCTCGGCCGTCGCCGGTCTCGGTCCCGAGAATGTCACCGTCATCGATTCCAACGGCGGCATCGTCGCGGCCGACGAGCCGGGCGAGGCGGCGAGCCTCAATTCGGCCGACCGGGCGGAGGCGCTGAAACGCCGGGTCGAGCGGCTCCTCGAGGCGCGGGTGGGCTACGGCAACGCCGTTGTCGAAGTCAGCCTCGACACCGAGATGGAAACCGAACAGATCGTCGAGCGGCGGGTCGATCCCGACAGCAGGGTGGCGATCTCCACCGAGAAGACCGAAACGAGCACACGCTCCGACGACACCCGTGGCGGTGCGGTGACGGTCGCATCGAACCTGCCGGATGGTGACGGGGAGGGAGCGTCGGGCACCGCCTCGAGCAGCAATTCCGAGAAAAGGGAACGGACGAATTTCGAAATCTCCGAGACCCAGCGGGAAGTGATTCGCGGGCCCGGGGCGATCAAGCGGATGACAGTGGCGGTGCTGATCGACGGCGTGCGCACCGCGGCGCAAGACGGTTCCTCCGCCTGGGCGCCACGCGACGAGGCCGAGCTTGATGCCCTCCGTGCCCTTGTCGCCTCGGCCGTGGGGTTCGATGCGGAGCGTGGCGACGAGATCACCATCCAGTCGCTGGAGTTCGAGCCGATCGTGCCCGTGGGCTCGCCTCCGCCCACGGGCCTTCTGGGGCAGCTTCCGCTCGACGTGATGTCGCTCATCCAGCTCGGCGTTCTCGCACTCGTCGCCCTCGTTCTCGGACTTTTCGTGATCCGGCCGATCCTGGCATCGGGCGCAGACCGGCCAGCGCCGCGACAGGTGGCCGAACTCGCTCCGCCCCCCCGGCCTGCGACGAACGATCCCGCCGCGTTGCCGGCCCTCGACGGCGAGATCGAGAGCGGCGGCGGTTTCCCTGATCTGCCGGATTTCGCAGGCCTGCCCGACCTCGGGCCGCCGGGTTCCGGCGTGGTCGATCGGCTGAAGCAGATGATCTCGGATCGTGAGGAGGAATCCGCCGAGATACTGCGAAGCTGGGTCGAGGACCCCCGGGAGACGGCCCGGTGACGCGCCGCGTGACGCTCGAGACCTTCGAACTCGGTGCGCCGGCACAGACAGCCGAACCCATGGTGCCGCCCGAAGACGTCGAGACGGCCCGGCTTCAGGGCTACGATGACGGCTACAAGACGGGCTGGGACGACGCCATCCGCAAGACGCAGGAGGATGGGCAGCGCATCGGGGCGGAATTCGCCCGCAATCTTCGCGATCTCGGGTTCACCTACGAGGAGGCCCGGGCGCACGTGCTGACATCCCTCGAGGGCCTGCTTCGGGAACTCACCGCCACGTTCCTGCCCGGCCTCATGGCCGACGCGATCGGCCCCGTGGTTCTCGAAGCGCTCGGCGACCTCGCCGGCGACGCGGCGGGCGCTCCGGTGCTGATCCGCGTCGCGCCCGGAGAGGGCGACAGGTTGCGGGGCTTTCTCACGGCCGAGACGACATTGCCCGTGCAGGTCGTCGACGAGCCGTCTCTCGCCGAAGGGCAGGCCTGGCTCAAGCTCGGCGCAGAGGAGCGCCAGGTCGATCTCGCCGAGCCTCTCGCCCGGGTGCGCGCGGCGATCCGCGCCCTCGGCGCCGCCACCGAAAGGACACTCGATGACCGAAGAACCGCCTGACCGCGCGCCGAACAACCCCTTCACGGAAGTTCCGATAGAAATCACCGTTTCGGTGGGCCACGCAAGGCCCACCGTCCGCGAACTTCTCGAACTGACGAACGACGCTGTCCTGCCGCTCGACCGCGGCGTCGACGACCCGGTCGAACTCTATGTCGGCGACCGGCTCATCGCCCGGGGCGAGCTGCAGGAAGCCGACGACGAAGGCGAGGGCCTCGTCGTGCGCATCACCGAGGTGGTCGCCGCAGAGAGGCCCGGCTGAACCATGTCATTCTGCCCCGGCCAGCGCGCCCTCGCGTTTCTCCTGCCGCTCCTTCTTGTCTCCGCGTCGCCGCTCGGCGCGCAGGAAATCACGATTTCGCTGGGGGAGGACGGCTCCCTCGGCACCCGCGCGATCCAGCTCTTTCTTCTCGTGACCGTCCTCAGCCTCGTCCCCGGACTGGCGGTGATGATCACCTGCTTTCCGTTCATCGTGACGGTGTTGTCGATCCTCCGGCAGGGGTTGGGTTTGCAACAATCCCCACCCAACATGCTCATCGTCAGCCTTGCGCTCTTTCTGACCTATTTCGTGATGGAGCCGGTCTTCACCGAAGCCTGGGCGCGGGGTCTCGCCCCTCTGGCCGCCGGCGACATGGGCGTCGAGGAGGCTTTCACGGGCGCGATGGAGCCTTTCCGCGGTTTCATGTCGAACCGGATCGACCCAGATACCTTCGCCACGCTGGCCGATCTCCGCCCGGAACCGGCCCCGTTCGCTCCGGATGCCCCGTTATCGGTTCTCGTCCCGTCCTTTCTCCTCAGCGAAATCGAGCGGGCCTTCCAGATCGGTTTCCTGATCTTCATGCCGTTTCTGATCATCGACCTCGTCGTCGCCGCGGTGCTGATGTCGATGGGCATGATGATGGTCCCGCCGGCAATCGTGGCGCTGCCGTTCAAGCTCGCCTTCTTCGTCGTCGCCGACGGCTGGAGCCTCGTCTCCGCGGCACTGGTGCGCAGTTACTTCTGATCTCTGCCGATCGCGGCCCACTGCCCACCGCATCTGGTGGGCGGACCGGCGTTCCGAATTCGGGTGCACGCTCCACTGCGAGGATCCGGCAGCGCGTCGAGCCGACGCGCGAGAGCGCCGGGAGAAACAGACCCGGCCCCGACGATACTCTTGTCTGCCGCGGAACGGTTGATGATATCCGACCACAGCCCCTGCCGCGACCTGAGCCCCTGGTACCACGCCCCAGCGTTCCTGCGACGCCGCAGATGCACCCGCTCGGGCTCATCCCGCCTGCCTCGGGTGGCCCGCCGCCGCCATCCTGTCCCGCCCTAAGGTGACCGGATCGCTTGCGGCCCGGCTACTTGCGCGGACGCCTCCCGACCGTGCCGACGGCGCGGCTACCGCAGAACGAACTCGGCGTGCAGTGCCCCCGCCGCCTTGATGGCGGTCAGGATGTCGATCATGTCTCTCGGGGCGACACCGAGAGCGTTGAGGCCGGCAATGACGTCCGAAAGCGTCGTGCCGCCGGGAACCTCGGCCAGGCCGATACCCTCGCCCGCTTCGATGGCGGCACGGGTTCGGGGCACGACGATCGTCTCGCCTTCCGAGAACGGGTTCGGCTGGACGACAACGGGTTCCTCCTCGACCCGAAGCGTCAGGTTGCCCTGGGCCACCGCGACCCTCGATATCTTGACGTCCCGTCCCATCACGATCGTCCCCGACCTCTGATCGACGACGACTCGGGCGCGAATTTCAGGCTCCACGGGAATGTTCTCGACGAAACCGATGGCATGGGCGGGCGAAAGGGCGCCGGTGGCGCGCACGTCGAGCGCCACGGTGCCGGAATCGAGCATCAGCGCCACGGGCCGGCCTACTGCCTCGTTGATCGCCGCCTCGATGCGGCCTGCGGTGGTGAAATCGGGCGAGCGCAAGGCGAGCCGGATCGTCGTCAGATCGGCGAAGTCGAAATCGATCTCGCGCTCGATCCGCCCACCTCCCGGAATGCTGCCGGCCGTCGGTACGCCTTCGACCACGCGGGCGCCGGCGCCCTCGGCCGCCACCCCCCCGGCCACGATCGGCCCCTGGGCGACGGCGTAGATAAGGCCGTCTGCGGCATTGAGCGGCGTCATCACCAGCGTTCCGCCGAGAAGGCTCGAGGCATCGCCGATGGCCGAGACCGTGATGTCGATCCGGCTTCCGGCACGGGCGAACGGCGGCAGTGTCGCGGTGACGAAGACCGCGGCAACATTTCGCGGCCTGAACTGTTCGCCGGCTACGTTCACCCCCAGCCGTTCGAGGATGTTCGACATGATTTCCTCGGTGAACGGCGCGTTCCGCAGCCCGTCACCGGTGCCGTTCAGGCCGACCACGAGACCATAGCCGACGAGGTCATTGCCGCGGACGCCGTCGAATTCGACGAGGTCCTTGATCCGAACCTCGGCTGCTGCAGCCCCCACAAGGAGGACGTTGAGCAAGAGGACGAACACCCATACCAGCCTCACAGGAAGGCCGTCAGGTTCAGGCGCGACATCCGCGCGGTGACGGTGTAGAGCGTTTCGAGTTGCACCTCGACCTCGCGCATCCGGGACGCGGTCTCGAACGGATCGACATCGACGATGGACGCCTGCGCCAGCTCCAGCCCCAGCGTCTCTGCTGCGTTGCGGGTCTTGGCGGCTTCGATGCGCTCCTCGGCCACGCCGACGCGGGCACGGGTTTCGATGATCGCGTAGTCTGCCGACAGCAGGTTGTCGCCTGCGGCACGGGAGACGCGGGCGCGCTCTTCGAGGTTGCCGGCGAAGAGACCGCGGTCGAGCAGCGCCCCCATCGCCAGGCCCGCGAGCACATCCCGCACACCGTCGTCGGCCGCGGTGACATCGAGCGTGACCCGCTCCCCTTCGGAGACCGGGATTCCCGAAAGCGCGGGCGTGTCGCCGAGATAGCCGTTGATCTCGAAGCCGCCGCCCGGGGCGAACCATGCGGCGACGGCCGCCTCCACCCCGGCAGCCGTCGTCTCTCCTGCAATCGCGGTTTCGATCTCGGAAAGCATCGTCTCCGGGTCCGCCAGGGCCGGGCTGTCGGTCGCCACCCCCGCGAAGACGGAGCGATCGCCCACGCGCGTGTTGAGCGCGCTCACGGCGTCCTCGAAGCCGCGCGCTGCGGTCGCCGCGGCGGCCTCGACCGTCACGGGCTGGTAATCTTCCTCGGAAAGAAGCAGCGCCGGGGCGATCGCCGCGGCGCGGTCGCGCACGAAGCCCAGCGCAGACTGCGCGGCGTCCGCCATCAGTCCCGCCTCCGTTGCCGCAGTTTCGTAGGCGGCCAACGCCTTCAGCCCGCGCTCTATTCCGAGAAGAGGGCCGAAATCCCCGGCGACGGTACGTCCGAGATCCGACCGCCTGCCGCTCGAGAGTTCGTCCGCGAGGGTTCTGAAGGTTTCCTGCAGCCGTGCATTGTCCCGCCGCAACTGGAAGGATTGCGCGAGATCGCCGATGCCCTGGATGCTCATGCCTGTTCCGCTGTCATGCCGGCCCTCCTCAGATCCTCAGAAGCGTGTCGATGAGTTCGCTCACGGTTGTCACCACCCGGGCATTGGCAGCATAAGCCTGCTCGATCAGGAGAAGCTTCTGCATTTCCTGGTCGGTATCGACGCCGCTCTGCAATTCGATCGATCTCAGGCTCTCCTGCCGCGCGGCAGAGAAGCCAAGGCGCTGATCGGCGCTCTGCCGATCGACAGAGACCATCGAGAGAAGGTCGCCGGCAAGCGCGGGCGCCGACCGCGCTCCGGTCGAGATATTCCCGGACGCGGGCGTTCTGAGGGCGCCGAGCGCGTCACCCAGCCGCACCAGCAGGGCGTTCTCGCCAACCGGTCCCTCGGCCGCAGCCCCGAGACCGTCGCGCAGCCGCCACAATGCCCCGCCAGAGGCCGGGACGACGAGGGCGTTGACCTCGATCCGCCCCGAAAGTCCAGTTTCGTTGGAGGGGTCGAAGGCGGCTCCGTCGTCGGTGAACAGGCCTGCGTCGCCGAGGCCGAGCGTCGTATCGACCGAAGGGTCCTGGAACCGCTCGACGAAATCACGCGCGACCGCGTCGAGGCGGGTCTGCGCCTCAACTGCGAGCCCGTCGCGCACGTCGAAGGCGGCCGCCAGCGTGCCGCCGGCGAGCGGCGCATTCCGGCCCGAGGTCGGTATTTCGAGACCGTTCACCGTGAGACCCGACAGCGCGCCCGAGGCAAGGGTCATGTCCGGCGTGATCACGCCACGCGGCTCGAAGCCGACGACGGCCGGGTTGATGTCGAGAAGCACGGCGCCGGTGGCGGAGATCAGCGAGACCGTCTCGTTTTCGCGTTGGATCGCCTTGATCGGCACGATCTCGGAAATCGAATCGATTGCTTGCTGTCGCTGGTCGAGGAGGGCCGAGAGGTCACGCCCCGCCGCTTTCGAGCGCAGGATCTGCTCGTTGATCTCGGCGACATTGGCGACGCCCTGGTTCAGCCGTCCGACCTCCGTGGCAATCCGGGTGTCGGCCTCCATCCGCAGGTCCTGGACGCCGTCCGAGGCCAGCTCGAATCCGCGTGCGGCAGCGCCCGCCGCGTCGAGGAGCCCCTGGAGCCGCGCCTGGCTGTCGGGGCGGGCGGCGGCCTCGATCACGGCGGCGTCGAAGGTGACGATGCGGCCGGGCAGGGAACCCGGATCTCCCGGTGCGCCGAGAACGCTCTCCAGTTGCGCGTAGAAACCGGAGATGCCGTCGTCATACCCCAGTGCCGCGTCGGCGATCTGCCGGTCCGCGATCACCGCCTCGTCCACGACCCGGACGACCCCGTCGACCTCGACCCCCATGGTCTGGCGGGCCGAGAGCGCCAGGTCGCGGCGTCCGTAGCCCTCGGTCATCGCGTTGGAGACGTTCGACGAAACGAGCGCCGCGGCCCGCGATGCGGCGGTGAGCCCTGAAAGGGCGTTGCTGAGAGAAGCGGAAATGCTCATGCTCTAGGTTCCGGTGCGATCGCTCAACGCTTGATGTTCGTGGTTTCCTGGAGCATCTCGTCGACGGTCTGGATGACCTTGGCGTTCGACGAATAGGCCCGCTGGGTCTGGATCAACTGCGTGAGTTCGCCGGCGACGTCGGTGGCCGATTCCTCGAGTGCGAAGCCGATGATGTCTCCGGTCGGACCGTCGCCGGCGTCCCAGAGAAAGAACGAGCCGGACTCGTCGGACAGCGTGTAGGTCTGGTTGTCCTGCGCGGTCAGACCATTGGGGTTCGGCACGTCCACCAGGGGCACCTGGTAGAGAACCCGTGTGATTCCGGTGTCGAAGTTGGCCGACAGGAATCCGTTGCCGTCGATTTCCACCGAGGTGAGGTTGCCCACCGGGAACCCGTCCTTGGTAATGGAGGTCGGCGCGAAGCTGTCCGACAATTGGGTGAAGACCGAGCCTTCGCCCGGTCGGCCGATGTTGATGTCGATCGGACCTCGCGCAACGTCGACGGTCAGTCGGCCCGTGGCGGCGTCGTATCCGCCGCCCGAGAAGGTGCCGGTCCCCGCATTGCCCGAGATGAGAATGGGTTCTCCCCCCGCGTCGAGTTCGGCGAGATCCACGGTCGCGATCGTGCCGCCCGACCCGGTCGTGTCGTCGAAGGTGATGTCGTAGGCGCCCACGAGCGCGCCGCCTTGCGCGGAATCGGTGAGCGTCATCACCCAGCGATTGGTCGCTCCGGGCGTCGTCGGTACGATCGGGTAGTAGGTGACGCCGATGTTCTGCGAGGTTCCGAGGTTGTCGAAATACTCCACCGACAGCGAGAGCGGGTCGCCGTCTGCGCCGAATTCCGTCTCGGTCGCCGGCAGGTTGACCCCGAGCGTGATCTGGGTCGTCGGCTCGGCGGCGAACTGATTGGCCTGGATCTGCACCGGCGCGAGCCCGTCCGGCGTATCCCGGGGAAAGGTGGGGATCGTGCCGTCGGGGTTGGCCGGCCAGCCAAGCAGCACGAGACCCGCCGGGTTGACGAGATAGCCGTTCGCATCCGTCCGGAACGACCCGGTGGTCGTGAGGTTCATCGGAAAGTCTTCGGTCTGCGAGATCAGCGCCGTCTCCGACGTGACCGGAATGAAGCCGCGCCCGCGCACCGCGATGTCGGTGGGGTTGTTGGTCGCCGCCAAGGCGCCCGGCTGGTCGATCACCCGGCTCGTCGAGACCCGCACGCCACCGGCGGAGTAGGTGCCGACGCCGGATTCGATCACCAGCGAGTTGAAGTCGGCCTCGGCGCGCTTGTAGCCGTAGGTCGACGAGTTGGCGATGTTGTCGGATATCGTGGCGAGCCGGCTGGCGTTCGAGGCGAGCCCTGCGACACCGGCATTGAGCGACGAGGAAATGGTCATGACCATGCGCCTTTCTGATGCATGCGTTTTCTGACCTCTCCTCTAGAGCGGCCGGCTTAACGCCCGCCTAACCCGTAAAGTTGCCGGGATCGGGGTTCAGACTTTCGATCTCAGGAGGATGATCTCCACGCGGTTGTTCCGGCCCGAAAGCGGGTTCGTCGTCACCGGCCGGCGGTCGGCGAATCCGGTGACCCGCTGGAAACGCCACGCGCCGATCCCTTCGCCCTCCATGATGCCGCGGGTGGTCTTGGCCCGCTCGGTGGAGGTTTCCCAGACCCGGTTCTCGCGCCGGACCACCGGCAGCGCGGCCACGTGGCCCTGCACGGCGATTTCGTTTCCGACCCGTGAAAAGACCTTCGAGATCGCCCCGAGAAGCTCGGTGAGCGTGTCCGTCGGCACGTTCGCGTCGTCGAAGAGGGGGGTCGCCTCACGGTCGAAGAGTTCGACGATCAGGCCCTCGTCGGTGATCCGCGACGTCACGTGACGCGACAGAAGCTCCGTCACCATGCTTTCGCCACCGATGCCCGCAAGCTCCTTCTCCAGCTCCGCCAGGATGGCGTCTTCCCTGGCGGCCGCGTACTCGTCCGGCTCCGGTTCATCGGCCTCGCCGGCGCCGACCATGCCCCGCGCCGCCGTCTGCTCGGATGGTTGCCGGGACTCCGCCCCGGTGCCGTTCTGCGCGAGTGTCTGTTCGGAGAACACGCTGTCGCCCCCGAAGGCACCGTCGCCACCGCCCGAGACCTTGTTCACGGGCACCGTCGGATTGAAGAAATCCGCGATCCCCTTGCGTTGCTTCTCGTTGGTCGCGCCAAGAAGCCACATCAGCAGAAAGAAGGCCATCATCGCCGTCACGAAGTCGGCGTAGGCCACTTTCCAGGCCCCGCCATGGTGACCGCCAGCGACGATCACCTTCTTGCGCTTGATGATGACCGGAGCGTTTGACGGCCCGGACATGCGATACTCCTCTCACCCGGGATCCGGGCTAGCAGGAGAACCTGAAAGGGTCCCTAACGGAAGAAGACCGCGCCCACGGCGCGGCCTTAGCGTTTCCCTGATGGCCTTCTATCAGTACCCGGTGCAGGCAAGCACCGCGCCGACCGTCCGTCTCAGGATCGACATGTCGGTCGCGAACGAGAGGCTCCGCTCGTACTCGTCATCGAGCACCGCGCGATAGGCGAAGGCGCTGTCGTTGCGGTCCGACACCTGCCAGAGTCCGGTGATGCCGGGGCGCACGCGGTAGTACCCGAGGCCCGGATAGAGCGCCTTCTGGTTTTCCATGAAGGGCCGCGGGCCGACGATCGACATGTCGCCCCGGAGCACGTTGAGCAGTTGCGGCAGTTCGTCCATCGAGGTCATTCGAAGGATCCGGCCGATGCGCGTGATCCGGGGGTCGCTCTTCAGCTTCTGGGTCGCGTCCCACTCCGCCTTCGCCTCCGCGTTCTCCTCGAGATGGCGCGCGAGTGCGCTGTCGGCGTCCGCGACCATTGTGCGAAGCTTGAGGATGCGGAACATGCGGCCGTCCCGACCGACCCTGCGCTGGGTGTAGAAGGGCGAATGTCCGTCGAGCGCGACCAAAATGGCAAGAACGGCGACGAGGGGAAGCCAGACCACGGCAGCGGCCAACGTCACCGAAACGTCGAACAGGCGCTTGAAACCGTCACGATAAGGGCGAACTCGCAGGACCGAATTCGGATTGGCCGGCGCATGCGCAGTGCGCACGCTCTGGGCGATGTCTGTCAGATGCAGCGTCATGATACTCACTGGGCGAACCTTCGCCCGGCCCCCTCACTAGAACAAGCAGCGCGCTCCGACGGCCGAAGCGACAATTTGACATTAGCCGTATGCAAACGCTTTGGGCAATCCCGGACACGGTGCTGCCACAGA